>Ga0302275_10003975_pt1 | contig 14774 bp, 18 predicted proteins | sample III_Bog_N2_2_FD_200229 | JGI IMG/M metagenome (GOLD analysis project Ga0302275, IMG submission 200229) | Peat permafrost microbial communities from Stordalen Mire near Abisko, Sweden - III_Bog_N2_2 | ecosystem: Environmental > Terrestrial > Soil > Wetlands > Peat | place: Sweden: Abisko...
TAAATGAGGATTGCCGCTCGTAGTTCAAGAAAACTTCCCACGCCGGTATTATCCGGATCGGGTTCGAGGGTATTTCTCAGCCCCACGCGCAGCATTTTCTTTTTGAACCTCAATGAAAATGCCGGGGAGCACCCCTGTTTCAATTGATTTGATTGAAACACCAGAACGAGGGAATTACAAGGGCGCAGGACGCGATCACCGCGGGATTGCGGTAGGGCCTGGGTCGTATCTCAAAGAGAAGTGGGCTCGAATGATTGCTGTTCCAGCATCTCCAATTGCGATTCCGCCGCGAGATTGGCGATGTTGGCCGCGCCCAATACCTGCAGCATGGCGCGCTGCGCATCTGCCCAGACGGGGTGGGCCGGGCATGAATGTTTCCGATTGCAGCTCTTGCCGGCGATGAGGCAGGTGTTGAGGCAGATTTTTCCGTCGACTGCTTCAATCACGTCGAGCATGGATGCCTCTCGGCCCTTGTTCGACATTTTGAAACCGCCGGACTGGCCGCGACGCGACGTGATATAGCCCGCGCGCGACAAGGCTTGAAGAACCTTGGAGAGAAAGCTGTCTGGAGCATTGGTTTGAACAGCGAGATCGAAGAGGGAGACCCGGGTGCCCGGGTCGGCGGCAGCGAGGTAGATCATCACCCTGACCCCGTAGTCCGCGGCGCGCGTAAGCTGCATCGATGAATTAGTTTTTCTCACGTATACACCTGCCAACGTGGCGACCGAATTGCTTTCAACATGCCTGGAGCCGGGATACGGTGCAGGCGTTTGAACGTGGTCGCCGGATTGAGTGCAGCGTATTTGAAATCGTCACTGGCTTATGTAACGCCCATCACAGACCACCGGTTATCTGTCGAGATACGTTGAGCTTTCCAATTCAATTTGGAGATAACTTGTCCAAAATGCTTCCGCAATTCTCCGCTTTAAACGGGGAAGCAGAAAGGACTTTGCGGAGTTTATGAACCCATTTCCTCAAGTCGATCCAATTCCCTTGCCTGCCCCCATCTGGCTATTCAAGCTGCTGCACATTGTTACGCTGTCGCTGCACTTTGTGGCGGTTGAAATGTTGCTGGGCGGCCTTTTGCTGGCAGTGGGGCTGAGCCTGTTCAAGAACTCGCCTGCCGCTGCAACGACTGCGCGCGCACTGGCGCGCAGGCTGACGGTGGTGATGACGTACGTGATCAACCTTGGCGTGCCGCCGCTTTTGTTTGCCCAGGTTCTGTACGGGCGCGCGCTTTACACATCGAGCGTGCTGATTGGCATTTATTGGATCGCGATTGTACCGCTGCTGATGCTGTGCTACTGGCTTCTGTACCAGTTTTCAGCTCGGCTCGACAAGGGCAAATCGGCTTGGTGGATCGGACTGATTGCATGGCTGACCGCGGGCGGCATTGCACGCTTGCTGTCGACCAATATGACACTGATGCTGCGACCCGAGGTTTGGCGCGACATGTATTCCGCATCGGCGGCGGGGCGCTTTTTGCCGCCAGCCGATCCAACACTGGAGCCACGCTGGCTGATGATGCTGGCGGGCGGATTGTTTATCGCCGGTTTGTGGCTTGTGTACCTGGCCGGCCGTTCTACATTCGCAGCTGAACAGAAAAAGTACATGGCGGCGCAAGGCGGCAAGCTTGCCGTCGTATTCGGAGTTGTATATCTGCTTGCCGGCGTTTGGGCATCGAGCGTGCAGCCCGCGGACGTGAGGCTTGGCCTGGCCAACGGATTCCCCGGTCACGCGCTCTACAAATTCGCCGGACTGGCCGGCTACGGATGGCTGCTGCTTGTGGTGGTTGCGATTTTGGTGGGAGCGGTTGCCGCCTTTGGAAAAATCACCTCTGGCTGGCTGGGGTGGGCCGGCGTGCTGGTCGCAGTGCTGACCGAGATCATGTTTACCGTGTACCGCGACGGCGTGCGCGACTTGACGCTGCTGAACAAGGGTTACGACGTTTGGGATCGCTCGGTGGTGACGAACTGGAGCGTGGTTGGTTTGTTCCTGGTGTTGTTTGTCGCCAGTCTGGGCGTGGTTGGGTGGCTGGTGTCGGTAGTGGCGCGCGCACAAAAGCAAATGGAGGGCGCGGCCTGACGCGCAGGAGATAGCAATGAGCGATCTGAGAAGTTCGACATTGATTGTCGAAGACATTGCGGCGGAGAACGGCGACCGCAACACGCGAAGAGCTTTTCTGGCGGCGGCCGGCGCGGCCGGAATCTGCTACACGGCGGCGCTTGCGTATCCGGTTTACCGCTACCTGGCTTCGCCGAATGAGATGGCGATGAGCGAAACGGCGGTGACCGAAGTGACGCTCAAGGATGCCGAGAAGCTGCCGCTGGGCTCGGTGCTGATGTTCAAGTTCGGCACGCGGCCGGCGCTGCTGATTCACCATGAAGACGGGCGCTGGATTTCAATGACCGCAGTTTGTACGCATCTTGGTTGCACGGTGCAGTACGAGCCGCAGGCCGATCGGATTCACTGCTCATGCCACGGCGGCGTTTACAACGCTTATACCGGCGCCAACGTGAGCGGTCCTCCTCCAAAACCGCTGACGCTTTACAAGGTTTCACTTAACCCTGATGGCGTATTGGTGTCGCGAGCATAACTACAAGGACTCATAGCGATGACTTCGAAGAGTATTTCAAGTTCGATGTACGACTGGGTGGATGAGCGGTTGGGATTGTCGGAGCTGGCCGCATTCGCGCGGCACAAAACCGTTCCCTCGCATGCGCAGTCGTTCTGGTACTACTGGGGCGGCATCTCGCTGTTTCTTTTTCTGGTGCAGTGCTTCACCGGAGTTCTGCTGCTGGTGTACTACCGGCCCGGCGCAGAAGCATACGAGTCAGTCCGCCAGATCACATTTGTGATGAACTTTGGTTGGTTGATCCGCTCAGCGCATTCGTGGTCTGCCAACCTGATGATGTTCGCAGTGCTGGTGCACATGTTCAGCGTGTACTTTATGAAGGCTTACCGCAAGCCGCGCGAGTTCGGTTGGCTGAGCGGTATGGCGCTGCTGGGCCTGGCATCGGTGTTTGGGTTCTCAGGCTATCTGCTGCCCATGGATGAGCTAAGTTACTTCGCCACCAAAGTAGGTCTGCAGATTCCCGTTGCGATTCCCTGGATTGGTCCGGCGATTGCAACCATGTTGCGCGGCGGCCCCGAAGTGACTGAGTTCACGGTGCAGCGATTCTTTGCCTTGCATGTGGTGGTGCTGCCGGCGTTGTTCATTCCGTTGCTCGGGTTCCACCTGTGGCTGGTGCAGAAGCACGGTAACGCGCTGCCGCCGAGCGAAGAGGCCAAGCCCGAGTCCCAGCGCAAGAGCATTCCCTTTATGCCGAGTTTTCTGCGCAAAGACCTGGCCATGTGGATCATTTCACTCAATGTGCTGGCGCTGCTGGCTTCGGTGTTTCCGTGGGCGCTGGGGAAACAATACGATTCGCTGGCCCCCGCACCCAGCGGCATTCATCCCGAGTGGTATTTCATGAGCCCGTTCGAGATGCTCAAGCTTTTGGGAATGATCAAGTGGTTGCAAGGCGAGTCTGGCGAGATCGCAGGCATTCTTCTGTTCACGCTGGGAATTATGCTGTGGATCATGATTCCCTTCTACGACAAGGACAAAGAGTCGGGACGCCGGGCGCGCGTAGCGCACTATTTTGGGCTGGTTGCGATTTTCGCGCTTTTGGCGACCACTGTGATTGGTTATTGGACGATTCGGTAAAGCAGCCTTCAGCTTTCAGCTATCAGCTTTCAGTTTCCTCCGTGGCGATGCGGTCAGCGAGGCAAAACAAAGAGCTGAGAGCTAAAGGCTGAAAGCTAGGAGCTAGTTTTTATGAACTACCCCTTTTGGGACATTCCTTATCTCGGCTCGGGCTGGGTAATTGGCATCATCGCCATCTTTCACGTGATGATTTCGCAGTTTGCCGTGGGTGGTGGGCTCTACCTTCCATTGGCTGAGCGCAAGGCGCTGCGCGAGGGCCGCACCGATTGGCTGCAGGAGCTGGTTGGCTACTCCAAATTCTTCCTCGTGCTCACCGGCGTTTTCGGAACGGTGTCCGGCGTGGGCATCTGGTTTGCCATCGGCCTCACACACCCTGAGGCTACCAGCACGCTGATTCACAACTTCGTCTTCGGCTGGGCCATCGAGTGGGTGTTCTTTATGGTCGAGCTCAGCACCGCGGCCGTCTACTACTACACGTGGAACCGCGTCGATTCAAAGCTGCACCTGGCCGTGGGCTGGGTTTATGCAGGCGCATCAGTCTGCACGCTTATTATCATCAACGGCATTCTCACCTTTATGCTGACGCCGGGTAATACCTGGCTCTCAGTGGCCGGCACCGGCAATGAAGCCAGCAAATTCTGGAATGCATTCTTCAATCCCACTTACTGGCCGAGCCTGCTGCTGCGCACCTGCGTGTGCTGCAGCCTGGCGGGCATCTGGGCGCTCATCAGCGCAAGCCGTATTGACGGCGCAACGTTGCCCGGACTCAAGAGCTCGCTGGTGAAGTGGAGTGTGAAGTGGCTGGTGCCGTCATTTGTGGCCATGCCGTTCCTCTTCGTGTGGTATCTCTTCATGGTGCCGGAGTCGCAGCGCGCATTGCTCACGCTGGGCGTTGACACCATCGGCTCAGGGACGTTTTCAATGGTCACGCGCATTGCGCTCATCATTGTTATCACTTCGGCCACTATCATCGGCGTGGCATATTACCTGGCGTATCGCAACCCGGTTGACTTCAACACAGCTCACGCAGTTGCGATTCTGCTGCTGGCGTTGATGGCCACGGGCGCGGGCGAGTATTCGCGCGAGATGTTGCGCAAGCCCTACGTGATCGGGCGTTGGATGTATTCGAACGGCGTGCGCGTGCCGTATGCGATCAAGATCGACAACGATCCGCAAGGGTATCTCGCGCATTCGAATTGGGTGTGGAATGGCGCCGACACAAGCTATTCGCGCGGCGAAGCGATTTTTCGCGGCGAGTGCGGAAGCTGCCACACGCTCAATGGCTATCGTCCGCTGGTGACGCTGCTGAATGGTCGCGACCGCACTAACATCGAGAGTTTCATTACGATGCTGCATGAGTACAAACCGGATTCTCCGTATCACCGGTTTATGCCGCCCATGGTTGGCTCGAAAGGCGACGTTGCAGATCTGGCGAATTATCTCAACGCGAAGGTCAACCCCTCAACTGCGAACGGGAGTAAGGCGATTCAAACGGCTCAGAGGTGAGGAAATGAAATGGCGCGCGAATGCGAACCAGCCAGTGTGAAGTGGGTGCTTTGCCGGGGAAACATCTAACTCGGTTCTCCGATTGGATTTGGGCGATCTGTGTTTGTATCAGGGCACGGCTTTAGCCGTGCCGACTGAATACCCCTTTGAACTCGAGGGCTTTAGCCCCTGCTATGGCGATTCCCATCAGAAATGCCGAACCTAACCAAGCCCTGCGCTCACGCCGTACCTTTTTCGCGACAACATCCACGAGTGGTGTTCGAAGGCTCCTTCAATCTGATCGCAACGCAAATCTACTGATCGATGTATTACGCACTTCTGTGGCTGCAAAGGAGTTTGAGCTTCATGATTTTGTCGTGATGCCGAACCACTTGCACCTTCTTCTGACAGTCGATGAGGGAATGACGATCGAGAAAGTGATGCAGCTCGTGAATGGAAGATTCTCTTATCGGTTGAAGAAAGAGTTCGGCTTTGCCAGCGAAGTTTGGCAGCGTGGCTACTCAGAGTCGAGAGCCGATTCCGAAGATAGCCTTCGCAAGCATCGCGAGTACATCGCATTGAACCCGGTGAGAGCCGGACTAGCGGCCAACCCTGGGGAATATCCCTATTGCTTCAGATACCTGGCCGACAAGAAGCTACGCAGGGGCTAAACAGGCTGCGGAAAAACTCTGGGAGATAAGGCCTTGTGTCAGGGCACGACTTTAGTCGTGCCGATAAGGGCTCTAAACAAGACGGGGTTTAACCCCTGCGGTATTGTTCTTCGAAGCTCTTACTCCACTCGCTGAGTTTTTCCGCAGCCTCTAAAGCCCACTTCAATTTAAGGCATCTGTTCGGCACGGCTGAAGCCGTGCCCTGATACAAACTCCACTCGGTAGAGTTCTGCCATTACGGCTGAGCTGACTCGTGCCTTCAAGAGCGAAGGTGTTCTGTTTCTGCTCTGGACTTGTCGATGGGTCTCGCTTCGGCGGGCCGTTTCATTTATTCGAAGTAAGTCGCAGTGGTGGTGTCGGTCTCCCAGATGGTGCAGTCTTTCACACGCACTCGGCTACCGGTCATGGTTGCGAGCTGCTGATTGGTTTCGTCGTAGAAAAACTTGGCAATATTTTCGGCCGAGGGATTCAACACGGTGAAAGGTTCGAGTTCGTTCAGCATCTGGTGATCGATGCGATCGATCACCGGGCGCATCACCTGCTTGAGCAGCTTGAAGTCGAGCAGCAGGCCGGCCTGGTCAAGCTCAACGCCCGCCAGCGTGACGCGAACCTTGTAATTGTGGCCGTGCGGATTCTCGCACTTGCCGCGATAGTTGCGCAGATAGTGGCCAGATGAGAACCCGGACTCTACGGTGACTTCATACATTTTGTGTCGATCCTCTTACGATGCGGCCCTCTCACGAATTTGGCCTGGAGCAGTTGAAAAGCGCCTTCGGCGGATTGCGTCTTGTTGTAGATGCCGAATTCGAAGCCAGCGGATTCGCTGCCTTGGATTCGGCAGACTCCCAGAAAATAGCTCTCTTCCATTTTAGCGAACTATTGAATCAGGTTTTTTGGATTATCTTTTCAGCGTTCTCCGCGTCGATTTCTGCGTGCGAGCCGGCGGGCTTCTTCGCTGCGGCGGTCGACTTGTTCAAACAAGTGGCTCATGACACCGATGAGCCCGGAAACTAGCCCCGAAAGCAAGAGGAGGAGCGCGACCGTTCGCCAGAGCGAGCCGTTGGCGGGCAGGCCCGGCTGAAAACTGGACGGAATGAGCGCCATGCCCGCTGAAATAAGCGCGAACAGGATCAGCGTGGCAGACAGAATGTAGAAGTTGCGCGACATGAGAGAGGCGGGCGACCCTTAATGATTGGCGCCTGTATTGATTTTAGGGCCTACGCTGGTATTCCGAGATCGACCGTATTGATTACGACCACGCCGGCAGAAACAAACTCTGCATCCATGGCGGCGGCCGAGCCATTCAGGTCAATGGCACGACAGGCGTCGCGGACGACAAAGGCTGGAATGCCGAGGCGTTGGGCGTCGAGCGCGGAATAGCCGACGCAGTAGTCGAAAGCCAGACCGGCAAGAAAAACGCGCGTAAGCCCGCGCTCGGCCAGGTAGCCGGCGAGGCCGGTCGCGGTGGTGCGGTCATTCTCAAAGAATGCCGAATAGGAGTCGATTTGCGACCGAAATCCCTTGCGCAGAATGAGTTCAGCCTGGGTGAGCGCGAGGGCCGGATGAAAATCGGCACCCAGGGTTCCCTGCACGCAGTGGGGGGGCCAGAGGGTTTGTAATCCGTAGGCAAGCGGAATGGTTTGAAAGGGTTGCGCGCCTGAGTGAGAGGACGCGAACGAGGTGTGATCGGCCGGGTGCCAGTCCTGGGTGAGGATGATATGCGAGAAAAGCGGAGCGATGCGACGGATGGGCTCGACGACGGCATCGCCATCGGGAACTGCGAGAGCGCCGCCGGGACAAAAATCGTTTTGGACGTCGATGACTACTAGAACGTCGGTGGGAGTGACTTGAAACAAAGCTGACTCCTGAGGATCACAGGTATAGATTACGGCAGCCGATTGTGCCTTGAGATGAGCGTTTGGGGGGGAGGCGTAAGACAGAAGCAGTTAACGGTTAATTTGAATTGGGGGATGCTGTAAGACGCCCGGGACGCCCCTGTAAGACAGACGTAAGACAGTGCCGGTCCGGGTCGTAGGACCTGTCCTGCGCGGTACGACGCGAGGTCTGGGCCGTAAGACGTCGTAAGACAGAGCATGGGACGGCCGATTTGGGTCGAATTTGGGCGAATCTGGTGGATATATCGGCAAATTGGGCTCAAGCTTCACATGATGTTAATAGTTACGACGATATTTGTTGCAACGAATAATAATTCCCGGCATCTGAATGCGTAGAGTCCAGCTGTCACAGCGGGACCGACACCAAAAAGGAGCACACCCCATGGCCGATTCAGCAGTCGCCGCCCCCGCAACCACCGCATCCACTATCGCCTGGAATATCGATCCCGCCCATTCCGCGGCCGAATTCAAGGTAAAGCACATGATGATTTCGAACGTGAAAGGCAGTTTCACGGGGCTTTCTGGCGTGCTGACTGAGCACACCATCGATTCCACGCTGTCGTATATTGCCGCCTCGATCCCAGTTGCCACCGTCTCAACCGGAGACGCGCAGCGCGATGGGCACCTGAAGAGCGCCGACTTTTTTGATGCCGAGAAGTACCCGACTCTCGATTTCAAGTCAACCAAGGTGGTGCGCAAAAGCGAAGCTGAGTACGAGGTAACCGGCGACCTGTCCATCCACGGCGTGACCAAGGCTGTGACTTTCGCCGTGGAAGGGCCCAGCGCGCCGGGCAAAGATCCCTGGGGAAACACCCGTATCGGTCTTTCTGCCACCACGAAGATCAACCGCAAGGACTTTGGGCTCGGTTGGAACGCGGCTCTCGAGACCGGCGGCTTCCTGGTGGGCGAAGATGTATCGCTCACGTTGGATGTGCAGTTCATCAAGGCTTCATGAACGGTGGGCAGTGTGCCGCGCCTGGCGGGCAGAGCGCGGCATGGCTGGTCCAGCAGTTCGAATGGACGAGTTACGGTAATAATAAATTACACTGAGTTAATTATTATTGACATTAAGTATGCTTTGCATTACATTCCTCCTGGGGTTGAAGGAGGTTTGTTTTGGCTTATAGAGAGAAAATCGGGTGGCTGTCGCTGTTTGCGATGGCTTTGACGTTTGGCCCGTATTTCGTGCTCGTTGCAATGCACGTTTATCCTGATGCGGCCTTGCCCGACGTGCGACAACTTATCTTGTTTGGCGTGACTGCTGTGGCGCAGGCATTCATCATCGGGGCGGGACACCTTTACTTTCGCCGCAGCTCTCCCGACGAGGCGCGCATGCCGCCGGATGAGCGCGATCGGGCTATTATGCAGCGCTCCATCAGCTCCGCTTACTACGTGCTGATCGCGGGCATGATCATGGTTGGCGTGATGATGCCCTTCAACTCCGGGGGATGGAAGATTGTTAACGCCGCGCTCTTCATGATCGTGACGGCCGAAGTTGTCCATCACGGTGTTGCCGTGGCGAGTTATCGCAGGCAGGCCTCATGACGGGGTCGGTTTCCAATCGCATTCGCGTGCTGCGGTTCTTGAACGGAGAAATGTCGCAAGTTGAACTGGGGCAGCGCATCGGCGTTACGCGGCAGACGATCGCCGCAATCGAGTCCGGGAAGTACTCTCCAACTTTGGAGGCGGCGTTTCGCATCGCTGACGTCTTCAAGGTGCCGCTCCAAGAGGTGTTCACCTGGGACGCAAACGGCGCGGCTGGTCAAGGCGCTTGATGGCATAGCGTCCCCGGGCCTCAACTTGCTGTCCGTTTTCCGAGGTTGCCCCAGGCACGGCCACCGTTAGGATATGCGCGGACGTGAAACGGCAGCGCGCTATCGGGTTCGGCAAATCCAGCCAGATCGACATCGCCCTCGGCGGGCAATTCATCAAGGCGCAATAAGTCCCGGATCGACGCGATCGGGAGGATGGAAGCTATACTGGCGGGCAAGGATGGCATTGAAATGACTCGAATTTCTGTTTCGCGGCTTATTCCCGCCGGGCTGCATTTCATGAAAAATTGTCGCGGGCATCTCAGCTTACAAGTGGTATTAGTGCTCGTCGTCTGCGCCGGTTGGGGACGGTCCCAAACGCTCGCAATCGAAAATGTCACTGTTATCGACGCAACCGGCGGCGCGCCCAAGCCGGGCATGACCGTGATCGTGGAGGGCGATCGAATCGCAGAGGTGAGCCCTTCGAAGAAGGCGCACGTTCCCAAAAACACCGTGGTGGTTGATGGCGCCGGAAAGTTCCTCATCCCAGGCTTGTGGGATATGCATGCGCATGGCACGGCGGATGGCAGAGCCCCGTGGACCCACCTTCTCTTTCTTGCCAATGGAGTCGTCGGCGTGCGGGACATGTTTGGGCCGCCTGACGCTCACGCGTGGCGAGCGACTCAGGTCTCGAACGAGGATCCGTCGCCGACTATTTATCTTGGCAGTCCAGTGGTCGACGGTGAGAACCCGCGCTGGCCCGGCTCCATTGTCGTCACTGATGAATCGCAGGGGCGGGAAGTCGTCGACCAGCAGCAACAGCGCGGCGCAGATTTCATCAAGGTATACGACAAATTGCCCCGCAGCGCGTACTACGCGATCGCAGACGAGGCCAGGAAGCGCGGCATCCCCTTCGAAGGACATGTACCGGAATCTGTAAGCGCTGAGGATGTATCAGACGCCGGCCAGAAAAGTATCGAGCACCTGACGAGGGTGGCCCTGAGCTGCTCAAAAGAAGAAAACACGATCGCCGAAGAATTACGCAGGCAAGAGACGACGTTCCGGGCGAGGGATGCCACCTTGGCCCAGAAGATGGACAGCGGCAAACGCATCAACGACCTCCGCCAGCGCGTGGTTGACACCTACGACGATGCCACGGCCGAGACCCTGTTCGCGCGATTTGTGAAGAATGGAACCTGGCAATGTCCGACTCTCACGTTGCTGAAGGCACAGATTGACGACCAGTTGCACGCAGATGACCCTCGATTGAAATATTTGCCCCAGTCAGATCGAGCGAGATTTGAAGATGGATATCTGAAGAATTTCCCTCCCGTGGCACGTGCCTGGACGGTCAAGGTGACGCGTTCGGAATTCGACGAATCGCTGAAGATTGTGGGATTGATGTACAAAGCAGGCGTGCCCATTCTCGCCGGAACCGACGACTTGAATCCTGGATGTTTTCCTGGCTTCAGCATCCATGACGAGCTGGCGCTGCTTGTGGAGGCTGGCCTGCCTCCTCTTGCCGCGCTTCAGGCCGCGACGCGGAATGCGGCGCAGTTTATGGGGCAGCTCGACCGCCGTGGAACTATCGAAACCGGCAAAATCGCGGATCTGGTTCTGCTCGACAAGGACCCCCTCGCCGATATTCACAACACCCGTACGATTCAAGCGGTCGTGCTCAACGGCAGGCTCTTCAATCGCGCGGATCTGGACGCAATGCTCAATAAGGCTCAGGCTCTTGCAAGCCGTGACGATGGTGGACTGGCCGAAAAGTGAGCAGAGGCTCGCCCTCCTTTGAGAGAGTCTGCCGGCGGCGCGGAAGGTGCTCTCTTGTCGCCAAATTACCTGTTGCAACGAATATCTTGCCCGCGCATCTATAAGACATGCGATTCAACCGCTCCCGGGGTTTACGCCGGGATTGAAACGATAGCGGGAGTCGCGGGAGGTCTTCACCATGTCACTCAGAGCAGTAAAAGAGATTTTCGAAACCAAACCTACCATTGAGGGCGCCGGCGTGAAACTGCAGCGCGCATTCGGGTTCGGAAAAACCCACCAGTTCGACCCGTTCCTGTTGCTTGACGACTTCAGGAACGAGAATCCGGCCGACTATTTGGCCGGCTTCCCCTGGCACCCGCACCGCGGTATTGAAACCATCACCTACGTGCTGGCCGGCGAGGTTGCGCATGGCGACAGCCTGGGCAACAAAGGCCGCATGACCGCGGGCGACGTGCAGTGGATGACGGCGGGCAGCGGAATTCTGCACCAGGAGATGCCGAAGGGCGACGAGCGCGGGCGCATGCACGGCTTCCAGTTGTGGGCCAACCTGCCCGCGGCGCTCAAGATGACTGATCCGCGCTACCAGGACATTCCTTCGAGCGCCATACCTGAGGTGACCGAAGATGACGGCACCAAGGCGCGCATCATCACAGGCGAATTCTGGGGCAAGAAGGGGCCGGTGGAGGGCGCGGCAGACGGACAACACTCAGTCGACGCGCGTTACGTTGACATCAGCGTGCCGCCGTTCAAACGCAAACGAATCAAGGTTGAGACCACGCGCAATGCCTTCGCCTACGTTTTTGCGGGCGCGGGAACCTTTAGGGACGCATCGGCTCCGCAGGCCGTGCTGACCGAGTCGGCCGTTGATGCGAACGCGCAACCGGTTTATGACGCTAAAAACCATTCGCTCGTCCTGTTCGATCGCGGCGACGAGATTGTGGTGCAGGCCGGGCCGGAGGGTATTCGCTTCCTGCTGGTGAGCGGCAAACCGTTGGAAGAGCCGGTGGCGTGGTACGGGCCAATCGTGATGAACACGCAAGCCGAGTTGCAGACAGCGATGCGTGAACTGCAGAACGGGAAGTTCATAAAACACGCGTGAGGCAGTTGTCAGTGATCAGTCTGAGGCCCGCTTGGCGGGCCTCTGCACTTTCAGCACCTCTTCAGGCATCATTCCTCGCTCGCGAAGTACTCGAATACTGAACGCGTCGTGGCGCTTGGCGAGGCGCTTGCCGTTGGCATCGGTTACCAATTTGCAGTGGAACCACGCGGGATCGGTGTATCCAAGCGCGCGATTCAGCAGGATTTGGCGCGCGGTTGATTTGAGCAGGTCTGCACCGCGCACTACTTCAGTGATTCGCATGGCTGCATCGTCGGTGACGCAGGCAAGCTGATAACTTGGTACGCCATCGCGACGCCACACCAGGAAATCGCCAAAGTCTGAGCCGGCAACGAAGCGCTGCTGACCGAGATTTCCATCGATGAATTCGATGGCTTCGCCATCCGGCACACGGAAGCGCCAGTTAACAGGGCCGGCTGACGTTTCGTTTGCCAACTCATTTTGAATAGTTGCTGCCTGCGATACGCGACACGTGCCGGGATAGATCGGCTCGTCGTCGAGATCGGCGCCCTCGTGCGGCGCGCTCAGGGCTGAGGCGAGATCTTTCCGCGAACAGCGGCAGGGATAGATGAATCCGCCGGCGAACAATCGGCGCCAGGCCAACCGATAGAGATCGGCGCGTTGACTCTGAGTGTAGGGAGCGAACGGACCGCCGACGTCAGGCCCTTCATGCCAGTCAATGCCCAGCCAGCGCAGGTCTTCGAGAGCTGCATCGGCGTAAACGTTGCGGCTGCGCTCGGCATCCAGATCTTCCATGCGCATCACCAGCGTGCCGTGTGCGTCGCGGGCACGCTGCCACGCGGCGTGAAACGTGAGTGCGTGGCCAATATGCAGATAGCCGGTGGGAGATGGAGCGACCCGGCCGCGATAGGGTGCTGCCGGCGCATGTGCGGTGGTGGTCATGCTGCATTTAGTGTAGAGGGCGCGAAGGGTTGTCGACGGAGACGCAGCGTGATCTCATACACATGAATTCGGCCGGCGCGAGAGGTTCGTCGCGGCCCTCCGGGGCGCGCAAATACATCAGGCGCATTCCAAGGCTCAGAAGTGAGGCCGAGCAAAGACGATAATCAAGACAAAATATGCGATGGAAAGAACGCCGCCACACGCAAACTTCCACCACCTTCCGGCTTTTGTGTCATCACGTGTAACCGCAACCAGAGCAGCGGCGATCAGAATCAGATGTGCGGCTCCGCCCAGCAACACCATCAACGGTACGAGCTGGGGTAAGTGTCCAGCGCGCATCGATGACCAGAGAGAGACCGCGTCCGCCTGCATTACATGCGCCGCGAGTTCGTTCCCGTTCCAAACTATCGCAATGGCAAATCCAGCCCCATACCCCCATGGGCTGTTCCGGCGCGCAAGAACGATGACAGCAACGTAAATCAACGCCTGGAAAGAGTGGAGAATTCGGAGTCCTGGAACGGCAATTGCCGAACCCAGTAGCGCCACAAGGAACAGAGTTGCTCCCACGTAAGTCCACAACTGCGCGGAGTCGCGACCTTCCAGCCGACCTTCTCTCTTCATATCATCACTTTTACGATTGGGCTGGGACTTGGTGCAGCTTAGCTTAAAGCGAGATCACCTAATTCGAGTCGTCGCCGGAGCCGTTGTCATGATCGGAGGTATCCGCGTCGCCGTCGTGGTGTTTGTATTTGCCGATGCTCTGGCTCAGGTGATCGGGATCGACTGAAATCTGCACCACATCCATCTCGTTTGCGTCGACATCGACAATAAACAAGCCCATGCGGTTGCCGTCAGGGCGCGCAAAGATGAGCGTTTGCTCGGCGCCATGTTTGCTGGTATCTCGAATCATGCGCTGCCAGCCTTCGCCCAGCTTTTCCGCAACCATGTTGTTCAGCTCGTCGCCGTCAACTGTCTCATTGAAGTTGTCGAACTCGGCCACGTGCAACCCGCTCACGCCGCCGGTGGTAGCCTTGTGCGCTACCAGGCTTATCAAGCCGACGAATGGAATGCGCGTGGCATGCGCGTGGTAACGATGTTCGAGCGTGGTGACTACGCCGTCAAACCCGCCGCTGCTGCCGGCCAGCACGGCCGCGGGCACTATCAACACGATTGAGCAGAATGCAATAACAGCCAGAACCTTCATTCGCCACCGCCTTTGGTTGCAGTCTTGTCGGCCTTCTTCACGGTTTTGCTGATTTCGCCGAGGTTGCCCAGGCCGCCGAGACCGCCCAGTTCGCCGAGCTGATCCATCTTGATGGGCCCGAGGATGAGCACGATGGTCAACTCCTTGGGTTCGGCCGAAAGAATGAACATGCCGCGCGACTCGCCGTTCACCATCTTGGCCAACACGTCAGTTGATTCGCCGGATTTCTTTTCGTGCACATGCACCATGGGCAACCACTCGCC
>Ga0302275_10003976_pt1 | contig 14771 bp, 13 predicted proteins | sample III_Bog_N2_2_FD_200229 | JGI IMG/M metagenome (GOLD analysis project Ga0302275, IMG submission 200229) | Peat permafrost microbial communities from Stordalen Mire near Abisko, Sweden - III_Bog_N2_2 | ecosystem: Environmental > Terrestrial > Soil > Wetlands > Peat | place: Sweden: Abisko...
GAAGAAGGATATTCCATAGAAATTGGGACAGACGGGACTCCGCGCGTTTCTCTGAAGAGTAGGGGTCGTAAAGAACAGGCTGTTGCGCCCGAGGGAGAAGAAATCTATATTTCCGCACTAAAGAATGTCGTTCCAACGACTTTCTTCCTCAATGCAGAACGTAGGCTTGATAGCGATTCCGTACCAGATCCAAGCGACGAGATGGAACTTCGTAGAGTAATGAGGTACCATGAAGAACCTAAACGACTTAATGAGATAATTGGAAGATCCCGAGAGATCGCGCTTTCCCAAGCTTTGAAATCGGCGAGTGATTGGGTTCGTACAAAGGCCTTTCAAGGGGCGAATCAAGGCGCTTCCAATGTTCATTCCGTTTACGTTGCTGTTTTGCATCATCTTATAACTCCTTCGTCTTCAGCGAAGGAGGCATCCCCGGCGATTTCTCCAGCAGAACTAATTAAAAAACTGGGGTCTATCGAGTCGCGTACCGCAGCGTTCGCGCAATATGAGCTGGCAACCGTGTTGCCCACAGCCGACTTTAAGAAGGCCCTTCAGGCGCGTTCTGCGAACAAGAGGAATCTTGCTGCGGAGCTACTTAACCCCTATGTTAAAAGCTTGGAAAGTAGATTGGATGCCGTCGAGCCTACCTATTCGCTATTGGATCGGTTCGTTCGAATCATTAACGGATTTCTGCGAGATAAGTCACTATCATTCAAGCTACGCAATGGCTTCATCATCGAAAGTAAACTCGGGACCACTCTGCAACCTTCAGATTTATCCTCCGGCGAGCAGCAGTTGCTTCTCCTATTCTCTTATGTGCTGACCGCTAGGGAAAAGCCTAGCGTTTTCATAATTGACGAGCCGGAAATCTCGCTGAACATAAAATGGCAGCGGCAATTAGTCCAATCGCTGCTTGACATGCCTCTAATCAACGTCAAATGAACTCATCCGAGCGCAGAACGATTGACGAGCTTGTTACGCGATATATGCTTGAGCCTTCGCTGCGCGATATTTATGTCGAGGGCGATTTCGATCAAGATATTGCTGAGCGGTGCATTAGGCATACAGGTCAAAAGGACCGGATCGTGTACCACATCGAAACAGTCGACATTTCTCGCGAGTTACTAGAAGCAGAGGGTTTGACGAACGGAAATAAGCAGAGACTGATTGCGCTTGCACGGCTCCTCGCAAAGGCGCAAACAGGAGCGAGTCTCAAGTGCCTAGTGTAGTCCGCCATAAATAGAGTCTGTTATATATCGAATGTCATCTCATAAAATGGGGGGACCTCGATATGCGTGTGGCGGCGGCGATTGCATTATCCGATGAGACTCGGCTTCGGCTGGAAAAACTGGCGCGCGGGCGCACGACGCCTGTTCGGGTCGTGCAGCGTAGTCGGATAGTTCTTCTGGCCGGGAATGGTCTACAGAACAAGCAGATTGCAGAGCGGATGGAGGTTGCGCCTCGGATGGTGGCTTTGTGGCGCAACCGTTTCCTGAGACTGGGCGTCGATGGGCTTTTGCGGGACGCCAGCCGACCGGGACGGACTCCCTCCATCACTACGGAGACAGTGACACAGGTCATCGAGAAGACGACACAGAACAAGCCTGCCAACGCCACGCACTGGTCGCGCAGCACCATGGCACGGGAAGCGGGCATTTCCGAATCCAGCGTCGGGCGCATCTGGCGCGCACACGGCTTGAAGCCACATCGGATGACGAGTTTCAAAGTCAGCAACGATCCGCTGTTCGCAGACAAACTGGAGGCCATCGTTGGACTTTATCTCAACCCGCCGGAGCATGCGCTGGTGTTGAGCGTGGATGAAAAGAGCCAGATCCAGGCGTTGGATCGCACGCAGCCAGGCCTGCCGATGAAGAAGGGTCGAGGCGCCACCATGACGCACGATTACAAGCGCAACGGCACAACCACCCTGTTTGCTGCGTTGAATGTCGCCAGTGGCGAGGTCTACGGCCTGTGCCAGCAGAAGCACCGCCATCAGGAATGGCTGAGGTTTCTGCGTATGATCGATCAGACCGTACCGGCGGGCAAAGAAATCTATATGATCTGCGATAACTACTCGACGCACAAACATGAACGAGTCCAACGCTGGCTGGAAAAGCATAAGCGATTCCACGTTCGCTTCACACCCACCTCGGCTTCATGGCTCAACATGGTGGAACGCTTCTTCCGCGACATCACGCAGAACCGCATCAGGCGTGGTGTCTTCCAGGACCTCGAACAGTTAATCATGGCCATCGGAGAATACATCGACGGCCACAATCGGAACCCCAAGCCCTTCATCTGGACTGCCAAAGCTACAGATATCCTCGAAAAGGTCACACGCGCTCGGGCGGCGTTGAATAAATGACCATCTGTGTGGCGGACTACACTAGTGTCTGCTGAAAACGCGCCATTCGCTTCATGCTTCAAGCTTATTCAAGATTCACGCGGCTTGCGAACTTGTGCAGAGGGTGCCTAAATCTGGCATTCACGCTGTTGCGACAGATCGCGGAAAACCTCGACAATATGTTGGCGAAGGGTCTTATGGAGCACATTCCTGCGGCACTTCTGAATAAACACAATGTGATATTTGCAATCCTGTTTTGTATGGCTTAAGCCGGCATACTCGTCCACCCGGTTTCTCCTCTTCGTGTGCTTGGCGGCTTACGTCGAAGAGTTTCTGGATGGACTCCCGGAAATGCCAAACTGCTACTGCCACCCCGGCAAAGCCAGGAGTTCTCCCGGTTGGCAATAGTATACGCAGCGATGCGCCAGCGATAGCCTTCGGGGAAGAGCCGAACCACCGCCCGAACCGATCCTAGCCGGTATTGGCGCCCGCGGTGTGGTTGGAGGGTTGACCCTATCGTCCACATTCGCCTACAGCGGCTGAGCGAGATTAAAACCGCGTTGTGTCCATCTGCTCGCGATAACCCGTTCCCTTTCGGCGCAACGCAGATGGCATTCCATTGCGGTGCGCGCTTTGACCGGGTCTCCTGTGCGGATCGCGCGGTAAATCGCACGGTGCTCATCAAGTGAAGTTTTGCGGTCGCGCACTCGGTTCGCGCCTCGGTTATCACCTTAAAACCGGCCATACGTTATCAGTTCAAAACCGGCCAACGGGATTGGCCTGAGACGTGATTGTTTTACCGTTTCGCAGGGTGCATTTGCAAGCTGCGGTTTTCGATGTGGCCGCGGGGCCGGATTTTCAACGGTTCTGTTTGCGTGTTATGGTTGGAGTCGCTCTGCCGGGGTCGCGCCTTGCGGAGTGATCCAGGGCCGATGACACGGGGCTGGCTCCGAAGGAATCGGTGATCGAGACCCTCTGCGGTTTGCCTGATGGGCTGGCCAGCGGAGGGTTTCGTGTTTCTACCAGCATTCCTAGGGTGAGGCTCCGTCGTGGGAGGCCTCTGGATCGCGAGTCGCGACGCCGCCGGGCGTTCTTTGCCCGGCATCCTTTTCGCTTTTGCTTTTATCATTTGTCCTCCCCTGGACTGCTGGTCTTGGTGCGCCAACTGCGCGGGCCGCACTTGAGAACGTGTCCGTGATGCAGTAAGCGATCCAGCATGGCGGTGACAGCGGCGCTGTCGCCAAGCAGTTTGCCCCAGTCGTCAACGGGCCTGTTGGACGTCAGCAGTGTGCTCGCACGTTCGTAGCGCCGCATGATGATCTCCAGCAGTTCCTCGGCGGCGGTCAGCGGCAGCTTGCGCATTCCGAGGTCGTCGATGATCAGCAACGGCACGGTGGTCAGCAGTTCCATGAACTCCTTGCGCTTGCCATCGAGCGCAGCATCGGCCAGTTCTTCCAGCAGTGTGTGGGCTTCGCGATAAAGAACACGGTAGCCCTGCTGGATGACGGCGTGTCCGATGGCTTGTGCGCAGTGACTTTTCCCGCTTCCAGGCGGACCAAGAAACAGGGCATCTTCGCGTCTTCCGACCCAGTTCGCTGTGGCCAGGTCGAAAACCAGTTTGCGATTCATCTTGGGATTGAACTGGAAGTCGAAGTTGTCCAGGCGCTTGTCGGCATCGCGGAACTGGGCCTGTTTGTGGCGCCGCTCCAGAAGCCGTTTGCTGCGGCAGGCCAGTTCATCGGAGACCAGCGTGGAGATCAGGTCGATGGGCGCCATGTTCTCCGCTTGCGCTTGTAAAAGGCGGGTTTCCATCACTGCGGCCATGCCGCTCAGGCGCAGTTGCACCAGGGAACGATTGAGTTCGATCAGGTTCATGATTGGGATTCCTCGAAGTTGATGCGTTGTTGGATCAGGTCGCGATACTGGTTGAGTTCGCGGATGAGTGGATCGACCTGCAGCAGACTGAGAGGAGCCTGCGGGCTGCGCTCCAGATAGCGACGCACGAAGCGATACTCGGGGACGCGCAACTCCAGCGCCGCCGCACAGGCATCGTCGCAAGCCGCACTGCCATATTGCTTCGCCAGTTGGAGAACGCCCTGGATGCGACGCATTCCGAGTTCGCCCTGGCGAGCATGGATGGCGTTCGAGACAGCGCCGATGTTGGGTCCTGCCTTGTGCGAACGTGCCAGCAGTTGAAGCAACTGCGGCGGCGTACGACGCGGGCGATCCGCATCGCGGATGCGGTGCCCGCCACGCTTGCCGCTCAGATGCTCGCGCAATAACTCGCCAGTTTTGGGATCAAGCAGACGCACGAACATCGCGTCCCATTGCACGTTGACCTTCCGACCGATCCAGCCCGGCGGTGCGCCATAGTAAGCAGCTTCAACCTCGACGCAGCCATCCAGGTGCACCGTGCGTTCGCCATACTGGTAGTAGCGAAACGGCTCCAGCGGCAGCGCCTGCAGAAAGGGCTTCTCCTCGGCGAACATCGCCGCTACCTGCCGCTTGGTGCGGCCGTGGATGCGCTTATCGGCCCAGTGTTCTTCCCAGTGATCCAGATAAGCCTGAGCTTCTTCCAGGCTCTCGAACTTTTTGCCCTTCAGAGGCGTCATCTGCGCATGGTTGACACCGCTTTCGACTTTTCCCTTTCGATCCGGATCTCGCACTTTGCACGGCAGCGCTGTCACACCGTAATGGGCCAGAACGTCCCGATACAAGGGATTCAGGACCGGATCGTAAAAGTCCGGAGACAACACGCCCTCGCGAAGGTTGTCCAGGACCACGACCCGCGGCGAGCCGCCAAGCCGGCGAAATGCCTTCTCGTGAAGCTCGGCCCACACCCGCGCACTCGACCGGAAAGCCAGTAGACGAACACACTTGCGACTGCGGCCCAGTGTCAGCACAAACAGCCGCGTGCGACGGTACTTGCCGGTGTCCGGATCACGCACCATCGGCCCCGTGCCGTAATCAACCTGGGCCTCTTCACCGAGTTTCGTCTCGATGACTACACGAGCTTCCGGCGATACTGCTCCGCGCAGCTTGAGTACGAATCGCTGAACACTCTGATAGCTGCTCGTAAACCCGTGCTTATCGACCAGATCCTGCCAGATACCCATCGCGTTGCGGCCCCGGATGAGCTCCAGCTCGATCATCTCCCGATACGGTTCACTGGCTCCGGACGGGCGCTTGCCACCTTGCTCCTGCAAAGTCACGTCCGGCAAAAAGCCGGTAATCACTTCGTTGGCCGGTTTTGAATTATCGGCTGCTCTGGAACCGGAAAAGCCGGTGATCACCTCTATGGCCGGATTTGAACTGGAAGAGCCGGTGGTCACAGAAGTGGCCGCTTTCGCCGGATGCTTACGCCCCCAGCCTCCCGGCGACCGTAATGCTATCCCGGCCGACCTCAAATAACCGCCAGCCGTCTCGCGACGGACTCCCGTCGCCGCCTCGATCTGACGCAGGGACCAACCAAGACGCCCCAGCGCGATCACCTGTTCCTGTTTCGCTTTTTCCAAGACATTACCCATGCCAACAGAGGCTAATTTCCCCCGTCGGAGCCAATGTCTTAGGCCGTTTCTCTATGGCCGGTTTTGAAGTGATAATCTATGGCCGGTTTTGGGTGATCGCCGAGGGTTCGCGGGCTTGCGCTGTTCGTCGCAGGTCCTCGTGGATATCGCTTCTATTAACGCCAGAAGGATTGGATTGCCCGCAGCCTGGGCAATGGCTCGGTGAAAGTTCATATCGTGAATCAGGTATTGGACCGGATTGCCGATGCTCGCATACATATTGACAATCTCTTCCGCGAGCACCGTGAAGTTCTCTTGTGTTCCCCGTTCAGCCGCCAATCCAGCAAGAGTGGTTTCGAGAAGTTTGCGAACTTCAAACATCTGCCAAGCTTTGTACCTGTTTGGATCGCCGAGTAAGTGCAGCGTAGATGTTGCTATCGCCTCAGGCCCGTCCGCAACAAAGACTCCATCCCGATCGCGCACGTTCACCACGCCAGTGGTGGCCGGATAGGGGGGGCCCATTCGCAGGTTAGGGCGGCTGATCTTCAGCATCTTAGCGAACTCGTGCTCAGATGGAATATTGTCGCCAGGCTTCAGGGACTCATCTTCTATTCTTGCTTGAATACAGTGAACCACCTGCGCTGTCGGTTGCGAGTCAAGAATGCGTGTCTTATCAGCTTGTATACCCATGCCGCCTTTTTGAGAACCGTCTACAATTCCGGTGTTTCTCCGAAGTTGATGGGTGGCCGGGATTCTCCCGGCCACCCATCAGCTCACGTCCTCATGAACTGACTCAGTTCCTCGCAAGCGTGATCAGTTCAAAGTAGTCGAAGGACATGGTGTAATCGCTCGATGATGGATTCTTGTTTACGGCGACGAACTTGAGCGTTGAAATTCCGGCAGGCAGATTTACGTTTCCAAAATCTTCGTTGTAGAAGCCTGTCGTGCCGTTGTACTCGTCCTTGGGTCCGCTGACCGCGACCCCGTTGAGATAGAGTTGCAGCATGGCGTGCGAGCCGGCGCTCTTGAGGCTGGCGCGGAGATCATACACTCCGGCGGTAGCCACATTGATCGTGTAGGTGATCTCATCGCCGATCGCGGTCGCATTCAAAGACGTGGCGGTTCCATCCCGGGAACCAGATTCCGTATACGTCGTATAGTCAACGCCCGCAGTGTTCGTCTCGGGGAGCAGATGGGCCTCGTAGTACGTCGTTGGCGCGGCGGCGATGGCGGAATTGACCAGGATCCTGTAGGAGTTCTGGGACTCGAGCGTGGGAAGAGTAACCGTGACTGCGTTGCCTGAACTCGCGTAGTCGCCCTCCAGTGCCACGGCCGGCTTATAGACGTTGCTCCCTGGCGTTAGGGTCTCGACCCTGAGATGGATGGTTCCGTTGTTCATCAGGGAGGAAGCGTCGTTCAGGTTCTTGAGCTTGAGCGTCACATTGGACGAAGCTCCGCCCACCGGATCGCCAAGTATAATTTCGGATCTCCACATGTTGGTGTCATAGGCGGCGAAGGCGTCAACCACAGCGGTGTTCGAAGACGTTTCGGAGATTGCTTCTCCGGTCGCGTCCTTATAGGCGTTGTAGACCCACCACCCGCCAGTGGGAAATGAGCCGGTGGTGATGTCGGCCTGATCGCCCAGGGTCGCAATGAAACTTGAATTGCTGCTGTTGTAGTCCCAGCAGGATTTCACGCCGAAGGCGAGATTGCTGGCGCGAGAGGACCGTTCGAGTTTCGCGATGTAGGTCGTCAACTGTCCCGGGCTCCAACTCGTCTCATCCCCATAACTGCCTCCAGCATATTCGGTGACGGCCAGTGGCATGGGGGTGATGCCATTGGCAATCATCCAGGCTTTGATCGTTGCGGTGTGCGATTCAATGTCCTGGGGAGAACTTCCGGTCAGTTCATGCCAGCTTAGAATATCGGGGAGGCATTTGTTGGTCTTGCAGAAACTGAGAAAACTCTCAATGTAACTTGTGTTGAAGCTGGATGCTTCCGGACCCTGAACCAATGCGGACGAGTTGAGGATCTTGATTTCCTGATAGGCGTTGAGCCATGCCTGATAGTAAGCAGCGGTGTTGCGCGTGTTGCCGTTGTAGCTATTGTTCCATTGCCCATTCGGCTCGTTCCACGGCAGCCACGAATAGACGTTCAACTTATTGCTTACCGAATAGTTGTAGAGGAATGCTACTGTATTCCTCCAGGTTGTCTGGTTGCCGCCGTCACCGGGCCAGTATGAGTCTGTCGATGGGTTTTTCGCGTCGACGTAATAGTAAAGACCGACCATCAGCTTTGCGCCAGTTGCCGATACCCTGGCATAGGTTGCTGGATTGAAGAGATTGGGCTGATATTGATTCGCTTCAGTTGTGCCTGTCACGCCCGGACTCTCACCGCTCACGTAGGCCATTCCTCTGATCTGACTGACCTTTACCCCGTCGATGAGATATTGATAGGGATCGTTTGCGCTGACCGCATGGAGAAATCCGCTTGCCAGCTGGCTGGATGACCCAAGCTGGCTGGAATAGTCGACAGTGACGGTGACGGGAGTTTGCGCGTTGATGTCCCTGACGGCAACGGCCGCAAGGATGAGAAACAGGCTGTGAGCCACAGCTATTCTAACTGCATTTGCCATGTTCATAGTTACCTTCCTTTGCGATGCTTTCAGAAGAGTTCAGGCAATTCTCTGCATCAAGACCGGCTTGCCATTGTCTAGGCCAGTGTTCAATTGGGCTTACAGGGCTACAAAGGCCCACTGCTGCCGACCATTGCAAGAGCCATTACAAGTTTCCTATAGGGATTGCTCATTCAGATTTCCTTCTTAGATCTCTTCGCCTGCATTCCGATGCAAGGCTCATGATTCCCGCTGTGTCCAGGATGTCTCGACAAGTTAAACCGTCATCGCCAATCGTGCAGGCGGGGTCTGGACTGACGCGCCAATACTTGGTTCTGTATTTGGCATTGAAGGCATACACACCGCTGATTGCCGTGGCCCCATAAACCACGCCAATACTAAGCGTCGTGTTCCAACGATGTAAATCGTACAAATGTGCGCAAAGCCATGGCACTCATAGAGGTCCTGAAGCCACCCGAATGGATGGGAGTTCAATAGTACGAATGGGCCGTCCAACCGTTACTGGGAAACGCTCAGATTATGGCAGGTTTACAACCCCCAAAGGTCCGAGTAATATACTGTTCTAGACTCTCATCAGGAGAAGTACCTTTCATGACAACACCTGGATTACAGTGCATCGACCGGCGAGAAGAGGTTTGCGCGAAATGCGCAAATTATCATCTTTTATAACATCAGCCTGTAGATTATCGCCCGAAATGAAGAAGGGATTAGCACCGAAGTTATCGCCCTTCCTGTCCCGCACTCTTACGAAGATCACTCTTTTCAAACGGCCATTGCAGTATTCAGCGGAGCATGCGTTCCATGTCGAAGACTAACAACAGCCCCATCCGAATTCTGATTGTCGATGATCATCCAGTCGTCTGTACAGGACTGACGAGTATGCTGAGCGCCCAGCATGGCCTGGAGGTAGTTGGGTCGGCAGCCAGCGGGGAGGAGGCTCTCTCCATCGTTGTGCGCGATAAACCTGACCTGATGTTGCTCGATCTGCGCATGCCGGGAATGGATGGAATTGGTGTTTTGCAAGCATTGAAAAAAATGGAGAAGCCTCCCAGGGTCGTAGTCCTGACAAGTTTTGAAAAAGATGAGGATATCTATCGAGCGATTCGCGCCGGTGCTCAAGGATATCTGCTGAAGGACACAACAGAGTCCGAGATGATTGCCGCCATTTCCGCTGTCAACGCGGGAACGCGCTACTTCCCGCTTCACATCTCATCCCGGCTCGCAGATCGCATGATGCGTTCAGATCTAACTGCGCGCGAATTGCAAATCCTGGAACTGCTCGCACAAGGCTCCACGAACAAGCAAATTTCGGTAGCACTAGGAATCAGCGATAACACCGTTCGCCACCACGTGAACAATATCATGGAGAAGCTTCAAGTGTCCGACCGCACGGAAGCGGTAGCAACCGCTCTCCGGAGCGGGGTGCTCGCGTGAACAGACTAGGGCCTGTTCACACTGCACAGGCCCTAGTCTGGGTAGTGTGAGCAAGCAATCAAGCGATATAAGTCCTTGGCGGCTTGTTGTCGACGACCTCTACTGTCGAGTCAAATTTCCGACCGGTCGGGGCAATCGTCACTTTTCCGTCTTGCCCAAGCGCATCAGGAACCCTATGCGCTCTACCCTTGGCATGGCCAGCGTGGTAGTGGGCGTCTTGGCCACTTCGATCTGCCGGTTCAGCAGATTCTCGCCGGCTGCGAAGAGTTGGAATCGCTTACCGAAGTCGTGCATGGCGTAGGCATCCAAGCGAAAGTACCCATCCAGGATGAGGGTATTGGCGGCATCGTCGAACTGCCGGCCGCTCAGACGCCCCTGTAGGTTGAAAGTCCCGATGCTCGGCCGGCTAGCTCGCACATTCGCTGTGGCCAGGTTGCGGGCCACTTCGGGTATCCAGTTGCCCAGGTAGGTGGTGCTGCCCTCATTGGTTACGGTGGCCAGTGCGTATTGGTAGCCGCCATCAATTGTCAGCCAACGCCGGGGTGCGAGTTGATAGTCCACGGCTAGGCCACGGCTCTCAATCTGGCCCAGGTTTTCCCGCGTAAGAAGAGTAGGCGAGCTGGCCACCGCCGTAATGGGCCGATTAACCTGAGTGAGGAAGTAGCTGGCACGGACAACACCCCAGCGGCTCTCATTGGCTATGCCCGTCTCCCAGCCGGTAGCGCGCTCGCTGAGCAACGCGCCGTTTGGATTGGTGAGCTGGCTGCCCACCTGGGTGGAGCGGTAAAGCTCGTTGGGCGTGGGAGTACGAAAGGCGCGAAAGCCTGTCGCCGAAACCGCCCAATGATTCCAAAGCTTGCGCGAGACTCCGATGCGCGGATCGAAGAAGCCCTGACTCAGTTGGGTCGGCTGTGCGGACGCCAGTATCCAACTGCTTCCGTTCCACTGGAGCTTCTGCCCGTCGAAGTTCTGAAACCAGTCCATGCGGCTGGAGGCGGTCAGAGTCCACGCCTTGCGGACCCACATCGCTTCCCCGTACGCGGCCGAATCACGCTGGTGATCGTGCAGGTTGGTGAGGGTTGTCGATCCGCCGAGGCTCTGTTCCCGGTCCCACACGCGCACATCGTGTGTGTCAGCCCCGGCCACCACCACCAGGCCCGCGCCAAACGGCTGGCTGAAGTGCGCCGCCGCGCCCAACTCGTTGTCAGGCGTGAGCGAAAATTTGGTAGGATTCTCTCCGCAGCGATACGAGCAAGTAGCGATTCCATAATTGGGCAGGCTGGAAATGCTGGAAAACGTCTGGCGAAAGTGCTCCGCCGATCCGTACACCCGCATCCCGAGCGAACCTCCGCGCGGCGCATTCCAATCGCCGCCGGTGGCGTAGCGCCATAGCCGGGTTCCGTTGGTCTGGAAGGGCGTGCCGTTGCCACGCGAAAAGAGGCGTAGCGGCCCTTGATTGTGATCGACAAGCAACACGCCGTTCTGGCTATGAACGCTGCTGGCAATATCCACTGGCCCGCGCTGCGCTGGAGCCTCCTGAATATATCCATCGGTACCGAGTGTGCCGCCCGACGTCAGTAGCCCCCAGGGGCCGTGCTTTGTCTGGCCGAGCAAACTGTCATCGTATGTCCCCTCTGCCCCATAGCTAGACCGCAGTTCGATCTGGTCGGTTGTGGGCCGCACCGGTTGCACGCTGACGACGCCGCCAATTGCGCTCGATCCGTACAGGTCGCTGGCTCCGCCGCGCACCACTTCTATGCTCTTCACATCCAGCTCCGGCTGCTCCAGCCAATGAATGGTTCCGGCAAAGGCGTCGTTGAGCGGCACGTCGTCTTCGGTAAGCAAGGTGCGGCTGGCCGAGGTGGAACCCAATCCGCGCAGGCTGATTCCCTGCGAGGAAGGGTTCGCCACAAGCGAACTGGAACGCCGAAAAAGCTCCACGCCGGGTAACTGCCTTAGCTCGCCATCCATAGTCACGGCGGCTGTCGTCTCAAGTGCCAATTCGGACAAAAACCGCGTAGTGGCCGGACTTTCCAACTCACTCAGCGGGGCGCGATAGGCAGTCACTGTAAGTTGTTCCGTGATAGCAGCGGGCTCCAGGCGAATCGTGCCACCGGAACTGAGCGACACGTTTTTCTCAGAGAAACCTTCCGCTGCCACGCGCAAACGGCACGGTGCTGAGCACTGCACATTGAGCTGGCCATCGGCATTCGTGCGGCCCTGTAACTTACCGGAGGCATCCCACACCGCCGCATTTTTCAATGCAGCTCCGCTGCTATCCTCAACCGTCACGGTGATCGTTGCAGCGAGCTGAGCGCACAGTGGCGCTGCGCAGAACATCGACGCGATATACGCCAGCACGCCAGCCATCCTGTTGAATCTTGACCACCCCATTTGTCCACCATCCGTATCTGACGTCCTGCTGATTTTACGCCAATAGCTTTGTTGCGGCTGGCAGCCCCTAATCATCTTGCCACACATGCTAAAAGATGGTATTGACACGAAAAGCAACGCTGCGTTCAGGTCCAATTGCATTGCCGGAAAAAAGACCGCCAAAATCGATCACATTCAGAACGTTATTCAAGTTTTGGCCATCCGCCTGAATACGGATTTTCAAGCGGTCGGATTTGTAGATGTCAGCGCCCGCGGAAGCGTTCGCCTGAAAGGCTGGATAGATACGGCCACGAGCAAAATTGATGCGATTCAGCACCTGCTGACCATACTCGGCAAGCAGTGTGGCCGGATCGCCGTCAAAGTCGAAAGGCAGGCCGGTGTCATATTGCACTCCAAAGGCGGTCCACAAGCGCGGCGCTAACTGGTAACGAACGCGACCGCGAACTGTATTTCGCTGATCCTGAGAATCCGGCGTGTGACCGGTCAACTGAGACGCAGCTTGACTGGCGTTGGCCCCGAAGAAGAGTCCGCCGGTAACCGGAAACCAGACATTGCCGACGATGTACGAGTAACTTCCAAAGCCGGAAAAGCGATGCCACAGTGGGACCTCCAGCTTGCCTTCAAGGCCATAGAGAATTGCCTTGCGGAAGGCGATGGGGAAGCTAATGGTGGAATTCTCAATCTGGCTGTCGTCGGCGTAGTTTGAGACGAACCGCCGAAAGTAGTTGCCGCCCATTTTTACGTGGCCAAGAAAAACCTTGGTGAGGCCCGCTTCGTAGTAATCCCCTCGCGATGGCTGCACGGGCAATCGGAGAAAGCCTGTGGGGTCGATGGATGCCACCCCCGGGGAACTGGAAAGCAAGATGTTCTCGAATGAGGGGGTTTGAAAGATACGATCGTAAGAGAAGTGAATCACTGCTTCTGATTTTTGAAAGTAGTGTGAGACGGCGAGACGCGGCTCAAAGGCATGCTTGTTGAGCAGCAATTGATAGTGGTCCCAACGCAGTCCAGCGCTGATAGTCCAGTTGTGAAGGCGGATGAGATCCTGTACGAAGGCCGATTGTTCGAGGTCGGGACGGCTTGCCTGATAGGCGAAGGTTGCTGGCGACCCAGGATCGAACTGCGTTGGGTCCGAGATGTTGTAATTCAACATCTCGTTGAGAAAGATGTTGTCAGATTCAACGCCCGACTTCCACTCGTCGCGGCCGCTGTCGACGATAACGCTGCCCTTGAAGTAGCCCTCGCGAAACCAGTTGTGTTGAGAAACGATGATCGGAGTAGACTCCGAGTTGGAATAAAAATCATTTGAGTTATCGCGAATCATCCCACGCAGGTCGCCTTTCGCATTGCCGGAAAAGGTATGTTCGTAGGACGCAGTGCCCATGGTTTCAAAGTTGTCGGCATTTTGGCGCTGCCCTGCCGCCTGCTGCGCGATTTCATTTGGGATGTCATAACGAGCGAGTTCATGGCGCACAATGAATCGAACGCGATCATTCAGTGACAGATCCCGAGCAAAATCCATGGAAAAATCACCCACTGTTCCCGTATTTGAGAAGTTCTGGGGAACCACCGGGTTCAGATAGTGTTGCGTCGTGCTCCCACTTGCGCTGCCGCCAAGCGAATTTTTCGCCCAGACGTACTGTTCTTCTCCGAATGCAGCACCCGATTCGAAACTGCCACCGGAAACGGCAACCTGGCCATGAAAGCCCAGCTGTGCGTCCTGAAGAGTATTGACCTCAACAACACCGCCCATTTTGCGTCCGTACTCGGCGGGAATTCCTGCGGTATAGATGCTCATCGAGCCAACATCGTCGGCTTCAATCTCCGGTCCAAAGCTCGGTGAGCGCTTGTCCGTCAGCGGTATCCCGTCGATAACAAACTGCGTTTGGTACTCCGAGCCCCGAGGATGCAGCACGGCATTCCCCTCATAGAGCCAGCCGGGCTGGGAGTTCACCAGATCTTCCAAGTCGCGGCCTGGAAGTGAACTTACCCGATCCCGAATAAAGTCTGTGCCAATCTGACTGATTGAGCCTGCTTGATCGGAGTCAATCAATGGATTGGCCACGCGCACTGATACTGATTGATTCACCGTTGGCAACTTGAGTTGGATCCTGCATTCGCTGCTGAGCGAGGACTTTATCTCGACGGATTTCGAAATGACAGCAAAGCCAGGCTGCTCGATTTTGATCCGATAGATTCCATAAGGAAGACGCTGAACATCCAGATAGCCCAGATTGCTGGTGCTTATAGCATTGTGGTATTGATTCGCTCCGCTGACAATCTGCACCGTTGTTTTCACGCCAAGCCCGGCCGGATCGGTAACTTGAATGCGCAATTCGCCGTTATTGCTTTGGCACGCAAGCGGCAGGGAGACGAGAAAAACAACAATGGTAAATATTCTCATAAAGAGTAGACCTTCAAATCCGGCTACGGGCTTGAAGCTTCAGCCTTGCGAACTCTT
>Ga0302275_10003980_pt1 | contig 14764 bp, 9 predicted proteins | sample III_Bog_N2_2_FD_200229 | JGI IMG/M metagenome (GOLD analysis project Ga0302275, IMG submission 200229) | Peat permafrost microbial communities from Stordalen Mire near Abisko, Sweden - III_Bog_N2_2 | ecosystem: Environmental > Terrestrial > Soil > Wetlands > Peat | place: Sweden: Abisko...
ATCCGGCACTTTTCCGGCATTTATTTTCAAAAATGCGTTAGCGGCTTACATTCGTTTTTGGGGGATTGCCGATTTTCGATTGCCGATTGCCGATTGCCGATTGCGGCGTCAACCTGTTGGGCTTAGTAGTAGCCGTATCCATGCAGCTAAAGAATAATTTAACCACGGATGGACGCGGATGAACACGGATGAAGAAAGGTCAGCAGGGCGCTCCGGCTTGGTTTTCCGCCGGTCACTCAACGGTGTGCTTTCTGGACGGTTGGAAAATCACGTTTATATCCGTGTTCATCTGTGTCCATCCGTGGTTTTAAATCTGTTTTACTGAATCGTTCCGGCTCTCCCTTATTGCGAGCCCTATTAGGTGAACTGCGTCATCGCGCGGTTACTTCGCCGAGGCAGATTCAAGCATGTCCTGGATTTGCGATTCGGCTGGCAAAATGCCGAGGGTGGATTTCCAGGCAAGCCGGCCCGATTTGTCCACCAACGCGTAGGAGGGCGCGCAATCAAGCACATAACGCCACTCTGTATATCCGCGGTGCGCATCGGCTATCGGCAGATCGGAGTCCATCATCACGGGAAAGGTGATATTGCGGTCCTTGAGCACGGCCCCGGCCTTTTTTTCAGTTCCCCAGTCCCCACAAACACCAATGACCATCAGTCCCTGATTCTTGAATTTGTTGTACAATGCCTCGGTGGCTGGAAGTGCCTCAATGCAAGGCGCGCAGGTGGTGCTCCAAAATTCGAGCAGCACCACCTTGCCATGTAAAGTGGCCAGCGTCAGAGGGGTGGCGGCATTAAGCCAGTGCGTGCCGCTCAGTTCTGGAGCTGGCTCGCCAAGCTTTGGCGCAGGTGGACTGAATGACGGGTAGAGTTTGCCATCCCTTTGTTCATAACCCAGCCCGTTCGTGTAAAGTTTCACGAGCCGCTTAAGTTTCATGTCGGCAAATTGCGACGGCACATAGCCATCCGTCCCAGCCAGTTCATTTGGGCCGAGAGTAAGCGATAAAAACTCGCAGCGGAGCAGCGTATTGGAGTATCGCACGGTAAATCTTTCCGGTATGCCAACCGTGTCCGGCGCGTATTCATACGTTACCGAACCGCCGGAAAACTGGCCCACTCCAGGATACTCAGCCAAGGCAGGAAGCCCATTGTCGCCCAGCTTCAACCGGCCTCGTAGCGGGGCAGTCGCGAGCACCGCACCCCGGCTGTCATGGATGCTGCCAACGATGGTATCAAATTCCAGCCCGTTCCATGCGACCGGCGCCTCGGCAAGGTTGAGCAGGTTCAATTCCCGGGGCACGCCGAGCGACAACGCTTCAATCATCAGGGTGCGTCGAAAGGCACCGGATTTGTCGGGCACGCTTCCCGCAGCCACATTTTTGGCCGCGAGGTAGAGGTACTTGTCGCTGACCATCCAGAATTGGGCAAAGGATGCTCCACAAACACTGGAATCATTGGGAACCAGCCTGGCAGAATTCGTGGCGTCGGGTTTTAATCGCTGCACGAACCAGGTGCCGTTTTGATATCCAAAGCGCCACCATTCATGGTTCGGCGCGATGTGATTGGTGCTGGACAATTCGCGGTACTCGCGGTGCATGACGGCTTCCTTTACCGGCAATTCGGCGTTCACAAATTTTTGGAATGTGGCCAGCCTGGCATTGGTTGGCTGGCCGCAAATCCGTGATGCCGCCGCCAAGAACAGGAGGAGTACACAAAGCAAACGGCAACTTTTACGGGCCATCAAATTAAAACCAGGGAAAATCATAGGTTTAAACCTTTCCTGCAACTGAACCCTCTGCATCGAAGCCAGAATCATGGCGCTCCCACGGAGCTACTAAAAGATATTTGTATTGGCTGGGTTGCACAAATATGTCGCGCCTACGGCGCGGGCGAAAGCACTTACATAAGTCTTTATATTCAAATGTGTTACTTGTTAACTGAGCGCGATGCTTGTCCGTTCTTGATATTGGCATGTTTGAATGGCAGGTGGACAGCCTGCCCGATCACTCCATCAGGCGGCCCGGGACCGCCGCAACTTGCGGCGCAGGGCGGTCTGCACATGGCCGGGCACAAACGGGCTGACATCGCCGCCGAGCCGGGCGATTTCCTTCACAATCCGCGAGCTCAAAAACGTGTAGGTGTCCTTCGGCATCATGAAGATGGCCTCAAAATTCTCATCGAGCTTGCGGTTCATCAGCGCCAGCTGGAATTCAAACTCAAAATCGGAGACGGCCCGGAGCCCCCGGACAATGGCCTTGGCCTTGCGCGCGGCGGCATACTCCACCAGCAGGCCGTCAAACGTCTCGGCCTGGACATTGGGCAGGTGGGCAACGGCCTGTTGGACGAGCGCCAGCCGTTCGGCGGGGGTGAAGAGCGGATGTTTGGATTCGTTCTCCGCCACCGCCACGATCACGCGGTCAAACAGCTTGGCTGCCCGCTGCGCCACGTCCAGATGCCCGTTGGTCAGCGGATCAAAACTGCCCGGATAAATCGCGATGCGCATTTTAATTTGGTGTTTGCCGGCGGCCCGCGGACCCAGCACGGCATCCACGTCAGCTTAATTTCAAAACTGGAAAACGAAAGCCATTAATGGCCGTTAAATCACGAAATCCGAAAGAAGCCCGAAGCCCACTGGCCCATCCTGCCGGGCTACCAGCCCGGCTGAGCGGAGCGGGGCGCACGTGGGAAACGGTCTCCGCAGGCAAACAGAGCGCCTCACCCGTTCCGTCCGGCGGGTCGCCGGACGGTACGGGCCAGTGGCCCGTGCCACCCTGGTTTGCAACCGCGCGATAATGCCGCTTTAGAGCGCCCCGGAAAATGGAAGCCGCAAACAAAAGTGTACGCACCCTGTGTGCGGCGCGGGTGGCCGTTTCGTCGGGCCAGTGGCCCGACGAAACGGGCGGGTCGCCCGTTCCACCCCTTCCCATTTCGGATTTCGGGGTTAATGGACGGTGCCCACGCTCTCCTCGGTGGCGGTGACGGGGGCGTTCTGCCACGGCACTTCATAAATGCGGACGGGATTCAAGAATCCCTTGGGTTTCACCGGGAACAGTTCCACGCACTTCGCCGCCATTTCCGGCTTGGTGCGGAGGAGGTGGTTGTAGGTGGTGTCGCTGATGATGATGCGCCCGCTGCCGGAATGGCTTTCCAGCCGGCTGGCCAGATTCACTTCCCGGCCAAAAATCGTGTAGTTCAGAATATGCTGGTCGGAGCCCATCAGGCCAACGGTCACCTGGCCGGTATTGATGCCGGTGCCCAGTTGCAGCCCCACATGCAAGGGTTTCGGGGGCAGGCCGGCCGAATGCCGGATGCGGTTTTCGCTTTCCAATCCGGGGTTTTGCGCCTGCCGTTGCTCGTTCAGGGCGTTGATGGCGCGCTGGGCGTCAATCGCCGCATGGACACACGCCAGCGCGTGCTGACTGTTGGGGGTGGGCGCGTTCCAAAACGCCATCACGCAATCGCCGATGTATTTGTCGAGCGTGCCGCCGTGTTTTTTGACCACATCGGCCACGGCCGCCAGATACAGGTTGACCGTCTCCAGCATCTCCCGCGCGGATTCCTCGAAATACTTCTCGGCGGTCACGACATCCACGTCGCTATGACGGACGTACTCGGCCATCTGCTCCTGCGCCTGGTCCGTCAGGGCGGTGAATCCCCGGATGTCGGCGAAAAAGATGGTGACTTCGCGCCGGGCGCCATTCAGGGCGAGCATGTCTCCCTTGAGCAGTTCGGTCACCACATTCGGCGACACGACCTTGGCAAAGACTGAGCGAACGCGCCGTTTTTCCTGTTCTTCAAAAACCACGCGGTAGGTGATGAGCACGATGTGCTGCATGAAAATGGCCCCGCCGACGGGGGCGACCATGGGCAGCCACCAGCGAAATTTGACGAAGAGAATGACCGCCGCCGCCGCATAGCCGGCGAGCAACAGGAAAACGGCCAGACTGGCCAGCAGCGTGCGCAATTCCGAGGTGAGCAGCGCGGTGGCAATGCCCAGAATAATCACCAGCGCCAGATCCAGCGGCAGGGAGGTGCGGTAGATAAACTGGTTGGTGATGATGGAGTTGGCGACATTCCAGTGTTTGCTCACCAGAAAGGTGTCTTTCGCCAGGGGTGTCGCGCCCCGGTCGCTCAGGTCGTTGCCCTGGGCGGTGGACCCGATCACCACCAGTTTGCCGCGAAATTCCTTGGGCAAACCGTTGGTTGCACTGGTTTGCGCGAGGCGCTGTTTATCCTGTTCGATCACTTTGGCGATGGTCGCCTGGGTCAGGCGCGGGTCATCCGCCGTGAGCTGCCAGTTAATATAGAAATAGCCATCGGCATCAACGAAGATCCGCCGTTCCAAGCCGTTGGGGCCGCGCAAGACTATTTTCCCGGGGTCGATCTCGGCGTGATCCAAATCCAGCTTCAACTCCTGGGCCGCCATGACAATGCCCATGTCCCAAACCCGCGTAAAGGGCGGCGCAAACCGCTTGAAACGGGCGGGGATTTTTTCCCCCACAAACGGGGCCAGGTCGAAATTCCCGTCGTGATCCAGTTTGATGGTCACGTTGGTGGCTGGCGTGGGAATGATGATTTTATCCGCCTCAATTTGAGCGCGTTCCAAATCAAAATTGAGGTCGCGGGCGGCCAGTTTGAAAACCGGATGCCACTTCAGGTTGAAGCTTTTAATCCGGCGCAAGACGCCATCGGTATCACGGTCGGTGGAAATATCCCCCAAGGCCCGGCAATTGGTGACAAACAGATCCGGCGGGGTCACGTCGGGAGTGAAGGCGGAAATGACATTGCTGGCTTGGAACATCTGCGCCGCAAAAAAAGCATCCGACTCCATGAATCCGCCATTGGCCAGCATGGCCTTGGGATGATCCGTGCGCAACTCACCGAACAAGACGTCAAAAGCAATGCATTTGGCCCCCTGCGCGGATAATTCCTCCACCACGTGCCCATACACCATGCGCGGCCAGTAAAGCCCGTAAGGCTGGCCCAGCAAGCCGTGCGGCGGAGCGGCCATGGCTTTGATACTGGCGTCATCCATGGACACAAAGGCCAGATTGGTGGCCACCGGGGAGGGGAAGTGCCGGGCGACATGCACGCGCTGGTCATAGGTGATGCGCTCCAGCCGCTCCAAGAAATCCGGGTTAAGCAAACGGAGACCGCAAACCGCCACCAGCACAATCAAGGCCAGCACCGCTGGCCCGCTTTTGAAATGTTTCAAATGCACGCTGGGGGGATTAAATAAAAAAAACCAGAGCACCACAAGGCTGCCCTGGTTTTAAGTGAACGTTTCCGCACTTGGTCGCCGCTGCGGCGTCAAACACCGGTGGTTAATCAGAAATCGGTTGATTCAAGCACGATGGTATGGTCGGGATTAAAGCTGATTAACTGATAAAACGGGGTCCGCAAAATCGGGAAAACCTCGCGAAGAAACCGATGGAGGTCGGGAGAAATGGGTGACGGAACCGGATTGCCGGAGGTCCAAATTTCGCCGTCCTTGATGGTATAGGTTTGAGTGGTACCATTGGGAAAAGTGACCGCCAAAACCAAACCTGCATTATTGGAGGTATGATAAACCGCCAGATCCTTGATGGTGCCATCCGGATTCAGGGAAAGGAATAATTCCGTGCCACGCACACCGGCGATGCCCGTGGGCGTCTTCACCAAGTACTCGGCCGTGGGCGAGAGCTTCTTGACGCTCGCATAGATGCTGCCCTGCTTCAAGTCCAACTCGGTATCACCGACGGTGTCGGCTCCAGAGGAAGTGGTGCTCAATTTGTCAATGGCCAGGGTGCTATTGGCCAAGACGCGAACGGCATTTTGTTCCGCCGCTGGACGGTAGCTGGCGTAGCCCCGAACCGGCGCATCCACCGCGTACGAAACGCGCTGAGGGCCGGACGCAGCCTGCGGAAACTGAACCGCCCGGCCAAGAATCACATCCACCACGCTGGCATCGCCAGTGTAAATGGTGGCTCCCGCCTCCAGATATTTGCCTGCCACCAATGGAATTTTGGTGGCTCCGCCATCCAGCGAGTAGCTGGCGACACCCTCCACGCGCACGACGGTGGCGTAGCCTGGCTTGACCGGCTGTGCGGTAGCCACAAGGCCCATACCCAAAAGCACACCGCCAACCGCGATGGCCAACAAAGTCTGAAGTTTTTTCATAAGATTTCTAGTTAAACTCTAACTTGCAGTCATATTACCGTTTCGTCCAGCCGGTTGTCAATTATCTTTTCCGATCCCATGATAATACATCTCCATGGGCAGTTTGCCCGCGGCCCGCTCCTCCAGTTTGGGCTCGCAAATCTCGGTCAGGCAACTTTGAACCATCTCATTGCCCCCGGCGCCGCTGCTGAGCTTGTACGCCCGCAAAAACCATTGGCGGGCAGCGGGATAATCCGCAATCTGCAAATAATGCCAGCCAATATACCCCACCACGTAGTTGCCATTGGGGTCGCGGGTTTCGGCCTCCAAATAGTAAGGTTCTGCCTCCGCATGCCGCCCCAACAAATCGAGACACATGCCGGAGCGCAACCGGCAATAGGCATCGTGCGGATTGAGCCGGATGCCCAGCGCATAGACCGCCAGCGCTTTTTGGGCCAATTCCCGGTAATTATCGCCGCCATCCTGGCTCTGAACGCGGTAACACTCCCCCAAATTATAGGCGTTATTGTAGTTCTTGGGTTCCCACGCCAGTGCCTGTTGCCAGGCGGCGGTCTGTTCCTCGGAAAAACTGGGCAGGGCCCGGGCCTGGGCAATCCACCTTAACTCCCCGGTGCGCTGCCAGATCTGGGTGCCCAGATAGATCACTCCCCCCCCTAAAATCAACGTCAAAATCCATTGCTGCGGCCGCCGGATCCGCACCCAGTAACGTTTGGTGGCAAACCGCAGATTTCCCGCCAGCACTGCGAGCACGACCACCCCGGCCAGAGCATTGGCGGGGATATGCAGATTGAAATCCACCAGCGAATGCACCGCCAGCGCAAACAAGCCGCACACGGCACCCAGATAAAAGGCGTAGCGGCTGCTCATGGCGGTTCCAAAATCACTCTCCTCGCGCCGGATATGCGGCCAGGTGGAGCCCAGCCCAAAAATAAAAATCCCCACCCCGCCAAGGACAATGAGTCCGCCCGCCACCCCCCAATCGGCCAGCAACTCAAGATAATCATTATGGGCATGTTCAGGCCGCAACTGGAACCGCTCCGGCCGGTATTCCCGGAAGCGATAGTCAAAATGCCCCGGCCCCACCCCCCATAGCGGATAGTCCTGCCAGATGCGGATGGTGGCGCTCCACATATCCAGCCGCGATTGCGTATCCAGCACCTTCGGACCGGCATCATCCGGCTTGGCCACGCGCCGCATGTAGGTGACCGTATTGGACAGGACGTGCGTGGCAAAATACCCGCCTCCCCCCAGCAACACCAGGAGCGCCAGCAGCGCGCGCAGGCGGTGATTCCGGTGCAGCAGCAGAAACCCCAGCAACAATAGCAGTCCCGCGCCCGCCGCAATCCAGCCGCCGCGTGAAAACGTCACCGTCAATCCCGCCAAAATCGCCAGCACGGCGTAACCGAGCAGCACGCGCGTCAACACGCCAATCCGGCCGGCCAGCAAAAACGCCGCGGTCAAGGGCAGCACCAGCTCCAAAAAGCCCGCGAAATGATCGGGATTGATATACGTTCCCGACCCGCGGCCAATGTAGGGGTTGGAAATTCCCCAAACCTGGTAGGAATGATGGCAAAACTGAAACACGGCATACATCGATGCCGCGACGGCGACCACCGTCAAGGTGTAAGTGATCGTTTCGGCCGCGTCCTGATCGTAAAGATTGCTGATCACCGCCAGAAACACGAAGGCATAGAGGCCAACGCGGATCAGTTCCAACCGGGCGACGTACTCAATATCCGCGATGAAATAGCGCGCGACGGCGTAGAGCACAAACGCCAGCACCGCCCAGCTCAGGGGCGGCCAGAGCAATTTGGGCTCGTGGCCGGCCCAAATCCGGAGGAGCCAAACGAGCCCGATCGCCACCGCCAGGGTCTGCACGATCAGAAATGCCCAGGTGTCCACGGCCCCCAAAGCCAGCGGCGCAAACACCAGCGTGGCCAGCACCAGCAACAAAATGCCACGCTCGCACCACCAATCCACGTTCCTGCGGGTAAATACCATTGTGAAAAAAATGAACCAGCCGGGCCGGCAAGTAAAGCCCGGGTATTGCCGATTGCCCACCCTAATGGCAAAAGCATGGACCATGCAGGGGTGGCACGGGCCACTGGCCAGTCCGTCCGGGCTACCAGCCCGGCTGAGCGGAGCGGGGCGGACTGGGGGAAACCGTCTTCGCTTTCAAATAGAGCGCCTCACCCGTTCCGTCCGGCGGGTCGCCGGACGGTACGGGCCAGTGGCCCGTGCCACCCTGGTTTGCAATCGCTCGCTAATGCCGGACTTTAAAGCGCCCTGACGATTGCCGATTAATTGCGTCCGCGAAACGCGGCTCCAAACGATCCACCAATCCACCAATCCATCAATCCATCAATCCATCAATCCACCCTCAATCCGTCAAGCCGTCGCCAGATTGTCCTCGAGCATCCCGGATCGCTCCGTCGTGGGCTCGCTGGGCGGGGGCAGGGTTTCCCAGACCTTGATGGGTTCGTAAAACGTGTTGCGCTGCACCGGGATGCAGCCGGCTTCGCGGATGGCCTTGAGCATGTCCGTCTCCGTCTGGAGTTGCGGCGAGGTGGCGCCCGCCATGTGAAAAATATGCTCCTCAATGATGGTGCCGTGCAAATCATCCGCCCCGAAGCTCAACGCCACCTGCGCCAGCTTCATGCCCAGGCCCACCCAATACGCCGTGAGGTGGTCAAAATTATCGAGGTAAATCCGGCTGACGGCCAGCGTGCGCAGGGAATCAAAGCCCGACGGCGGATGTTTCACTGGAATCTCATTGTTCTCGGGATGATATGCCAGCGGCACAAAACCGACGAAGCCGTGGGTTTCATCCTGCAAGGCGCGCAATTGCCGGAGATGGTCCACGCGGTCCGCGAGGCTCTCCAGATGGCCGTAGAGCATGGTGCAGGTGCTCCGCCCGCCCAGCCGGTGCCAGGTGCGATGCACGTCCAGATACTCGGCGGCGGATTCCTTGCCCCGGGCAATCGTCTCGCGCACTTCCTTGCGGAAAATTTCCGCGCCGCCGCCCGTCAGGGAATCCAAGCCGGCGGCCTTGAGTTCGATCAGCGTCTGCTCGACCGATTTCTTTGCCAGCCAGGCCAGATGCAGAATTTCGATGGCCGTGAAACATTTCAACTGCAACCGGGCATCCAGCGTCCGCAGTCCGCGCAGCATGTCTGTGTAATAGCTGAACGGCAGCGAGGGATGCAGTCCGCCGACAATGTGCAGCTCGGTGATGCCCAGCCGGAGCGCCTCGCGCGCCTTCTGGACGATTTCCTCCACGGTGAGCTGGAAGCCGTCGGCATCGCGTTTTTTCCGGGCGAAGGAGCAGAACTGGCAGGACAGGATGCAGTAGTTGGAATAGTTGATGTAGCGGTTGACGATGTAGCTGGCGCGGTTGCCGTTCTTTTTCTGCCGCGCGCAATCGGCGATGGCCCCCACCACCTGGAGGTCCTTGGATTCAAACAGCCGCATCGCGTCCGCCTCGGAGATGCGTTCGCCGGCGGCCACCTTTTCAAAAAGGTCGCCCAGTCCACTGCGTTGAATGAAAAACTTCATCCGGTCCATTAAAGCAACTTTCGGTCGGGGAGGCAATCGGGGGATTGCTGATTTTCGATTGCCGATTGCCGATTTATTTCCAAGGCAACGCCGCGTTCGTTTCGGCGGGCACCTCGTTTGCTTGCCGGTGGGGCGGGCTTGGATATAATCCACGGCACGCGCGTGAACCAGGCATGTGATGCACCAGAATCGTCGCCACCCCGGCGGGAGTTGGCGGCTGGCGGCAGCGCCATGACCGCGCACCGGCAAAACGCGGCTTTGGCGGCCGGGCTACGCGCTTGTATTTATGACTGACGCCGACAATTGGTTTTGCCTGCGGGCACAGCCGAAGCATGAACATATTGCGGCGGCCCATCTTAAAACCATGGCGGGGGTGGGGGTGTTTCTGCCGCGCATCCGGTTCCAACGCACCACGCGGCAGGGGCGGGTCTGGGTGACGGAGGCGTTGTTTCCGAATTACTTGTTTGCGCGCTTCAACTGGCAGCAATCGTTCCGGCAGGTGCAGTCGGCGCGCGGGGTCAGCACGGTGGTGCATTTTGGCTTGCGCTGGCCGGTGATTGAGCCGGCGGTGATCGAGGATTTGCAGCGGACGGTGGGCGACGAGGAGGTGCATGTCATCGCCACCACGTTGCAGCCGGGCGATGTCGTGGAAATCGCGGAAGGGGCCATGCGCGGGCTGCGCGCGGTGGTGTCGCGGGTGCTGCCCAGCCGGGAACGGGTGGCGCTGCTGCTGGAATTTCTGGGCCGGCAAACCACGATTGAAGTGCCCCGGCATCAAATCATTAAAGAGGGCGATGTGCGGGAGCGGATGTAAGGTCACCGGTTAAACTAAAGCCGAAAAGATCAATCCATGACCCCCTCAAAGTCGTAGTGGGTAGCAGTGGGTAGCACCTTTGAATTTCATTATGAACCGCTCCGTCAACGCGGACCACGGTTGCAACGGGCCCTCGCCGGCCGTTTTCCCCAGCACCCAGAACCACCCGAGTCCGAGTCAGTCCGAGTCAGTCCGCCCTTTGAACTCACTTGGTTGGCCGTGATGGGGTCGCCCGTTCGATCCCTTTCCAGGCGACAGAAGAATAATGTCTTGCGCCCGCTCCCTCACCGCCCCGCCGCCGCTTGCCGCTTGCCGCTTGCCCCTTCCACAGGCATTTTTTCCGCTTGCCGTGCGGTGCCCTTTTCGACAATATCATTGCGCTATTAAGTAGTAAATTTGGCTAAAGTTTTAAGGGATGTATCAGATCAGAATTGGTTTTGTAAAATGGGATGGTCCAAAAAGGCGTTTTTTTTGGGGCCAAAGGCTGGGCTTTACCCTGATTGAACTGCTGGTCGTTATTGCCGTGATCGCCATCTTGGCGGCGTTACTGCTGCCGGTGCTCGGCAAGGGCAAACAAAAGGCCACCCAAACGGTTTGCTTGAGCAACCAGAAACAGCTGGCGCTGGCCTGGGAAATGTACGCCAATGATAATGCCAGCCGGGCGGTGGGCTTCAGCACCTGTCCCGACGGCGGCACCCCCGGAATCACCGCGCCAGACCCGATGGACTGGCGCACGGATGTGCGTTTTGTATTACCGACCATTCCCCAAACGAGCCAGGCGGCCGTCATTCAAGCCACGGAAAATGGTTTCCGCCAGCCCATGAACGCGGCGGGCAAGGTCATCAGCGGACCGTTGTTTCCGTATGCGCCCAATGCCCATGTCATTCATTGTCCGGGCGATCTGCGGGCGGCGTTGCCAGCGGGCGGCGGTTTTGCCTGGGATAGTTATTCCGGAGTGCTCGGAATCAATGGCGAGGCCGGTTATGGTGCCATCAGCTTTAGCAACATGATTTTTAAATCCACGCAATTGGTGCATCCGGCGGAGCGGATACTGTGGGTCGAGGAATGTGACGGACGGGGGGACAATCTCGGGTCGTGGGATTTTCAGCCGGGCTCGCCGCAAGACAACTTTAAAACCCAAGCGCCCCAATGGGTGGATTCGCCGGCGGCCTATCATGGCACCACCAGCACGTTTAGTTTTGCCGACGGCCATGTCGAGGCGCATAAGTGGCTGAACGCCTCGACGCTGTTTTTCGCCAAGAGCCTGGATCCAGGCAAAGCGAATGATTACGTGGCACAAATTGCCAATGATCCGCAAAATGGCACGGCGGACTTGTATTGGGTGGCCATGCATTTCCCAATGCGGAACAATCCATGAAACCGCGCTTTAACCATTCGGAAAAGGAGGCACGGACAGGCCGCGCTCCGGCCAACAAACCGAACCTGCGGGCGGGTGGCTTGAGGCCGCGCCGTCATTTCCGATTTGCCGGTGAGCACGCTTTCACGCGCACCGATTTGCTTGCCATCGTCGTCGTGGTCGTGATTTTAGGTGGTTTGTTGGGCCAGGCTTGCCTTGGCGAAACGGGGCGCAGCCGCCGCTGTGCGGCGAACCTGTCCGTCCTGGGCCGGGCCATGCAGGACTATGTGGATCAACATAATGGCGCGCTGCCCGCCGCCAGCATTGATTATGGAACCAATCATCTGAGCTGGGATACGGCCTTGCGCCCGTATTTGCACGCGGGCCAGGCCGGCACGGAAAAGTATTTCACCTCCCTGCCGCGTTTTTTCCTTTGCCCCTCAGACAACTTCCCGCATAGCGGGACCCCGCGCAGCTATGCGATGGCCGGCAACGATATGTGGCCCGACCACTGGCCGCCGGGCCCCCATAGTCCAACTGGCGTGGGCCTGTGGTGGATTTACTGGACCATGCCACCGTTGCTGGGAGACAAGGTCGAGCCCAAGATGGATCAGTTGCCGGTCGTGAAGCTATCGGATATTCCCCATCCTGACCGCACCGTGCTGCTGACCGAATTCATTGATGCCAAAAACACGGTCGGCAACACCTGGCAGGCCACGGTTTATGGCGCGTCCCAGCAATTGGAGTTTTTCACCAATGGCGGCGCGTCTTTCCATCACGGAAAATTCAATTATCTCATGGCGGACGGGCATGTGGAGGCGCTGGCACCGCTCCAGACCGGCGGGTTGGACACTTCCGCCGGGATCTGGAGCATGAACAAGCAAAATTAACGTGTTAATAAACTGGCTAACCCAAATCTGGAAGACTTATGGCGCGCGTTGCGTGAAAAGCCTGGCCTGGATGTCCGTGCTGCCGTCGGGAGCCTGGGTGGTGCTCGTCGTGCTCGCTTTGGTGGGCGGGCGCCTGGCCTGGCTGCAGGCACGCCACCCGGCGCACCTATCGGAAATCACCGAGGCCTTTGGCTCGGTGCGCCTTTTCTCCGGCCCGCCGCAAGCCAGTCATGATGGCCGTTACGTTACTTATATTGCCTCGGCGGAAACCCGGGCCGCCCTGTTTCTGGCCAACACCTCGACCGGTCACCGGGAAAAAGTGGTTGAGAACGACACCGCAGGCTGGAATGGATTTGGGGATTTGCATGCCGGTCCCTGGGCTCCGGATGACAGCGCGTTTATTTACTTTTTGCATGACAAACTAGTCATCCAGCCAGCGGATGCGCACCCGCCTGCCGCCCAGTTCATCGTGAGCGGCGATGCGGTGGCCGAGGTCGTCTGGCTCAATCCGCAGGAAATTGCTTATCGGAATCATGGCGCGATTTGTTGTGCGCAAAAAGCGGCGGATGGCACCTGGTCCACCCATGAATCCCTCATACACCTGGAGTCCGTCAGCAGCTTGACGGCGGTTTCCAGCAACGACGTCGCCTGGCTGCAAGACAATTTGATCTGCCGCTGGAGCCTGACCAATACGGCGCCCGTCGATCCGCTGGCCATTCCCACTAGCAACGCGGAAACGCTGAAACTCACCAATGGCCTCGCGCTATGGGTGGATGCATCCAAGCTGCAACAGGAGGATCAAACCCCGGTGTCACACTTGGCGGATCAGAGCTTGAACCGAAACGATCTCGTTCCCAACAGCGTTCCGCCAAGTTACAATTCGCCGCAGGGCAGGCGCGCCCTGGGGGGAAAAGGAACGATCCACTTCACCTCGGACACCATCATCAGTAATTCTGCGGGCTTGAAAACCGCCCGCCCGCTGGGCATCACCAACACGATGCCGCGCACGGTCTTTGCGGTGTTAAGCCGCGATCGCGGGCCGGGCGTGACCGTGATGGCGGTCCATCTCGGCGAAGCCGGCGGGCATGGAACGTATTTTGGCGTTTCTGACCAGAGCGATGCCGCCTATCTGCCCGCCGGCTGGGATTATCTCGACAGCACGGTTCCCCCCCCCGCCGACGGTTGGAACTTGTTGGAGGTGGTCTATGATGGAGCCAGCCAGAAAGGTTACATCAATGGCATGCTGAAGCGGGTCAGCACCTTCGGGTTGAACACCACCGACAAGGAAGTGGAGATTGGTCGGCGCTCGGGGAATCAGGGCGTGGGCTCGGACGGGGATTTCGCGGAACTATTGATTTATGACCGGGCATTGACGGACCGTGAGCGGCAGCAGGTGGAGGATTACCTGGGCCGGAAATGGCTTGGCCGCCAATGGCTGGCACCGCAAAATCCATTGGTCTGGCAGGATCCACAGATGGCGGGGCTTTCCAGCTTCAGCTATTCCACGAAAACGGGTCAGTTTTTGATCAGCCGCAGCGATAATGGGCAAAATTCACTCTGGCGATTTATTCCGGAGGCCGAGGGCACGAACCGGATGTCGGAGGTGCCTGGATCCAGCTTGTTCAGAAATCCCCAATGGATGGGGCCGGATGATTTCGTCTGTTTGAGCGACAAACCGGGACATCGCGGGGTGATTTGGGCCGATGGCACCGGCAAGGAGAAAGCCCGGTTGTTTGCGAATGGGCGCGTGGAATACTTGGCGGCCGCACCCGTCGGCAACCAAATCTTTGCCTTGGGAACCGTCAGCAACGAGCCTTCGGCGGGCATCTGGCAGTATGATCTGGCAACCAAACAGTTGCAGGCCGTGGTGCCTTGCGCCAATTCCACTTCGATTTATGCCCGTAACAATTTCCCGTCGTGTGGCAACTTGTGCTTGCCCTCTGGTCGCAAGGTGTTTTCCTTTCTTTACCCGCCCTTGAATTTTGACCC
>Ga0302275_10003982_pt1 | contig 14761 bp, 14 predicted proteins | sample III_Bog_N2_2_FD_200229 | JGI IMG/M metagenome (GOLD analysis project Ga0302275, IMG submission 200229) | Peat permafrost microbial communities from Stordalen Mire near Abisko, Sweden - III_Bog_N2_2 | ecosystem: Environmental > Terrestrial > Soil > Wetlands > Peat | place: Sweden: Abisko...
GCGCGGGCCGCGCAACCCTGGGCTGATGGCTGGAATCCCGTTGGGATTCGGCGGAGGTGCGTTTATAGAATTTTTTCCAACTCCGACTTCAGTTCAATTATTTCAAAGCGCGTTTTTTTTGGATGAACCCAATTATCTTCCCAACAGACAATCACATATTTCTCATTTATCTTACAGTCGGGTAAGTGAGTTTGAAACCCGCTTGAGCGCAACTCAAACTCAATGTATTGCTTCTGCCACTTTCCATCTATTTTTCGTTCAACAATCGCATCAGGAAAACGGACACCAAACTGAATGATTCGCATATTGAAATGTTGAAGCATGTGACTAAAAAGAATCATCACTTCATTTTCATATTCTGGAGATTGAAGAAGTCCTGCCCAAATCCCCAAATTCCTGAATGGCGTGCTGACGTGATTTAATTGCTCACAAAATTCATCCCATTCGGGTTGTTCTAATTCGCGAATTGTGAACGAGCTTAATCCGTGAAATTTGTTGTAGAGCGTCTTCGGCAGTTTGAGTAACTCGATATCAACCGGGTGCCAAAAAGTAGTTTCCCAGCGAACTTTTCGACTGTGTTGGTATTCGAGCTTTTGGTTAAACTCGTAGTTGCCAATGATTGTTCCAACCGCGTAAACGCCTTTTCCGCTCGTAGAGGCAATGACTTTATCTCCAACTTGAACCGAATTAACAAAGGCATTCAACTGATTGGCTGCTGATTTTGAAAATTGTTTCCGCAAACACACGCTCCGAATGTCATCTTGGTTCAGACCTTTCAGACTTTTCGTCTCTGACCACCCCATTGCAATGCACTCGTTCAGTTTCTGCTCGCGCCAAAGGTATCCGCGTTGACCGGGAGTTATTTTCCAAAATTTCATATTGCGTTGGATTGCTTTATATTTCTGCTTCTATTCCTCAAACAACGCCTGCGCGAATTGTTTGGCGTCGAAGGGCTGCAAGTCGTCCGGCTGCTCGCCGAGGCCGATGAATTTGATGGGCAGGCCGAGTTCCTTCTGGATCGCCACCACCATGCCGCCTTTGCTCGTGCCGTCCAGCTTCGTCACGATCAGGCCGGTCAGCGGCACGGCCTTGTGAAATTCCCGCGCCTGGTTCAGCGCGTTCATGCCCGTGCTGCCGTCGAGCACCAGCAGCACTTCGTGCGGCGCGCCGGCAAGCTGTTTGCCGATGACGCGATGCAGCTTCTGCAATTCCTGCATCAAATTATGCTTCGTGTGCAAACGCCCCGCCGTGTCAATAAAAAGAAAATCCGCCTGGCGCGCCTGCGCGGCGGTCACGGCATCATGCGCCACGGACGCGGCGTCCGCGCCATAGTTGCCGGCAATGACTTCGACCTTGAGACGCGCGCCCCACAATTTGATCTGCTCGATGGCCGCCGCGCGGAACGTGTCGCACGCGGCGAGCAGCACGGATTTTTTCTGCGCCTGAAAATAATGCGCGAGCTTGGCGCTCGTGGTGGTTTTGCCGGTGCCGTTCACGCCGACGATGGAAACGACGCAGGTGCCGCCGGGAATTTCGCGCAGCTTGGGATTGTTCGCCGCAAAGCTTTTTTCAATTTCCGCGCGCGCGATGGCGAGATAATCCAGTCCGGCGGAGCCTTGGGTTTCGTAGCCTTTCTTCACCGCCGCCACGATCTGCGACGTCATCGCCAGGCCGAGATCGGCGGCGATTAGCGCGTGCTCGATTTCTTCCAGTGACTCGGCGGTGAGCCTGGGCGAGCGTGTGACGATGCGCTTGAGTTCGTGCGTGAGCTTGGCGTGTGTCTGGGCGAGGCCGGCTTTGAATTTGGCAAAAAGACCCATGACTTATTTCCGATTTCCAATTTCTGATTTCCGATTTTTGTGCGCGGCGTAAAGTCTTTCGACGTGTTCGTAAGGCAACCGGACGGTGCCGATGAGCGGGGCTTTTTTGCTGAAGCCGTGGCAGTCGCTGCCGCCGGTGACGAGCAGATCGTATTTCTCGGCAATTTCCAGATAGCGCTCGGACATCACGGTGGAATGCTTGGTGTGAAAACATTCAATCCCGTCGAGGCCGGCGTCCACGAGATCGGGAATGATGTCGTCCGTGCGGTTCAAGCCGGGATGCGCCATGACCGCGAGGCCGCCGGCTTGGTGAATCAGCTCGACGCCTTCGAGCGCGGACATCTTGGTCTTGGGCACCCAGGCGGGCCGGCCTTTCTTGAGATATTTTTCGAACGCCTCGTCGAGGTTCGAGATGAGCTTTTCCTTCACCAGCGCGCGGGCGACATGCGGGCGGCCGGGCGACTTGCAATTCGCGAGCGCAAAAACCGTCTCCGCTTTGAGCGGCACGCCCTGCTGGTTCAGCGCGGCGCACATTTCGTAAATGCGTTTTTGCCGCACCGATTGGAACCTGGCGATTTTTTCCAGCAGCACCGGGTTTTGCGTGTCGAGAAAATAGCCGAGGATGTGGACTTCGGTCTCTTCGTGTTCGGCGGTCAGTTCCGAGCCGGCGATGAATTCCATCTTCACCGCCGCGCAGGCCGCAGCCGCGCGGGCGCAGCCCTCAACCGTGTCGTGGTCCGTCAGCGCGATGCACGCGAGACCGTGCTTTTGTGCGTGCAAAACGAGTTCCTCCGGCGTGAACGTGCCGTCGGAAAATTGCGTGTGCAAATGTAAATCCGCGAATTTCATTGGTTAGTCCAAAGTCTAAAGTCCAAGGTCCAAAGTCATGCTGGTTTGTCCGCTGGTTTCTTGAATTTGCTGCCGCGCAGTTCGGAGCCGCGCAAATAAGTCATGAAGCCGGCAAGCAGACGGCTGACTTCCTGGCAGCGTTCCTGCAATTGATCAAACTCGGGTTCGCTCAAATATTTTTCATCAAGCGCGGCGTAAAGCTGGCAGCGCACTTCGCCGCAGGAACCTTTGGCGTTGGAAAGAAACTGCAAGAATTCCTTGTCGCCCCCGCGTTCAAAACCTTCGGCTATGTTCGACATGACCGAAATCGAAGCCCGGCGGATCTGGTCGCGCAGTCCAAAGTCTTTGGCAAAACTTCCGTTTCTGGAAAGCTGATAGACCAAACGATTCAACTCGCGGGCTTTCTGCCAACTGATCAAATCCTCGAATCGCTCGATCTTCGCCATGACTTTAGACCTTGGACTTTGGACTTTGGACATTCCGCGCCGGCCGGAGGATTTCACCGCGCACCTTGTCGAGGATGCCGTTGACGAATTTGCCGCTGTCCTCGGTGGAAAATTTTTTGGCGATGTCCACCGCTTCATTGATGCTGACGACGGGCGGGATGTCCGGGCGGTGCAGCATTTCATAAATGGCCAGCCGCATGATGTTCCGGTCCACGGCGGCGATGCGGTGAAAATCCCAGTTTTTCGCGTGGCTCTTGATTTTCTCGTCAATCGCGTCGCGGTGTTCGAGCGTGCCGCGGATGAGCGGCTCGGCGAAGAGCCGCAGCTCGGCATCCTCGGCCGTCGGCGGCGGGAGTTCGGTGACTTCGCCCCATTTGGCCATGCCGGATTTTTCATCCTCGATGGCGGCGGCGCGCTGGGAGTTCCAGAACGTGGACAGCTCCAGCTCAAGATTGTCCGGCGGGTTCAGGTCATGCTGAAACAGAAATTGCACGGCGCGTTCGCGCGCCTCACGTCGTTTGCCCATGAAACAAGTCTAAAGCCTAAAGACCAAAGTCTAAAGTTAAATCAACGCGACGAAAGACTTTGGACATTGGACTTTAGGCTTTGGACTCGCTAAAGTTTTGCGCATGAAAGTTGGAAAATTATTGCACACGCGTTACCGGGTGAACGACCTGGAGCGCACGGTGAAATTTTATCACGACGTGCTTGGCCTGACCGAAATCAAACGGCACAAGTCGCCGCGTGGCTCAGAACTGGTTTTTCTCCAGACGCCCGGCAGCGAGGAACTGATTGAGATCACCTTTTTTCCCGGCAGCGGCCCCGTGCAAGTGCAGCCGGACCTCACGCATCTGGCGTTCGAGGTGGACAGTCTGGAAGCATTTTCCAAACATCTCGCCAAGCACGGGCTGAAATTTTCCGACGGCCCGACCACCAGTTCCAGCGGCACCACCTTCGCCTTCATTGACGCGCCCGAAGGCTACGAAATCGAATTGATTCAAAAAAGCCAAGGCGGCTCCTGATTTCACCCCAACTCCAAACACCCAACTTCCAACTGCTAAATTAACATGAGCGTTCTCATCGTCGGCACCACGGCACTTGATTCCATCAAAACCCCCAAGGCGGAAAATCCGCGCCTGCTCGGCGGCTCGGCCAGTCACGCGGCGGTGGCGGCCAGTTTTTTCGCGCCGGTCAAACTCGTCGGCGGCGTCGGCGAGGATTTTCCGAAAAAATACATTGAGCTGTATCGCCGGCATAAAATTGACCTCGCAGGCTTGCAGATTCTGCCGGGGAAAACGTTTCACTGGTCCGGCGAATATGAGTTGAACATGAATAATCGCCGCACGCTCGCCACCGAACTGGGCGTGATCGAAACCTTTTCGCCGAAGCTGCCGGCGGCGCTGCAAAACATTCCGTTCGTGCTGCTCGGCAACATCGCGCCCGCGCTGCAAATCAGCGTGCTGGATCAGATGAAGCGGCCGAAATTTGTCGTCGCGGACTCGATGGATTTGTGGCTGAACATCGCGCTGGCGGATTTGCTGAAACTGCTCAAGCGCGTGGACGGCTTTGTGCTGAACGACAGCGAGGCGGAGCTGCTGACGAAGGAAGACAACCTGTTTGTCGCGCTGAAAAAAATTCACGCGCTCGGCCCAAAATATGTGATCATCAAAAAAGGTTCGCACGGCTCGATTCTGTCCGGCCCGAAGGGGATTTTCATCTGTCCCGCGTATCCGCTGAAAAAAGTCGTTGATCCGACCGGCGCGGGCGATTCGTTCGTCGGCGGCCTGATGGGCTATCTCGCCAGTGCGAAGGGTTCGGTTGACGCGAACATCCGCCGCGCGATGGTTTATGGCAGCGTCACCGCGTCGTTCTGCTGCGAAGGTTTTGGCCTGAACACCACGACCAAAACCAAGCGCGCCGACATCGAGAAGCGCGTGAAAGAATTGGAAAAGCTGACGAAATTTTAGCGCGCGGCCGGAAATGCGGCAGCGGCCGCCGGTCAAAATCATTGCCGGCAAAAGGCAGAGCGTAACCAATGACGTGTTGCAATCGTCAACAGGATTGACGTTTCCCATTTTTGCCAACACCATTCGCCGCATCCACCATGAACCCATCGCCATCTGCCAAGCGCATTGATCGCCGCCAGTTTTTAAAGGCCGCCGGTGCCGCCATCGTTCTGCCGACGATTCTGCCGGGCTGCGTCACGGGCCGCAGCGGCAAAACCGCGCCGTCCAACAAAATTAATCTGGGCGTCGTCGGCTGGGGCATGCAAGGACCAAGCAACACCAAATCATTCCTGGTCGAAGACGATTGCCGTGTCGTGGCCGCGTGCGATCTGGACAAAAACGCCTTGCAGGCGGCGCTGGATACGGTCAATGAGCATTACGGCAACCAGGACTGCGCGGCGTATCACGATTACCGCGAGATGATGGCGCGGCCCGACCTCGACGCCGTGATGCTTGCCGTGCCGGATCACTGGCACGCGCTCGTGGCCACCGAGGCGGCGCGGCGCAAGCTGGACATTTACGGCGAAAAACCGCTGGCCAAAACCGTTGCCGAGCAGCAGGCCATTGTGCGCGCGGTGGAAAAACACAACCTCATCTGGCAGACCGGTTCATGGCAACGCTCGCAGCCGATTTTTCACAAGGCGGCGGAAATCGTCCGCAACGGCCTCATCGGCGAGGTGACGCGCGTCGAAGTCGGGCTGCCCTCCGGGCACAACGATTTTGCCCGCACCGCGCCGGAGTTGCTGAAAAAGCTTGCCCCTCTGCAAATCACGGATCTGGCCAACGTCCTGCCTGGCACCACGGCTTGGGAGCTGGCCGTCACCACGCCGCCAGCGGAGCTGGATTACGAAACCTGGATCGGGCCGTCGAAAATGGAGCCTTACATCAAACAGCGCGTGCACAAGGACTGGCGCTGGAACTACAACACCGGCGGCGGCCAGTTGCTGGACTGGATCGGCCATCACTGCGACATCGCGCATTGGGGCCTGGATTTTGACCGCTCCGGTCCGTCGGAGATTGAAGGCCACGGTGATTTCCCCTCGCCGAATGCCTTGTGGAACACCTGCACGAAATACCGCATCGAACTCAAATATCCGCGCAATATCACGATGATCATCGCCGGCGGCCATGACGATATTCGCAGCGGCTGCAAATGGATTGGCACCGAAGGCTGGGTCTGGGTGGATCGCGGCGGATTTGATGCTTCCAATCCCGAATGGAAAAAAGGCAAGTCGCTGCCCGCAGCGCTCCGCCAGGTGAAGCTCTACGAATCGCCCGGCCACTGGCGCAATTTTCTCGACTCCGTCAAGTCGCGTCAGCCCACCATCGCGCCGGTGCAGACTGCGCATCACTCGGCGATTCCCGGCCATCTCGGGCTGATTTCCATGTTCACCGGCCGCAAGCTGAACTGGGATGTGGCGCACGAAAAAATTCTCGACGATCCGGCGGCGAGCGCGTTGCTGACGCGGCCGTATCGCGCGCCGTGGCATCGGGTTTGATTCAAAAAGCCAGGCGGTTTTCACCGCCCGGCGCGTCCGGGTTGCCGGTTAAAACCTTTGTTGCGTCGCGCCGGTTTCCGGCTATGATTTTTCAGGCGGAGCAAACCAAAACCAAGAATAAACACCATGAATACCAACAAAACATCACTGCGGGCATGGCTGGCGGTCAAGCTGGCCTGCCTGCTTTCAGCGGCCGCAATTTCCTTCACCGGCTGCGACACCATGCCCACCGGCAACGCCTCCATGAAGCCGGCGATGGAACCGGTCCATTCGGAAACGCTCATTCTGCGCGAAGGCGATTCCTTGAAAATCACTTTTCCCGGCTCCGCCAACCTGGACACCGTCCAGCCCATCCGCCGCGATGGCAAGCTCAACCTGCCGCTCGTCGGCGAAGTCGAAGCCGCCGGTATGACGCCGGACGATTTGCAGAAAAAACTGGTGGCGCTTTACGCCCCGCAAATCTCCTCCAAGGAAATCACCGTGCAGGTGCAGTCGTCCACCTTCCCCGTGTTTGTGACCGGCGCGGTGGTGCATCCGGGAAAAATTTTGTCGGATCATCCCATGACCGCGCTGGAAGCCGTCATGGAAGCCGGCGGCTTTATTTATGAAACCGCCAACCTGAAGGCCGTCCGCATCGTCCGCAATGAAAACGGCGCGATCCAGCATTTCACCGTGGACCTGAAGGCCGTGCTGACGGGCGAAGACACCAAGTCGTTTTATCTCAAGCCCGGCGACATCGTGTATGTGGCGGAACGGTTCACCGCGTTTTAGGCCTTGCTGATGCCCAGCTTTTCCATCAGTTCGTAAAGCGTCGGGCGGCTCAAACCCAGTTCCACGGCGGCGGGAGCAATCTTGCCGCCGTGTTTTTTCAGCGCCTGCTGCACCATCTGCCGCTCGACCGCTTCGCGCGCCTCCTTGAGCGTGGTGACATTCGGCCCCTGCCCGGAGGTGTTCAGCTCCAGATCTTTCGCCGTCACGCGCCGGCCCTCGGACATGATGACGGCGCGGCGGATGCAGTTTTCCAGCTCGCGCACGTTGCCCGGCCAGTCGTGCTTGTTCAACGTGCGGATGGCGTCCTGGTCAAACACGAGATTCGGCTTGTTGACCTGCGCGGCGAACTTGGCGAGGAAAAACTGCGCCAGCAGCCGCACGTCGTGGTCGCGGTCGCGCAACGGCGGCAACAACATCTGCACCACGGCCAGCCGGTAAAACAAATCCTCGCGGAACGTGCCGGCGACCATGGATTTTTTCAAATCGGCGTTGGTGGCGGCGACCACGCGGGTGTCAATGTGGATTTCCGCGCGTCCGCCCACGCGCTCGATGGTCTGCTCCTGCAAAAAGCGCAGCAGCTTGACCTGCAATGGCAGCGGGATTTCGCCGATTTCGTCCAGGAACAGCGTGCCGCCGCTGGCGGTTTCAATGCGGCCCTTGCGCTGGACATGCGCGCCGGTGAACGCGCCTTTTTCGTGCCCGAACAATTCGCTTTCCAGCAGCGTTTCGGGAATGGCGCTGCAATTGATGGCGATGAACGGCCCGGTCTTGTTGTTGCTGCGCTGGTGAATGGCGCGGGCGACCATTTCCTTGCCCGTGCCGCTTTCGCCGAGGATCAGCACCGGCGCATCGGTGGTGGCGACCTTGCGGATGGTTTCAAAAATCGGCCGCATCTGCGCGCTCGTGCCGAGCATGCCCTCGAACGAATCGCCGCCCATGAGCTGCTGCATGGCGGCGTATTCCTTTTCCAACTGGGCGACGTGGAAACAGCGCTTGAGCAGGAATTTCACCTCTTCCATCTCGACCGGCTTGGACAAAAAATCATAGGCGCCGTTGCCGATGGCGCGCAGGGCGTTTTCTTTTTCGCCCTGTCCGCTGATGATGACCACCTTCACGAGCCGGTCCAGCGCCAGCAGATCGGACAACACGGCCAGGCCTTCCTCGGGATTGTTCGGATGCGGCGGCAGGCCCAGATCGAGCAGCACCACGGCCGGCTGCGCGGTGCGATACATTTCCAGCGCGCTCGCGCGGTCCTCGGCCTGCGCCACGTCGTAGTCCTGCGCCAGCGCCCATTTCATCTGGGTGCGGATTTCCTCGTCGTCGTCAACAATCAGCAGTTTGGGATTCATGCGTGTTACAGCCTCGAAAACACCCTAAACCAACGGTGTTGACTGGCAACAATAATCGCAATTTGCCGGCAAACCAAATGAATTCAAGCTGGGATCGGATTAACCTTTGCTCAAGTGAATCCCTCCTCGGCGGCGGCTTGCTGCGCCCGGAGGATGTCGTGCAAAGTCAGAATTCCCACGAGTTTTCCATTCGATGGTTCTTGCAAAAGTAGAAAACCGGTCGTGGATTCGATCAACTGCATCTCCACGGCGCGTAACGACAAATCCGGCGGGCAGACGGTGGCTGTCACCAACGCGGGCAGGCGTTTTTCACGGAGGGCGCGAACGGCTTCGTCCCGCGTCAGCAGGCCACGAATCTGTCCGCCGATGACCACGGGGAACTGGGTGTAAGGATAATTCTGCAACAGGTTTTGAATATGCTTTGTTTCGAGTGAAACGGCGATGACGGGTTTGGGATTGCCCAGCAGCGAGACGGGTTGCTTCTGCCATTCCCGTAGATCGCGCGGCGGGGCGAAGCGTTCCACAATGTGCCCATCCTGTTCCAGCAGCGCGTCGTAAAAATTGTGCCGCGCCAGCCGGCGGCTGATGGCCTGGCTGATCAACGCCGCGAGCATCAGCGGCGGCACGAGTGAAAATTGGTGGGTCATCTCGAACACAATCAATATGCTCGTCACCGGTGCCCGGACCACCGCGCCCAGCGTCGCGCTCATGCTGACGATGGTGAGCATTGCCACGCCTTCCGGTGACAATGGGAAAATGGGTTGAACGATCCCGGCAATGCCCAGACCGGTCATTGCGCCGAAGAACAACGTTGGTGAAAAGATGCCGCCACAACCGCCCATGCCGTAACAGGCAACCGTCGCCACGAATTTTGCCGCCAACAGCAGCACCGCCGTCTGCCAGATGAGCTTGCCCGTCAGCGCTTCCGACAAGTCGTCGTAGCCGAGGCCGAACACGCCCAGCTTGCCCGTTTGAAAAAACACCAGCACGCCGAGCGCCCAGCAGATGAATCCGCCGAGCGCCGGACGCAACCAGGCCGGTATCCCGTGCCATTTTCTTTGGCGGGCGCGCAAACCGAGGGCGGTTTTTTGAAACGCCACGCCCACGAGGGTTCCCGCCGCCGCCACCAGCGGCACCAGCAGGTAGGAGCGCCAGGCCGGTTCCCCAATGGCGGCGAGCGAGAAGGACGGCTGCGGCCCGAGGATGCCATGGGCCACCAAGGCGCCGAGCATCGCCCCCAGCAACACACTGCCGAGCAGACGGCTGTTCAAGTCACCGATCAATTCTTCCAGCACGAAGGTCACGCCGGCCAGCGGCGTATTGAAGGCGGCGGCCAGACCGGCGGCGGCCCCTGTGGCCGCGCCCACCCGGCGTTTCTGCTTGGCTTCACCCGCCACGCCTGCCAGCAGCGAACCGGTGGTGCCCGCCAGTTGCACGCTCGGACCTTCCCGGCCCAGGCTGCTGCCGCCGCCAATTTGCAGGGTCGCCGCAATGAATTTTACCCAGAGCACGCGGAACGGCACGCAGCCGAAATTTTTCCAGAATGCCGCCTTCAGTTGCGGAATGCCGCTGCCCGCCGCCTCCGCGCAAAATGAGTTGAGCAACCAGCCGGAAACCAGCGAAGTTCCCAAAATCAAGGCCAGGCTGCTCCAAAGGAATACGCTGTGCGAAGTATGCGACAGGCGGACGATGCCCGCGCGATAACAGCCGTTCATCGCCAGTTGGAAGGCCACGGCCACCAGGCCGGCAGCAAAACCGTAGGCGCACGTTTTGAAAATCGTGCGCGGACGCTCCGGCAGTCTGGCCAACCATTCGACGAGTTTTTTCACCGCCCCATGATGGCGGGAAATGCGCCGCGTGAAAAGTTGCAACCGCCATCGGCTGTCACCATTTATTTCACCAGATTACCGCTTGCGGTATTCCGTTTGAAAGTTAGGATGGCGCTCATTTTCCTGACGTATATGGCAAAATTGAGTAAGAACAATGAAACCGAGGCGGTGAATTCCTTCCGGTTCAGCCTGACCGGTTTGCTTCTCTTCACCTTGGTGCTCATCGGCGGCACGGCGCTGGTTGCCGGTAAGTTTTTCGACACCAAGCCGAAACCTTATGCCTTCGCGGAAAATGACATTCCCGACCCGGCGCATCAGGACAAGGACATTTTCATCCACAAAGGGCCGTGGGGCGAGTTGCTGACCCAGAACATCAAGTTGGAACGCCCGGCGGAATACATTGCGCTGGATGAAAAAAATCCCGAACCCGAGTCGTGGAGTTTCAAGAATCTGAATTTAGAACAGATCAAAGCGCTGCTGGCGGCCAACGGTTTGTCGAAGGAGCAAGTGGAGGCACAGTTGACGCCAGCACACATCACCTATCAGGGGACCACCAGCGTGTTTTCACCCGACGAAAACTTTCTGCTGTCCTTGCCGCCGGAGACGCGCCAGAAATTATACGGCGCGCTTTATGGCATGGGCGTCGGCACTTATTTTGATTATCCGTTTATTTTTCCCAAGGACAGCATTGAAACGATCTACACCGATTCCCGCTTGCAACCCGATGAACTGGCCTTGCTCAAGCAACTGGTTTACCCGGCCGTCAATTCTGTCCGCCTGACCGACTACAATTTGCTGCTGCGAAAAATATCCACCCCCGAGCGCCGCGCGGTCGTGGCCAAGGTGCTTTCCATGCAGCCGGCGGTGCTGGCCCGTCTTTGCGTCCGGCCGGACAGCGACATTGATAAGATCGCCGCTTATTGGGGCGGCATGGACAACGTCCGCTTCACCGACATACGCCCGATGTTGGAAGCCCTGAAAGGATTGCCCCACGGCGGCACGGTGAGCCTGATGTATTTTCTGCCACCGTTTGCCCGCAGCCGGCTTTACACCTATCCATTGCCAGCGCAACCCGGTGACCCGGTGATGGACTGCCATTGGAGCACGTTCAATTTTTCCAGCCTGCAACCGGACAACCGCTTCAACGATCCGAAATTTGCGGTGGATTATATCCAGAAGAATTTCTACCGGATTGATGCCCCATCCATTTACGGTGACATCCTGCTGTATGTGAATGATAAAAATGAAATCAAACATTCCGCTGTGTATCTTGCCGACGATCTGGCCTTCACCAAATATGGGGATAATTATCGCCAGCCGTGGATGATTGTCCGCTTGGCGGACATGCAGACGATGTATCCGACGCTGAAGCCTTTTTACTACCGCCGGAAGGTGGATTGAACGACGGATTCCTTATTCGGCGTTAATCGTCATCCACCGCCTTCACCGCCCATTCGGGATAAGGTTGGCGCCCCATTGTTGCGCGCCAAAGAATCCGGTTGAGCAAATCCTCCGGACACTGGTCGGGTTTGGCCAGTGGCAGGCGCGCAGAAACGTAGGCATCCCGGCGGAGTTGCGCATCCGCAATTTTATTCGGCGCGGGATTCATCTCGTCCAGCGGGATATTGTTGGTTAAGGCATTGAACGCGGCGAAGTCCGGCGTATTGGTGAAGCAGTCAAACATCGGCGTGGCCGTGGCGTCCAGTTGGTTCATCGGCGGCAATCCAAGCATCAGTTCCATGGTGCGCAACAGGCTGGTCTGGTTGTATTGTGTGCTGACGGTGACACCACGTTTCGCGTAGGCACCGGCGACATACGCGGTCGTGCGAAAACCGCTGACATGGTCCGCGCCAGCCTGCGGATCGTCTTCCACCGCAAAAATGCAGGTGTTCGTCCAAAACCCGCTGTGGCTGACGGCGTCAACAATCTGGCCCACCGCCAAATCATTGTCAGCCACCTGCGCTGCTGGCGTGGGCGCACCAAAGCGCGTGCCGCTGGTGTGGTCGCAAGGCAGCCAGAGGATGCTAAAATCAGGAAGTTTTCCGGCCTGTTCAAAGGCTTTCAATTCTTTGATGAACTCAGCGGCGCGAATTACATCTGGCACCTCCAGGTCCCAACTCGGCATATTGGTGTCCACATAAGGTCGGAGCGACGCGACCTGCGGTTCACTCTTGTAGGCAATCGCGTTAGCGCCACTCATAAAATCGTGGTAGCAGGCGAGAAAATCGAGCGCGCGTGTTCGACCGGGATTTTTCCAAGCCTTGCCCGACCAGGTGAATTCACCATAATCACGCACTGTTTTGCCGTGCGCCACGGCATCATCCCAAATGCAGCCGGAGGGCGTTAATGCCAGGGCATCCTCACCTCCGAACGGATAACTGCGCGGCCAACCGCTGGCACCAGAACGCTCGATATAGTCGCTCGCCAACGCGCTGTCCGCCCACTGGTGACCGTCCGCACTCACCATGCCGCAGCAATAAGTGTTGTCGAGCAGCACAAAATCGTGGACAAGCTGGTGTTCGTTCGGCGTCACGCGCCGGCCCAAATTGCACAGGCGGGCATCGCCGTTGCCCGCTTTCACATCGCCGAGAATCTGGTCGTAAGTGTGATTTTCCTTGATGATATAAATGACATGCCGGAAAACGCTTGGCTCGCCGACGCGTTCCGGCACCGGCCGGGCCGGCTGGTTTTCGCGCGGGGGCAGCTTGGCCTGTGCGAGTAGCGGATAGCGCAGATCCGCCAGCGCAGTTTGTGTGAAGGCCGCGAGTTTTTTAGCCGACGGCACTTTCACCAGCGACAACGTGTTGTAATACTTGCCCACATTGAAAGGCCCCAGGCCCCGGCTCAAACCTTTGAGGTTGGCGACGTAAATTTGTTTGCGGCTGGCATCAAAAACAATTGCCCCCGGAAACCAGCCGACGGGAATCAAGCCGAGCAATTGAGAATGGCCGGGGTTAAATTGCACGACTGCCACCGCGTTCTGGGTGCCGTTGCAGACAAAAAGTTTGTCCCCGGTTTTGTCGAACACCAAGGCGTCCGGCTGCGCACCAAACGGGTCACCGGGGCTTTGCCGAACAAAAATGGTCTCGACGATTCTATCCGTGGGCGTGGCGATGACGCTCAACGTGTCGCTACCCGCGTTGGCGACCACCACATATTTTCCATTGGGCGATAACGCAAGCGCGCATGTGTGCAAGCCGGTGACGATTTCCGTCTGGTTCGTGCTGTCCAGATCAATCACGGAAACCGAGCCTTCACTGGCGACGGAAGGAGCCGGATCCACCCGCACGCGCGCGCCCAAGCCTGCCGGGCCGGTGAGGTCATTCGTCGTCGGTCGTCGGCCGCCCCAGTTGCTCACATAAATTTTATTGCCAGCCACGACCACAGCGAACGGTGCCACGCCGACGTCCCACAACCGCAGAAGTTTTCCCGTTGTCGCATCCAATTCGCCGAGACGGTTGGACAGGTTCAACGCGACATAAATTCTTTTGCCGTCGCGCGAAACCGCGAGGCCGGCGGGAATTTCCGCCTTGCGTCCGGGCGCGTTGGCCGGCGGCAAGGCGATGGAGAACAGCGGCGAAACAAATTTGTCTTTGGCAACATCAAAGACCTTGATGTCACCATTGACGTTGGCCAGATAAATGCGCGTGCCGTCCGGCGAAAAAACCAGTCCGTTGAAACTCAAATGCGCTTGGGCATCCGGGTCCAGAATCGCCGCCGACACGGGTGCCGGTTTCGCGGCCTGATCGGATGGAAAAGGCACCGGTTGCAAAATTTTGCCGGTTTGCGTGCCGACGATGAATAACTGATGGGCCAAGCCCGCCGTTGCCAAAAGACTGTGATCCGGGCTTAAAGCCAAGGCATTTGGTCGGAGAGCTGGCAACTCGATCTGAAAGCCAGCGGGCGTGAGGAGTTGATTGACGGGTGTGACATACAGGTTGTGAATGAATCCATGATGGCCGGGACCGACCGTTTCGGTGGTGGTGTCAAATACTTCGGTGGTTTCTACAGCTTGGATGGCATTAAAGCCAGCCAGCATGAATGCAAGCAGGCAAACGAATCCCCCGATGGCTTTGTTCTTCATCTGGCCACAACCATAATGACATGTTTTTTGTTTTCAACTGCAAAGCTATCGTGAGTTGGCAAACAATGGTTCACCTATTAATACTAGGTTAAGTGCTAGGTCGTATCC
>Ga0302275_10003984_pt1 | contig 14755 bp, 11 predicted proteins | sample III_Bog_N2_2_FD_200229 | JGI IMG/M metagenome (GOLD analysis project Ga0302275, IMG submission 200229) | Peat permafrost microbial communities from Stordalen Mire near Abisko, Sweden - III_Bog_N2_2 | ecosystem: Environmental > Terrestrial > Soil > Wetlands > Peat | place: Sweden: Abisko...
CCGACGGCATCCGACAACTCGTCGAAGGCGCCTTGGCCCTGGCCCATGTCACCGAAGAAGACCCCTTCACCGGCCTGCCCGAAACCGCTCAATTCGGTTCCGTTCCCGCCGACCTGCACCTCTATTACGACGACGTTTACTCGCTCTCCGGTCCCGAACGCATCGAGTGGGCCCGCCGCTGTGAGTCCGCCGCCCTCGCCGCCGACCCCCGCATCACCAACTCCGAAGGCGGCAGCTTTGACGCCGCCACCGGCCGCAAAGTCATGGCCAACTCCCGCGGCTTCATCGGCGGATATCGCACCAGCTACGCCGGTGTCTCAGCCGCGCCCCTCGCCAAAGACGCCAACGGCCAGCAGCAGCGCGACGGCTGGTGGTCCTCGGCCCGCAGCTTCTCGCTCCTCGAATCCCCTGAAGCGGTAGGCCGGGAAGCCGCGCGCCGCACCCTCCGCCGCCTGGGCGCGCGCAAGGTTCCCACCCAGCGCGTCCCCATCGTCTTCGCGCCTGAGGTCGCACGCTCTTTCATCGGCTACCTTTTTGAAGCCGCCTCAGGCGACGCCATCTGGCGTCACGCGTCCTTCCTCGCCGGCAAACTGGGCTCTCAGGTCGCCGCTCCCGCAATCAACCTCATCGACGACAATTTCATGCTCCTGCCCAACGGCTCCGGCGGCTTCGGCTCCTCGCCCTTTGACGGCGAAGGCCTGCCCTCGCTCCGCACCGTCGTCGTCCAGAACGGCGTCCTCCAGACCTACCTGCTCAACACCTACACCGCCCGCAAGCTCGGCATGAAATCCACGCACAACGCCTCGCGCGGCCTGGCTGGCACTCCCGGCATCGGCTGCGGCAACCTCTACCTCGCGCCCGGAACCCAGACACCAGAGCAGATCATTGCCGATGCCCATACCGGCCTCTACGTCACCAGCCTCATGGGCTCCGGTGTCAACATGGTCACCGGCGATTATTCCCGCGGCGCTTTCGGCCTGTGGATCGAAAACGGCCAGCTCACCCACGCCGTCGAGGAAGTCACCATCGCCGGCAACCTCACCAACATGCTCATGAACATTACGGCCATCGGCAGCGACCTTGTCTTCCGCGGCTCAGTCGCCTCGCCCACCCTCCGCATCGACGGCATGACCATCGCCGGAGCCTGATTTTTCGCTCGACCGAATTACTCGCTGTTTTGGAAGGGCACGACTTTAGTCGTGCCGAAAATGCTCCAATTGGGATTGCTCGGGCTTTAGCCCCTGAGGGATGTTCTAAAACACCGGCCAGGAGTTGAACACATGATCAATGCGCGCGGCGCAGAACCAATGAACTGCGAGGTGTTTCAGACCCTCCTGCCCGAATTGATCGCTACTGGAGAGGACGTTGAAAGGCATCCGCATGTCGAAAAGTGCGACCTGTGCGCCGCTTTGATTGAGGATTTGAATCGCATTGCGGCAGATGCACGAAACAGACGAGGTGGGGAGGACTGGCTTTGAGTCATTCATTTCAAAGCGCTTTGAAGCACATCCCCTTCGACCCGGCAGACCCCAAAGCCGCCCTGGCCCAACTGCCCCACTCCGCCGCCGTCTTCGCCCTTTATGGCGCAGAATCCCACGCAGAACCCTACATCGGCCGCACCCCCAATCTTCGCGCCCGCCTTGAACGCCTCCTCCAGCCCAGCCCAAAACATCCCCGCCGTCTCCAGCTAGCAGGCCGCGTCCGCCGCATCGCCTACCGTCTCACCGGCTCCGACTTCGAATCCCTCCTCCTCCAATTTGAACTTCTCGAAGAAATCTACGGCCCAAAAACGTTAGACCGCATGCACCTCAGCGCGCCCGCCTTCATTCGCTTCCTCGGCTCCAACACCTATCCCCGCATCACCGTCACCAACCGCCCCAGCCAGCGTGAAGCCGACTGGGCTTACGGCCCTTTTGCCTCCCGCGCCGCCGCCGAACGCTTTGCCGATGAAGCCCTCAAGCTCTTCCTGCTTCGCCGCTGCACCGACGACCTCGATCCCAACCCCTCCCATCCCGGCTGTGTCTACTCCGAGATGAAAATGTGCCTCGCCCCTTGCTATCAGGGCTGCACCGACCAGCGATACGCCGAAGAATCCGCCGCCGTCGAAAGCTTTCTCTCCACCCGCGGCGACAGCCGTCTCGTTCCCCTCCGCACCCAGCGCGACCAGGCCTCCGTCGATCTCGAATTCGAATCCGCCGCCGCCCTTCACGCCCAGGTTCAGCGCATCGAAGCCGTCCGCGCCCTCGCTCCTGAAATCGTCCGCCCCATGAGCCAGTTGCGCGCCGTCATCCTCCAGGCCTCCGCCCATCCCGCCGAGGTTTCCGTTTTTCTGTACGAAGGTGGCATTCTCCGCGGCCCGCAGCCGTTCTCCACCATCGGCATGCGCATCCAGAACGAGCAATCCGGCTCCACGTCGCTTTTCGCTCAACCGGTGGCCATCGAACCCATCCCGGAAGAACCCCAAACACTGCCGGCCCGTAACATCGTCGCACCGGATGAGATCAGGTCCGAGGCTTTGAAAGGGCACGGCTTTAGCCGTGCCAACCTTGGCCATCAAGACCCCGGGGCTTTAGCCCCTGAGGGGAGTCTTTCCGTCCCTTCCGAAGCCACACCACAGCCCGCCAAGCTCCCTCGCGGCCTGCTTGAGACCCGCCTCGAATCCGTCCTCACCAACCTCGCCGAACCCAACGATCCTTCATCGCCGACCATCCGCCAAGGCCATTTAGCTCTCCTCAAACGCTGGTACTACCGGCCCGAAATCCGCCGCACCGGCGAAATCCTCTTCCCCGACCCCGAAGGCCACTGGCCTGCAAGACAAATTCTCCGCGGCATCGGCCGAGTCGCCGCAAAATCCCTTCAAATCCTGCCGCCCGCGTAGCACAATACCTCCATAACAATCCATGTCCTCTCACCCAGATCTCCGCTCTCTTCTCGCCCAGGGCAAGCATGCCCTCTCGCGTGGTAGTGTCCCGGAAGTCGTCGCCCTGATCGACGCCCAACCTCGCCTCGCCGCCCGCCTCCTCGAACTCCTCTGGGACGACGACCCCGGCGTAGTCCAGCGCGCCGCCGATGTTCTCGAGCGCATCTCACACGAGCCTTCCGCGGCACTGGCCCGCATCCTCGCCGATTCCAAAGAGTCCCTCCTCGGCCTGCTCTCCGAGGCCCAGCTCAAAAAACTCCGCTGGAATCTTGCCCTCACCCTCGGCCGCCTCCCGCTCACCGTGGCTGAATGCCGCCGCGCCGCCACAGTCCTCTCCACCTACCTTGAAGATCCCAGCTCCATCGTCAAAACCGCCGCCCTCCACGGTCTGGCCGACCTCACCCGCCACGATCCATCTCTGCTGCCCGCCGTCCTTGACCTGCTCCGCATCCACGGCCGCAGCGGCACCCCCGCCATGCGCGCCCGCTCCCGCATTTTGCTCAAGAGGCTGGAACCTCGATGAATTCGCGGCCTATACTGGGCGTGAGGTGATCCGATGAATGGTCATTGGATGAGGCGGCTAGGCGCAGCCCGAGCCTGGACACTAGCCGTCGTGGCGATCGTGCTCGCAGTCATGTGGTTCATCCGCCGCTGAATCATTCAGCTCATGAGCCGTTCTGAAATTCCAACCTTCCGCCACGCCCCGTCTGGCCAGGCCGGTCCTGTTACCGAATGCCCTTGATCCGCATCAACCTTGCGGGAGATTCATCCATGAGCCGCTCAGCCCACAAGTTAATTCTGTTCACGCTTTTTGTGCTGTTCGGGTGCGCTTCCGAGCCGAGCCAACCCCAAAGCGCACCCGCAAACAACCACGCCACGCCCGTTCTCGTCGAACTGTTTACTTCAGAAGGCTGCTCAAGTTGCCCACCCGCCGATGCCTGGCTTCAGCAACTCGACGCTCAACAGCCTGTGCCCGGTGCTCAGGTCATTGTCCTCAGCGAACATGTCGACTATTGGAACCACGATGGATGGATAGATCCCTATTCGTCATCGCTTGTTACCGACCGCCAGGCGGCCTATGTCCGTGCGCTCGGCATCTCCAGCCCGTACACCCCCCAGCTGATCGTGGACGGCACGACTGAGCTTCAGTTGGAAAATAAGAAACAGACCGCCGAAGTTCTGCTCAAGGCCGCGAAAGCTCCGCAGATTCCCGTCAGCATCGGCCCCATTCACGTGCGGGGCCCCACCCCCGCCCTCCTTCGAGCCCATATTGAAGCCGACGGAACCTCATCCAGGCACAACGCTGACATCTTCGCCGCCGTCGCGCTTGACCATGCCGAGTCCCAGGTACTTCGCGGCGAGAACGGCGGACGCCGACTCCAGCACGTAGCAGTCGTTCAGGAACTAGTGAAGATCGGCAAGCTCGAAAAAGGGAAGACCTTTGCCCAGGACTTTCAATTGAAGCTGAAGCCCGGCCAGGATCCCGAAAATCTGCGGCTGGTCGTCTTCGTCCAGGAATCTGGGCCGGGCAATGTGATTGGGGCAGCTCTCCGGGAGGTTTGGCCCCGCAGCCAATCCGCAATCGGCGTCGCGTTAGCGCGCATAGACCGAAAAACCCTCTCCTCCCAGACCCCAGCCCGTCTCCGCTGATACACTGGCGGCACAGGAGATACCCCGGAAAGCCCCATGGTCCAACTTCTTCCCTCCATCCTCTCCGCCGACTTCGCCCACCTCGCCGACCAGGTAGCCGCAGCCGAGCGAGGCGGCGGCACCGTCATCCACGTCGACGTGATGGACGGCCATTTCGTGCCCAACATCACCATCGGCCCGCCGGTCGTCAAAAGCCTGCGCAAGGCTACCCGCCTGCCCCTCGACTGTCACCTGATGATCGAGAACCCCGACGAGTTCATCCCCGCCTTCGCCGATGCCGGCGCCAACTGGGTCAGCGTCCATTTCGAGGCCTGCCGCCATCTCCATCGCTCGCTCCAGCTCATTGCCCACCATGGCATGCAGCCGGCAGTCGTTCTCAACCCCGCCACCCGTGTCGACCTCATCGTGGACATCCTTCCCATGGTCCACCATGTGCTCATCATGAGCGTCAATCCCGGCTTCGGCGGGCAGGAATTCATCCCCTTTTCTCTGGACAAAATCCGCCGCCTCGCAGAAATCCGCCGGGAACTGGGGCTGGCGTTTAAAATCGAAGTGGACGGCGGCGTCGCTCACGACACGGTGGCCAAGGTAGTCCAAGCAGGTGCGGACCTGCTCGTAGCCGGCAACGCCGTCTTTGGCGCTGGTCACCCTGAACAGGATGCGCGCGCCCTTCTGGCCGCTGCCCGCAAGGCAGCGGGCGAGCCGTACGAGTAAAATGAGTAGAACGAGCAAGATTCAGAAATAGCCATGAACGGCGGAGGTCCCACGTCGAGGGCGCCGTCGCGATGAGGTGGTATGAACAGGTTGTCATTAAAGATTTGTGCAGTGGCTCTCGTGATCCTGGCCCTGGGCGATTTCTCGTCCGCGGCCACCAAAAGGCCTAAGAAAAAGAAGGATCAGGACCTGAGCGCCAACCCGCTCAAGAATGTAAACTCCAAGCAACCCGACAAGGAGCTCTACGACAAGGCCATGCTCGCCCTCAAGAAGAGCCGCTTTGACGTAGCCCGCCTTGACCTGCAAACCATGCTCAACACGTATCCCGAGTCGGAATACCGGATGCGCGCCAAGCTGGCCGTCGGCGACAGTTGGTTCAAGGAAGGCGGCACGGCGGCCCTTGTCCAGGCTGAAGCTGAATACAAGGACTTCATCACCTTCTTCCCCAACGCCCCTGAAGCAGCCGAGGCGCAGATGAAGGTGGCCGACATCTATTACCAGCAGATGGAGAAGCCGGACCGCGACTACACCAACGCCCAGCGCGCCGAGCAGGAATATCGGAACATGATCAATCAGTTCCCTGACTCCACGCTCGTGCCCCGCGCCAAGCAGAAACTGCGCGATGTGCAGGAGGTGTTGGCTGAACGCGAAACCCAGATCGGCCTCTACTATGGCAGCCGCGACAACTACTCTGCCGCCATCGCCCGCTTGGAGACCGTCGTCGACACCTACCCGCTTTACTCCAAGAGCGATCAGGCCCTCCTCGGCATAGGCGACTCCTATGCGGGACAGGCCCACGCCATCCAGATGGCGCCCAACCTTCCCGGCGCAATCAAAGAGCGGGTCCGCGCCATCTACATGGACAAGGCTGCCCAGGCTTATGCCAGGGTCATCACCCGCTATCCCATGGCTCCCCACGTTGAAGACGCGCGCGACCGCCTGGTGGCCATGAACCGCCCCGTCCCCGAGCCTACCCAGGAAGCGGTAGCCGAGAACGATGCGGAAGAACGAAGCCGCCAGCCTCTGCACTTTACCGATAAGACCTTCGACATCATCAAGCACGGGCCCACGGTGGTTGAAGCCGTTCACGTCGGCGAACCCTCGCTCGACGACCCCAAGCGCACCCTGGCGCCCGACGTCACCAGGCAAAACGTCGCTCTTTTCACCTCGGCCTACAACAACGGCAAGCCCGTCGCGCCCGTCGGCGCAGTAGCGCCCACCGGCGTCAATGAGCCTCCGCGCAGCGATGCTCCGTCTTCCGCGCCTTTGCAGCTTACAGCGCCCGCGGGCGGCACCGGAGTCGGCGCTGAAGTCGTATCCGCACCCGCGGCCGATCCAAACGCCGTGATCCAGCCGGTTGGACCGGACAAAACCGTGATCCCCGCCGCCGAAAAGCCCGCCGATGCTCCCGGCCAGGTCAATGACGTCAAGCCCGGCTCCACGCCAGCCGCCGCAACCAACGACAAAAAGAAGCCAAAGGTCGATTCCGGCGACGAATCCTCCAGCAAGAAAAAGAAGAAGAAGGGCCTGTCAAAGCTGAACCCGTTCTAGCCCGACCCTCGTTTCAAAAAGCAAAGGGCCGCATCCCAACCGGGTGCGGCCCTCTTGCTTTCGCCGTCCGCGCTCTTCCCGACTCCCCCTCATCGCACTGTTGCATCAATGAGTATCACACTATGAAATCAGGTAATACCCGGGAGCTTTATCGCGATGAGCGGGTCTTCGGACAAAGTCGCCGGGGGGTCGTGTGCCCCACTCACACCCCCCGCAGATAGTTTGCCGATAATTACCTCCATTCGGCGCATAATGAATTCATGACATCCTTCAGCAGAGACCTTCAGGCCCTTGGAGGTTCGACACCGGAGACAAAGCGCCCGTAACCCCTTTTCTCTTACATATCTGCAAGCAACTTAAATAGAATCAACGGAATAGAGCGACGCCATAGCTCTATCCCGTTGAAAAACAAGCTACTTACTTGCAGAGACGGGGGGGGCACCCCCCCCGCCGAATTCAACCCAGGGCCTGGTCCGTCACCCCGAGAGCCGCAGTCCCTGTGTCAAGTCCGGTGTCACGAGCTGGATGCCCGGCGCCCCTGTCTCGCCTATTGAAGCATGGGACCGGCGGGCAGCCTCACGGCGTCTCAGGCTTCGCCGGCAACTCGTCAGCCACCGCGCCAGTCGCTTTGTGCTTGGAGTTCATTCAAGAATCACGCGGGTTGCCGACTCGTGCAGAGGTTCCTTAGCCTTGTCCTGAGTTCAGGAGCCTGTTTAGTTCAGCTATGACTTGAAATGCATCCGCGACATAAACGACGTCGGCTTTCCCGCGCGCCCAACCGCAATTCGGGTCGAGGCTGATGGCGCGCCGTTCGGAGATGAAGCGCCAGCCCACCACATGAGGCTCCTCGCCGTAGCAGCATGTAGAGAGCCCCTTGCGATGCCGTGGCGTCGAACCCGTCTGGCCGATTTGATTCAGGTGCGTGAGGAAAGGAAGCGCCTGCTGGTTCTCGCCTGCCCCGTGGTTCTCACCTGCCTGATCGACCAGCGATTTGCTGCTGCCCAGCGACGCGCCTGAAGCCCTGAGGAAATCGAGAATCAGCCGAGCGGCCTCGCTTCCGTGAAACTGGCCATCCGGTTGTTTCTTGGTCCATCCGGCGCCCGCGACGAAAAGCAGTTTTGCATCGGGGCGAATGGTTTCTCCGCTCAGTGCCGGGCTGCGAACGCCGGTCACTGTGGTGCGCTGTGCAGGCAGTTCCACCGCGATTTGCTCGACATCCACCAGACAGGGCTCGTCTTTCGGGGGCGCGGTCTCCCCGGACGGCCCTTCATAAGCCGCATGCGTCCCGGGGTCGACGAGCAGGAACCATGGGCGCGTATCGCGGCCGATGACTGCCTCCAGGCGCTGACGATAGAACCAGCGGCTGGCTTCAACACTATCCGTCCCGCCTATTGCGGTGATGTGCGTATCGATCACTCCACCCACCCGGAACGCCACACCCGCGGCCACCCGCGCAAAGCGCGCGCAACCCGGCACGATTACGATGCTGGCTTGGGCGGCGCGGCAGAGTGCTTCGCAGGCCGCCGCATCGTTGGAATACCTGGCCTGTGTGAAGGCCTCGCCGGAGACGGCAAGCAGGCGCGCACCGGTCTGCACCAATGCTCGGGCCGCGCCCGCTGCGCCTGGCGAATCGCTGCCTATTACGCCGATGCTTAGCGGGACAGCCAGCCGCATGGCCAGATCCATTCCCGCCGTCACCGCTTCAAGCGACGTCTTCGCGAGCGAAGCGCCGGAGTCATCCACATGCGTCAACACCAAGATCGATTCCAGGATCGATTCCATCTGCCTTACTCCTCCTGCAACCACGCCAACAACTCGCCGGCAATTGCTTTTGGCGAACTATCTTTCACCAAGCGCGTGGTGCGTTGCGCTTTGGGCAAGCTCAACGAGAGATAGCGCAGTCCGTTGGCTGCAAGATTTGCGGGCCTGGCCTTCTGCAAGGCAGGAAGAATTCCGCGCATGTTTGCCATTCCAACCTGGGGATTGTTGCGCGGCTCGGCAAGGTTGCCCGTGGCCCAGCCAAGCACGGCGGGTGTTCCCGCGCAGACCGAGACCTGGTGCTTTCCGCCTTCGATTCGCTCCAGCACTTCAAATGAGCCGTCGTCCCTGAATTCGATCTGGTCGACACCCTGAAACTGATCGGCGATGCCCAGGCGCTCGCCCACCAACTGCAGCGTGACACCTGCACCTCGCGTCGCGGACTCCCATCCGCCAAACAGCAGCAGCCGCTCGCGCTCCAAACCGGGCAAAGTGACGATGGTCTCGGCCAGCGCCGCTGCCGTCGCGTGCGCATCGGCAAATCCGCCGATCGGCCCATCGATTGCCACGAGCTGAAAGCTGGCCTTCTGCGCCACGGTCATCATGACTTGCTGCAACTTTGCTTTGGGACCAAGCGAGACTAGCCAGACTTTGCTGCCTGGGTTTTTCGCGGCCAGATTCGCAGCCTCATAAAGAGCGCTCGCCGCCCACGGATCAAGAACCGCCGGCAAGGCCATCTCGTTTTTCAGCGCCGGTCCGCCAGGCCCGCTGGCCGGTTCCAGTGTTTGCAGCGGATCGGGAACGATCCCCGCACAGACAACAATATGCAGCAGTTCTTCCACAGTGTTTTCCTTTGTCCCTTTAGAAACAAGATCAGCGGCAGCTCAATTCTCTGCGGAATGCAGCCCTCCCGCACCCGCGCGGAATTCAATGTTGCCGTGCTCGCCATCGGGCGAATGCGCGCAGTTCCAAAGACACGCGCCGCAGTGCACACACTTTTCGCGCTCGAATGCAGGCACTCCCTCTGCACTCTGAGTAAGGGCCTGCCCCGAACACATCGCGATGCAGGTCTTCTCCTCGCAGGCAATGCAGAGGCCAGCGTCGCGAAATATCACGTGATCGGCGAACCCCGGCATGGCCTGAACCTTGCCGCCCATCAGCAGCGCATCCTGATGCGAGACGAGCAGGCGCCCATCGAAAGCAATCTCGGGCCATCCGCGCGCAGTCATCAACGCATCGTGCAGCGGACGCCCATCGGCCACGGACAATGCCGCGACATCTTCCAGCTTGAGGCTCGCGGTTGAAGACGCAATCTGCCGGTGAGCTGGAGGAATATGCGCAGCGATGGATAGCCTGCCTCTGCTCAGTCCTGCCAAAGCCATCCCGGCCAGCCCGCTCAAAAAGCCGCCATGAAATCCGTTGCGCGCGCTCGCCGCCTGCTGCGCCCCACGCTCCACCCAACTCGCCTGCCGCCGGGTTTCGTAGGTGACAGCGAGATTCTCTTTCGTGAACGGTTTGCCCGCACGCAGCAACTCCAGCACGGCCTCACCTAACTGCACGCCCGTGGTCCACGCTTCATCCACACCCGAGCCGGTGAGCATGTTGGTGCTCCCTGAGCCTTCGCCGATGCGTGCATAACCATCGCCCGACAGGAACGGCTCACCGTGCTTGCCCGATTCCTCCAGCGACTTTGCTCCCCACGACCGCAGCGTGCCGTCTTTGAGATACGGCCACAGAGCCGGGTGCTGGATGTAGTGCTGCAAGTATCGATAGCTGGTGCGCTGCGGGTCCCCCATCCACGAAGGCACAAAGATGCCGACCGACACCAGCCGCTCAGGGTGTACATAGAGAAAGCCGAAGATCTCCGGCTCAGGAAATCCGAAGGTGTGCCACACCGTTCCTGGTTTGAGCGGTGAATCCTCCGGAACTTCAATGACGAATTTCATCCCCAGCGCCCACTCACGCCGCGCATGGCCCTCCGGCAGTCCGATCTGCTCGTCAATGGCACGGCTTACGGCGCCCACCGGTCCGTCGCCAACCACCGTCAACCGCGCGCGGACATCCATCCCCTGCATGAAACCGGCATCGGGTTCGCCGCCGCGAGTGACGCCCTGGTCAGCCTGGCGCAGTCCTTCAACCGCATGCCGTGAAAAGATCGGCGCGGCCACCGGCGTTCCCGGCCAAATCTGCACCAGGCCGCCTTCCATTAACTGCGAGCCCACCCACTCGTTGAATTGACCAATCGACAGCACCAGTCCCGGCTGCTTGTGTAGAAATGGCGGCGTCCACGGCAATTCAAATGCGGAATTGCGCACGCCGAGCAACGGGCCGGCGGCTCGCAACACCCTATCTCCCAGACGCAGGAGAGTGGAGCGCCGGCTAGCGCCGATCGGGTCCAACAGATAGAGCACGTGCTCCTCGTGAATCTCGGCGGCCATCGGAATCTCGGCTGGATTCAGATCCGGAAAGCTGGCGCGAATCCCCCTGGCTCGCGTCACCACACCGCTCACTCCCGCCGAAATGTTGTCGGAGCGCTCGTAGCAGTGCACCTGCAGGGGCATTCCAGGCACAGATTTGCTTTCGAAGCAGGGATCTCCTGGGTTCGCATTCCAGGCGCGGGTGAGCGTGGTCAGAAATCCGCCCATCGCAGGACCGAATCCAGCGCAGGCGATGTCGACTTCCATCGCCGGCCGCTCCATCTCCACAGCGGCCTCCTCTTGAGGTACCGGTTCCGTAATCATGTCGTCTGCGCTCATGCCGGATAGTCCAGAGCTTCCGGAATCATCACCTTGCTCACCGTTTCCGCGGCGCGGTCCTTTGCCAGCCGAGAGCCGCTCAGGCACATAGCCAGTTTGTTTTGCAGGCGAAGGAACTCGCTGGCGCCGCCGCAATCCGCGCACGGACCCGCCTTGATCGGATGACTGCCGTCCGCACCAAGAACATCGATGGCAAACGCCGAAATTCCGGGCATTGTTGCTTCGTATTCATCCAATTCGCTGGCCATGAAGCATCGCTTGCATCCGCTCTCGTCCCATGCCGGATGCTGGTTGTAGCCGAAAACCAGTTCGGCGCAAATCCGCGAGGTCTCGCCACTTGCCCGTGCGGCCTGCGTGTGGCACAACTCGATGAAGAACTCCGCGGTTCCTTCCATATCTTCGCCGGCCGCCGCACTGTCCGCTCCGCGCGCCGTGAGTTCCAGCGCATCCAGAATCTGGCAGCGCGATGCCAGCAGCCAGCACAGCGCATCGGCCATGGGGAAAGTCACGCCCTGCCGCTGCCCGTGATATAACTTGCCTCCTTTCGGATCCACCGCCTTTTTCAAATGCTTTAGCGACCACAGCCACAACGTCATTGCGGTGGCAAGCGTGCACGCGCCGGTCTCGGGATGGTCTGAAGCGATGCGGCGCATCTCCCCGGTCCATGCGCGGAATTGAGCCAGGAAAAGCTCGTTCGTCATCGTCACGCTCAACTGCCGCCGCTGCACAGCCTCCGGACCTTCGTAGGTCGCCTCCAACTGCGAATCCATCCATTTGTTGGCCAGGAACCCCGGACAATCTTCGGTGATGCCGTAGCCGCCCATCAGGCTTACCGCCTCGCGCATCATGTTGCTCCCGTGGCCGGTGTTCCACAGCTTGGTGGCAGGGCAAAGCACATTGGCTTCGGCGTCCTTCAATGCAAACCGGACCAGCGGATCGGCCTCCAACTCACCTCTTCGCGCCGAGCCGGCTTCGAGTCCCAGTAACTCGATTGCCCGCTCTTCGCTTTCGCGCATCGCCTTTAACTCTGCGCGCCCGCCCAGGACGCCGCGTGCCTCCAGAATTGCCGCCTTCTCTTTTTCCAGAGGATCGAGCTCATCGAACAGCCGCGCAGCCGTGAAACCAAGCGAAGCAGCCGCTTCACCGGTTGCCCAGATGTCCACCAGCCGGTGCAGCGCGTCCTCGCGTTGCTGGATGCCCTGCTCATACCGGATCGAACCCGGTTTGATTCCCTCCGCTCCGCGAAACCGGCCTCGCTGGTAGCGAATGATGGGTTCGACCGCGGAGAGCAGCTTGGCCGCGGTCATCAGTCCCACAGGTACCCGGGTGCGGCGGAAGACGGCTTCAATAATCTCGCCGTGATTGAAGTTGGGAACAATCACTCCGTCCTTCACTTCATATCCGCCCACGATGCGGCTGGCCGGAACCCTCAGGTTGAAAATAGGATCTCCGGTAGAGGAGAGCTGGTGAACCAGCTTCTTTGTTGGTGTTCCGCGGTCGAAGATTCCCTCATCCGAGTTTTCCAGGATGACAACACAACTTCCCTTGATGCGCGGATCGTCGGAGTTCACGGCGGCGGTGACAAAGTTGGCGGAGGCAATATTGGTGATGAATCGGCCGCGCTTATCCACCTGAAGCCACGGCTCTTCTCCATCGTTCCATTCCGCCACGCGTACCTTGCCGTTCAACATTCCGGTGTCCACGCCCACATAGGGAACCGGTTCAGTCAGCGCGAAAGCCCCACGCCACGGCTTGCGATCTTCCCCCGCCGCCGGCGGCGCGCTCAACGCCATGTAATGGTGCGCTTGTTCCCGGGTTCCACGCTCGTGAATGGGCGAGAGAGCCAGAAAGCCCGCCACGGCTGCTGTAGCCGCGCCGCTATCTACCCACGCCAATTCGAACGCCATCAGTGCCAGAGCGAGGTTTTTCGGCCCGGAAATGAAGCCGCCGTCTTCCGGCTCCATGAAGGCAGCTGTCAGCCCGGCGCGATCGAAATCCTCCAGCATCGCGGCCTTTTCAGGCGTCCACTCATGGGTGTTGCGTTGTCCCGCGGACACCAGCCTGGCTACCGTTCCTCGCGCCACGCCCCGTGTCGATTGCACCAGCATTTGCAGGTCGAACCGGTCGGCAAACCGCCATTGAATCTGGCGCACCGAGTCGCCTGGAAGAGTCAGCATGGCCCTCTGTCCCAATACCTGAGCCGTAGTCATAGGTTGATCCTCGAATCGCGGTCAAATTGTCTCTAAATGAGGCGACAAAGATATGTGATCTGCGACACCATGACAGATCACCGGCCTTCGGAAGTCAGGCCGAAGTTCTCAAATCAATCCATAATTGTTCCGCGTTTTGGTCAAGGCTGCTAATCCTGACATAACCCACCCTCTTGTAGTGCCTCTTGGCTGCTGTCTTCTCGACTCCCGCAAAGTGTCAGAGCGGTTCAATGCGGGACAACAGTTTGTCGCTTTCGAGCGACAATCGGCCATGATGCAATGAAGGGCGAAAAGGGAAGAAAAAACGCAAGACTCCCCCCAGCAAGGAGATGGGCCTTGCCCGAAGTGGCGTGTAAGTTACTGAAAGGATTGGAGGTGCGGGTCGGGATCGAACCGACGCATAAAGGTTTTGCGGTTTCGGGCTTGAAGCTAAGTTGTTCAATTTACTGGGCGATTTCGTTGACAAACAGCGCCTTTTGGCGATCAATTCGGTGGATTTTGTTTGCAGTTGGTAGTGCAGGTCTTGGTCACCTCAAAAAAGTGAGGATGGCGTCTAGAACGTGGAAGATCGAGAGGCTACAACCGTTGATCGTGACGATCTGGAACCGCCTGCCCTTGTTGTTTGGCCTGGATCGTCTCCACACGAACTGGACGAACGGCCCCTGGAACTGATCTTTGAGTTATGAGAGCGACAATCTTAATAATTTCAACAAATTAGAGAACACGGATGGCACTCCAAACCATTGAAAGAGCCGTAGGGAATCCTTATTGGACCTGTAAACGGCCCTGCGGCTTTGCCCCAAGGCATCCTACAATTGAGAGCGGTTGGCGACCTTCGTGATCCACAGCAGTTGATGAACGGCCCGGAACCGACTGGTCCCGAACTGACAATATCTCTTAGAATCAACAGCTTGTGAATCATATTCGTGGCGCTTCAATCGCATAAGCCCCTTTGAGTCTTGTGGATAGCTTTCAGTCATTTTCAATTGGGAACCACACCGGGGGAACCCTTTGGCACCGCACGGTTGTCCTTCTGATCCCGGACGATCCGATGAAGGTAGCCAGGTGATCATGGGCGATTGACCAAGGGCCAATCGCGCAAAGCCGTTCCTCAGTTGATACTGAAGTCCTGGACCAATTGTGTCAACGGACTGCTGGTGTCGTTGACGAAGTTCTGGTCGCCGAGGTAGGCGGCC
>Ga0302275_10003992_pt1 | contig 14742 bp, 14 predicted proteins | sample III_Bog_N2_2_FD_200229 | JGI IMG/M metagenome (GOLD analysis project Ga0302275, IMG submission 200229) | Peat permafrost microbial communities from Stordalen Mire near Abisko, Sweden - III_Bog_N2_2 | ecosystem: Environmental > Terrestrial > Soil > Wetlands > Peat | place: Sweden: Abisko...
AACCAAGTCCGAGCGCACCTGGGCCAACCGGCTGATCGAGGAGTTTATGCTGGCTGCCAACGAGTGCGTGGCCACGTGGCTGGAGGATCTGGGCGTGCCGTCGCTCTATCGCATTCATGAGAAGCCTGAGCCGCGGCGCGTGGTGCAATTTGAGGAATTGGCGGCGGCATTCGGCTATTCGCTTGGCCTCGGCGCGCTGCCGGTGAGGCGCATTCAAACGCGCGGAGATCGCCGCGACGCGCAACGAAGCGGCCGCAGCCCGCGCACTCTTGAAGTGCCTGAAGACATCCCGGTAACTCCGCGCATGTATCAGAAGCTGGCCGCCAGGATAGAGGGAAAGCCGGAGGAGCGGATTCTGAGTTATCTCATGCTGCGGTCACTGAAACAGGCGCGCTACTCGGAGATCAACGAGGGCCACTTTGCACTGGCCGCGCCCACTTACACGCACTTCACGTCGCCCATCCGCCGCTATCCGGATCTGATTGTGCATCGCATAACCAAGGCGCTGCTGCGGGCTGGCTTGCGAGGTGAAGGCGAGATTGCGCAGGGGCGTCATAGCTCGCCCTGGACGCATCCGAATGAGGGGGGCGGGTTGGTCTCCCAGGTCTCAAAATCGAGATCCTTCGGCAAGCTCAGGACAGGCTCTGGGGCACCCGGCAGCACGTTGATTGAGGCGCCGATTCCGGAGGCGGAGCTGGCTCAGATTGCCGAGGAGACCAGCATCACCGAACGCCGCGCCGCCGATGCCGAGCGCGAGTTGGTGGAGTGGAAGAAGGTGCGCTTTATGCAGGACCGCGTTGGCGAGGAGTTTGCCGCGCTGGTGCTGAATCCCGCGAAGTTTGGCCTGTTTGTGGAGCTGACCGACCTGTTCGTGGAGGGGCTGGTGCCCATCGATAGCCTGCGCGACGACCGTTATACCTGGCGCGAAAACACTCACGAGATTATCGGCGAGCGCACGGGACGCCGCTTCCGCGCCGGCGACCGGGTGCAGGTGATTCTGGATCGCATTCTGGCGCAGGAACGCAAGCTGCAGTTCTCCATCGTGGAAGAAGGCTTGCCGCTGACCGGCCGGAAGACCGGCAAATCTCCCACAAAAGCGACGAAGCCCAGGCGCAAGGACGGGGCGGGGCCGGTATCGAAAGGAAAGAAGCGATTCGGCCGGAAGGGCAAGCGTCGATAGAGAGCAGCGAATTGGCGGGGGAGCCGCTTGATTGCGCGCGATCCAATACAATGATTCTCGGGAGCAACGATAATGGCACATATGGTTTTTTGCGTTCGCAACAAGAAGGAGATGGAGGGCCTGGACGAACCGCCCTTCGACTCGGAGTTCGGACAAAAGATATTCAAGAATGTTTCAAAGGCAGCCTGGGCCGAGTGGGTGGACCGGCAGAAGATGCTGCTGAACGAGTACCGGCTGCAGCCCTGGACCCCGCAGGCGCAGCAGTTCCTGGTGGAGCAGATGGAAGAGTTCTTTTTTGGCGCGGGGTCGGCGCTGCCGTCGGAGTTTGTGCCGCCGTCGCACTGAGGGCAAGCGTGAAAGTAGTCTTGAGCTCCCCATCGCACGAACCGTTGCAACGCTGCGGACGTGGGGTTGAGCCCAGCTTCTTTAGCTGCTGGTAGAATGGAAGTTGCCGCATTGTGTGGCACCTCGCCACCGTGGCGTCCCCAACCCCATGGCCCCCTTCGCTGGAAAAACGGGGGGCCGAACCAAAGAAGGAAAAGCTCCCCTGTGACCCAGACGATACGAAATATCGCCATCATTGCCCACGTAGACCACGGAAAGACCACGCTGGTGGACGCCATGCTGCGTCAGTCGGGAACCTTCCGTGCCAACGAGCAGGTGGCCGATCGCGTGATGGACTCGAACGAACTGGAGCGGGAGCGCGGCATCACCATCCTGGCGAAGAATACGGCGATTGTCTTTGAAGGTGGCAAGATCAACATTGTGGATACACCGGGACACGCCGATTTTGGCGGCGAAGTGGAACGCGCGCTGAAGATGGTGGACGGGGTAATGCTGCTGGTGGACGCTGCCGAAGGACCTCTGCCGCAGACCCGCTATGTGCTGGCCAAGGCGCTTGAGGCCAAGCTGCTGCCCATTGTGGTGATCAACAAGATTGATCGCCCCGATGCGCGCCCGCAGGAAGTGCTGAACGAAATTTACGACCTGTTCATCGACCTCGATGCGGATGAGTCGCAACTGGATTTTCCGGTGCTCTACACGGTAGCCAAAGCAGGCACGGCGACTCTCGATCCGGCCACGCCAGGCGTAAATCTGCAGCCGCTTTTTGAGTCCATCGTAAGCACCATTCCGGCGGCCACCGGAAATGAAAACGGCACCCTGCAGATACTGGTCACCAATCTCGATTACTCGGAATACTTCGGACGCATCGCTATCTGCCGCGTCTTCCAGGGCACGCTGCACGCCGGCGACGACGTAACCATCTCAAAGCGCGACGGCTCGCTGATGAAGACGCGCATCACCAAGCTCTTTACGTTCAGCGGCCTCAAGCGGATTGAGACCACCGAGACCACGATGGGAGACATTGTGGCCGTGGCCGGCGTGGAAGGCATCACCATCGGCGAGACCATCACGAGCGTTGAAAACCCATCGCCGCTGCCGCTGATCATCATCGATGAGCCGACCATCGCCATTCAATTCAGCGTGAACAACTCGCCGTTTGCCGGCCGCGAAGGCCAGTACGTGACCAGCCGCAACCTGCGTGAGAGGCTGGAAAAAGAACTGCTGACCAACGTCAGCATTCGTGTGGAAGACACGGGCTCGCCGGACAGCTTCAAGGTGCTGGGCCGCGGTGAACTGCAGTTGGCGATTCTCATCGAAATGATGCGGCGGGAGAGCTTCGAACTCATGGCCGGAAGGCCGGAGATCGTGACCAAGACTGTGGATGGCGTGCGCATGGAGCCGGTCGAGCATCTCACCGTCGACGTGCCCGAACAGCACACTGGCGTGGTGATTGAGAAGCTGGGGCCGCGCAAAGGCGAGATGACGAAGATGCACAATCACGGTTCGGGACGTGTAAGGATGGAGTTTCGCGTGCCCAGTCGCGGGCTTATCGGGCTGCGCAGCGAGATGCTGACCGAGACGCGCGGCACCATCGTGATGAATGCGCTGTTCGACGGCTACATGCCCTATCAGGGCGAAATTCCGCAGCGGCCCACCGGTGCGCTGATTGCAGATCGCCAGGGGCTCACCACCACGTATTCGCTGAACGGATTGCAGGAGCGAGGGATTCTGTTTGTGGGCGCGGGAGTTGAGGTCTACGAGGGAATGATTGTTGGGGAGCACTCGCGCGATAACGACCTCGACGTGAACGTAGTGCGCGAAAAGAAGATGACCAACATGCGCGCATCGAGTGCGGACGAGGCGATTCGGCTGGTGCCGGTGAAGGCGCTGAATCTGGAGCAGGCGATCGAGTTCATCGCTGAGGATGAGATGGTGGAAGTTACACCGAAGTCGCTGCGGCTGCGGAAAAAGATATTGCAACAAAACCGCCGGCCTAAGCGGTGGGATAAGGGCAGCGAATAGAGCCTTATCTTCAAGAGATATTACAGCCGCCGCTTTGCTTCCAAAACGCGCTCCAGTGCCTCTTCCGCCGTAGCGCCTGTTGCGGACAAGTGCCCCATCTTTCTGCCCGCGCGCGGAGTGTGCTTCTCGTAGAGATGCAGCCGCACGCCGGGCACGGCCAGCGCTGCCGCAAAATCCGGCTCGCCCTCAAGCCAAACCTCGCCCAGCAAGTTCACAATCGCCGCCGGAGTAATCAGCGCCGTATCGCTCAGTGGAAGATTGCACACCGCGCGCACATGCTGTTCAAACTGGCTGGTCACGCAGCCGCGCTCGCTTTGGTGATAGCTGTTGTGAGGCCGTGGCGCAAGCTCGTTTACCAGTAACTCGCCTTGCTTAGTTACAAATAACTCCACGCACAGCAGTCCTTCCAAATCAAGCCGCGCAATGATAGCGGCAGCCAGCGCTTCCGCGCGCGATTCAAGCTCTACGGGCACGCCAGCCGGCAGCACGCTCCATGCCAGTATCTGATTCTCATGATGATTGCGCGCTGCCGGATAACTACGCACTTCGCCTGCGGGGTTGCGCGCGGCCATCACGCTGATTTCGCAATCGAGATCCAGAGCCAGCTCTGCCACCGCGGGCCGTGCTCCAATGCTCTGCCATGCGGCGGCAATGGTTTCTTCGGTCGCAGGCACATCCATGCCGATTCGCGCCTGTCCCCGACCGTCGTATCCGCCGCGCCCGATCTTCAGAAATACGCGTCCGCCCAAAGCAGGAACCGCGTCCTGTAACTCGGCTTCGCTATGCACAACGCGAAAGGCGCCGACAGGAAAGCCCTCATCCGCGAGCCATGTCTTCTGCAGGATCTTGTCCTGGATGATGCGGATGGGTTCCACGCCGGGGCGCAGAGGAGCAATGCGCGCCACCTCGGAGAGAGCATCCACGCCTATCTGCTCAATCTCCAGCGTCACCACGTCCGCGCCAGTCGCTAGCCGTCGCGCCGCGGCCACGTCATCCCAGCTCCCCGTAATGGCTTCATCGGCAACGAAGCTTGCAGGGCAGCTTGGCTCAGGGTCCATCACGCGCACTTTATAACCCATTGCCCGCGCGGCCATCGCCGTCATGCGTCCCAATTGCCCGCCGCCAAGAATCGCCAACAGCCCGCCTGGCCGCACGATTAAGCTCTTCTCGTTGAGTGAAGAATCGGGATTGCCGCTCACCCTGGCAACTCCTGCTCCAGCACTTCCTCTGTGCGAGCAGCGCGCCACGCGGCCAGCCGTTCGTAAAGCGCCGGATCGGTCGCAGCCAGAATCTCAGCCGCCAGCAGCGCTGCATTGGCTGCGCCCGGCTTGCCGATGGCCAAAGTGCCCACAGGCACGCCCTTCGGCATTTGCACAATCGAAAGCAGCGCATCCAGGCCGTTCAGTTGCGTCGCCGCCACCGGCACTCCCAGCACCGGAACCAGCGTCTTGGCCGCCAGCATCCCCGGCAAATGAGCCGCTCCGCCTGCGCCGGCAATAATCACGCGCACCCCGCGCTCACGGGCCGTTTCAGCATATTTAAAGAGCCGATCGGGTGTGCGATGCGCGCTCACCACCCGCGCCTCGAAAGGGATCTCCAACGTGCGAAGAATCTCCACCGCGGCCGCAAGCACGTCATAGTCGCTCTTGCTGCCCATCAAAACGCCAACCAGGGGCTTGTCGCTCATAGGCCCGATTATACGAGGGTTCAGACTGCAAGCTAAAGCCAAATGAGAATGCCGTTGGCTCAAGGTCCGGAGCGAGCGCTGCGCTCAGTGCCGGTGCCAAGCTTCCACGGCTACTTCGATCACAGCGAACAGGACGCTGACAGCGGCCAGAAAGCCCTTGGCGCGCTGCCAGTTCTGCTCGTGACGCTCCATGCGCCGCTCCAACTCGGCGATTCGCCCGCCGTTGCCGTCGCCCATCAGGTTGTTGATTTGCGTCTTCACCACGCTCAAATCACTTAGCACCTGCGCTTCGAATTCATTCATCATCCGCATCCGCCGGACTCCATCTTCCCTCTAATCGATCCGCTCACGAGCCCAACGGCAGGTTGATGAACAATGCCGTTGAGAACTCCGAATAATTCGGCGGAGTCGCACCGTCGAACATCCGAATAAAGAACCTGTCATTCGCTGTCTCGCGAGAAAAAGTCATGTTGGGTAAACCTGCACGCACCACAAGGCCAGGATCCTCTCCCGGCATAAATGCAAAATCCCGTCGCCGTATCTCAAGCCCGCCGCCCACGGGAGGAGTTATGCCTGCACTAATCGAAACCGTACTTCCGTTCAGAGTGGTAACTGCAAGACTGGTGAGATTCGCGGCATAACTGGGAGCGACTCCTGCCGGAAGCCATGCATCCTCCGGCACCGTTGTACTGGTCTTGATCGCCAGGTCGTCGGCCCAGTCGTTCGCAAAAGCAATAGCATATTCCACGTAATCCGGGTAACTCGCGCGATAACTCACTTTTACCGTGCGCACCACCACCTCTGCGTTCAGGTTAGCCGACGCCGCATTCAGGTCGAGCGCGTCGCCCGGCCAAACGTCGGTGGCAAAGTTTGTCCTGTTGCCGACATAGGTCCCGCTCCAAAGCGCACTAACGCTAGCTGCTGCTTGCTCAATAACCGTCGCCGCATTCAGGCAATCCGCGGAACTGCGTGCTTGAGGATTCGTTACCGTCCCGATCCAGCTAGACACGGCAGGCGTTCCGGCCTGTGTAAGCGACAGTTGGCTGGCAGTATTCACCGCGCGTCCCACCGCTCGGCCAACCGTGCGATAACTCACCGCGAGCTCCTCGCCGGCCACCGGTGCAAAGCCTATATAAAACACCACCTTGCCGGTGCGTTCTACATGACACTCGGCCGACTCGGCTGTCGTGCCCATCCTCCGCGTATAAGGACCGCCGCTCGGAGGCGTGCTCACCACCCAACCGGAACCCAGATTGGTAAGGCTGATCGCTCGCATGGTTCCAATAAGGTTGATACTGCTCGCCGCCACCACCAAGCACGCGGGGGGCAGACTGGCGATGGCCCCGTCATACAGCGTCACCGGCATCCCGGCAACTCCATTCACAAACTCCTGAATCTCCAGTTGCAACTGCGCCGGAGCTGCATTCGTCTGTCCTCCTAAGGTAATTGCCCCACTATCTCCGAAGGACCGGTAGATCGCCAGTGCTCGTTCGTTCTCCGCGCAATGCACTCTTGCCCTGAGCGTATATTGATTGGCCGGATTCACCGCATAAGTCGTTCCCGCCGCTGTTCCTTGAATGATCGGCTGCAATGTAACTGCCCCTGTACCTTGCTGCGCCGTCGCCTGGAACCCCGCAATGCAGGCCGCCTGCGTTTCCAGGCCAACAAAAAAGCCGGCGAGAATTCCACTGCTGCCCGGCGAAAGAGTTACACCAACAGCTTCCAGTAACTGCGTACCGCCCATCTCCACCGGGTCGAGCCAGGTCAGCAGAGTTTCCCCGTCGATGCCGTTGCCTCCATCCATAACCAGACCACCAGCGCCCAGCTTGAGATATCCATTGCCCCCCGGATTCCCCCATACTTGGAGGTTGATTGCGCTCTCGTTAAACAACTCGCTGAGGATAGTGGACTTTGACGCTGGAGGAAAAAATGGGCCTTCGGCCAGATAGAACTGTGTCGTAACTCCGTCACCCAGAAAATACTCCGTAACATAGGCAACCGGCTCGTGCTCCCCGCAAACCGTAACATCGTTCGTCAGTGCTCGCTTGACACTGGCCGTGAATGCCATCGCGGCCAGGTTCAGGCTGCCGTCAGTCTCGGCCAAAGTATGCACGATGCCGGGCACGCTGGAGACAGTCAATGCTCCATTCACCGCGCGATATGCGGCCCGCGCCTGGCTCGCTACTTGCCCGGCGCTTTCACTCCACGACGCGCCCGGGTCCGGAACAAAGATACTCACAGGCACGCTTAGCGAGAGCCCCTGCGTAGAGAGCGCCGCCGACCCAGCATGAGTCACCAGGGCGGTTATCAGCGATCCGGCAGTCTCGCCCGTCGCGCCCGTGCTGGGCGGCATTAGCAATTGATCCAGCAGCAGTTCATCGCTCAATGCCTCGATGGCGATCCGGTACCGCGGGCCTTCAATACCCATTCCCGCATATTCCGGCAGCGGATTTACTGCAACGTACCCAGTGAAATAAGCTGTGCCGTCGTCGCCTGTCACCGTTATATATTGGTTGCGAGTCGGCGTCGCAAGAATCCCGCTGGACGGCAAACTCAGCCACAACTGGCAAATGGAGGGCTCGTTCAGCTTGCGCTCAATCGTCAACGGCCGAGCTTCATCGAGCGCGGCCGTGTAGTCTTGCCCTTGGATCGCTATCTTCATAGTGACTCGCTAACTCCATAAGTGGATGAATCGCCAGGTGACTTACACCAAGGCATTCGCTGCCGGCAGAAAACTCCGATAACACACTACTTGTTCCCCATCCAGCGAATCGGTTATAGGTAGCGCAAGAAACTGTCCCTTGAGTTGCACCCGCGCATGCCCCCCTTGATGTTTGCTGTCCAGAGGAATTACTGCCTCTTCTGCCCCGGACATGCTTTGCAAACGCGGATAGTGGAAGAAGATTCTTTCCCCCTGGCTGCCTTGCATGACAAACAGCGCCGACCACTCCTGATAGAAGCTCCCGCCCTCGCGGTCCACAAATCCAGTTACCGCTTGAAGCTTTGCTCCGGCAGCGGGCGCGCCGCCAATTAGCGGTTCGGCGAGTGTAAGCCCAGTGGAGTTTATCTGAGACACCAACGCGACATTGAAGGTCACCCGCCGGATATAGTCCACGTCGGTCAACGCCTGCCGCAGATACGCGCCGGAAATCGGCGCACCCACAAAACCCGTTTGTCCCGTGTAGTCCATATCCAAAGCGATCATGCTGCCTGGCGCAAACTTTGCCGCGTCTGTGGATGCCAGCACCACCGATGCCGCCGTCGAGCCGCTCTGCAATACCACTGCGGCAGAGGCTTGCGCTCCATCCGCCTCCGCAACCGCCCCGCTGGCCGGTGCCAGCAAGTTCATATGCTGCGAGCCAGTCGCCAGAGCCATGGTCAGCTTTGTCCAACTCAGGAATTGGAAGCTCACCTGCGCCCCAACCGTCTCGCGAACCTGCTCCAGGGTTCCGGCCGGAATACCCGCCATTACCGAAGATGTCTTGCTCCCGGACCTGCGTGTGAATTCTTGAATCCAACCCAGGCTTATCCATGGAGCGGGCGGAGCGTCCAGACTGAACCGGCCTTGTTCCGCCGCGTCGAAGAGAACCGGCATGTGCGCCACACGATTCACTGGTGCAAAATACCCCCGTACCCGCCGTGCCACCGGCGCGGGAGCCGAAAACCAATTTGCCGCCATTTACTCCCCCTGCTCCTGGTAGCTGTAGATCATCACCCTGGCCGACCGGCTCAACTGGTCTCGCTGAATCGCGATGGGTGTAAACCCTGGCTCGTCCCAAAACACCTGCGTTAACATCGCTGCCGGCGGCGTTGCCGTGTAGTTTAGTTTGGGAGTGTAGAACGGTCGAAGCATCGCCACCAACTCCTCGTCCATCTCACTCAGTGAGCGGCCGCGGTCCAACCCGCCAAAGCTCTGCGTCCCGCAAGTCTGATAGACGATCTCGCACTCTTCCCCCGCCATCGCAGACCCAAGATCCAATTCCACCCCCAGGCCTAGCCAGCGCAGAACAAATACGTCATTCGGAAACTGGCTGAATGGCGCCTCCGCTTCTTCAACCAGAATCCCCGGCCGCATCGCTCCTCGGAGCAGAACAGTTCGCTCCGGGTTAATAGCGGCCAGCCGCGTTCGCAGCGCCATATAGAACGAGTCTTTCGCATTTTGCATGGAAATAAACTCCGACAGTTATGAGTTATCAGTTGCCAGTTGTCATTAAACCTTCGTCATCGCTAACCAATGGCAACCGTCCTTACAACGCCTGCTGCCGCGCCTCGCGCAACAACAGCCGGTAAAGATACACCTGGCCGAATGCTTCATTTGCAGCTATCGACTCGATCAAGTAATCTTGCCCCGACACCGTAACTGTCAACGTCATCGCAAACAGCGATTCCGCCGAAGCCAGGCTCAACGCGCTTACCTGCTGCTCTACTCCCGTGGCGGATACCATAAGCTCCCACTTCGATTGCCCTCCCTCTTGCCATGTCGGCCTCAACTTCCGCATGACTACCGGGCTAACCACCACATCGGCGAAGGTCGTTGCTACCAGTCCCAGCTCTGATTGGTTGGTGTCCGTATTCGTGCCCGTTACCCGCAGAAGGGCCGACGTTCCTGTCATGCTCCGAAGCAGGGCATCGGCCAGCATCTGTGGCGCTCCAACTGGGTTTCGCGGCGCCGTATCGCTCATTGCTCACCCCAGCCTGTTCGCGATGTAGGGACGCAGCCAGGCCTGCACCGTTTCGTCCACCAGCGAACTTGAGAAATACTGCATCTGCATCGTGTCGATCTTGGTCTTGCTCGCATTCAGCGCCGGCGTCGACTGCGCATTCCTAACAATCTGCGCGCACGCCGTCTTCACGTCGTCGCCGATCGTCGCGAGGCCGGCGGTATAGTTCACCGCCACCTCGTTGTAGGGCAATCCCAGGACATTCCACGGCAGGGTCAGCTCGCCGCTATTGGGGTCATAGTCCACTGAGTTTGGATCGATCGATGCCCACTGCCCAGGCAACGAAAAAGCCCACACAGCCTCGAACATCGGCTCGTTCGCTATCTCTCCGCGCCTCGGTCTCGCGTATCGGCCTTCAACGCTTACAATCGCCGTCGTCGCCGCACCCAACGGCGCCAGTGGCAAATAGCTCAGATTCACCGTTTGCGCCCCGCTGGTTAGCCGCAAGCGCTCCGTGTACGAAATCACGTTCAGGTCCGGCCGCCTGCAGTAGCTGTTAATTAATGCCGTTGCGGCCGTTATCCAGTCCGCCGTCGTTCCAGCCGGCAATCCATAGTTCGGGTAATCCGCTGCCTGCAGATATGCCATGTTTTCCTCGCAGTTCTCTGTTCGTAGTTCGCAGTTCACAGTTCACAGCTCGAAGCCCTCACTGCCAGCCCGACGAAGCGCCGGCGCCCGAGGACTACGAACTGCGAACTGTGAACTTGCCCGCTACCGGTCTACCAGCACCTGGTAGTGCGCGTAGTTCGCGCCCTTTACCACTGGAGCGCCGAATTTCACCGCCACGTACTGGTAAGCCATCGAGCTCGGCAGCCCAAGCTGGAAGATCCGCGGAGTCGGATCGCCAAGCCAGTGATACTCGATCAGGTCCTCGGTCACGATGTAGGCCGGCAGAACCGCCGATCCCGATCCCGGTACACCCGTGTAGCCCAGGCTCCAATCCGGAATAAGAGGCAGATCGCCCGCCTGCGTCGAGAGCATCTTCACCCGGATTCCGCCCGTGATGTTGTCCGTATTCAACACCACGTTGAACTCAGTCTTCATCTCCCGGTCAATCAGATCCAGCAGCACCGGGTTGGCGTAGATCGCCGTGGGCCGCACATAGTAGCCGTTGTTGGCCACCATCTGCGCCACCGCCGACTTGATCCCATCCACGATCGAAGCCGTTGTCCCAATCGTCGTCGTAAGACCGCCGGCCACTATCTGCGGAATCACACCCATGTACTGCGTGGTCACCGGTGCGCTCAGGCTGGTGTCGTTGCCGTTCCACAATGCCACGTCGTGAGCCACCATCACCCCGCTCACCGTATCCACAAGATCCTTGGCCTGCAGATAGGCGAATTGCTTCTGCTGATCGCCCAGCTCAATGTCGAACAGGTTGTAGTTGATCTGTGAAACGATCGCTTTCAGTGGAACGCTGCGCTCCACGCGCGTCGGACTTACAACCGGCGCCACAATGCTGCGCGGATTCACAAAGCCCGCCGTGCCCGGGTTGGGAATCGCCGTCTCCTCAAAAAAACGCGACGGATGACCGGTCGCGGGAACCTGCTTGATACGCTGCCCGAAGGGGCTCGAACGCCGGCAGATGTCGAAGATCTCGGTCTGGTAAAGTGGAACTTCGATAGCGCCCGGCCCGATATAATCCGCTGCCGCGTGAATGTCTGCAAAGGTTGCGTTCATAGGCTTTTTCCGCCCCTCCTTAGGGCCGTATTAGCTGCTAGCTGCTAGCCGCTAGCTTGTTGCTGCCGGTATCCGGCTTTGGTTACATCTCTCCTCGCGGGGCATGGTCCCGGTAACTCTCTACAAGGGCCGATTTCCAACCGCTACTTAACCGCGTTCCCAAATGAGCTTTGAGCTGGAAGCTAGTGGCTAGAAGCTAAGAGCTGCATTTACGCAATCGCGCCCGCCCGCAGCAATTGTGTCTTCACCGCGATGCGCTGCTCCAGGCTCAGTCCGGATAAAGCTGCGTCCAGTGTGCGCACATCCACGGGCCCGTCGCCGATGCCATGTTTCGTCAGCATCTCCGAAGTAGCCGCCGGCAGCGTTCTGCGCAGCGGGTTCAACGCCGATGGAGCGCCCGCCGCCCTCAGTTCCTTGAGTTCCAGTTCGGCTGCAGCCAGCTTCTCGCTTAGCTCAGTCTCCCGCCGGCTCTGTTCCACGGTTGCTGAAATCCTTTCCACTTCGCCGGTCAAGTTCACTTGCCGCTCCTCCAGCCAGTTCAGCGTTCTCTCCAGCAGCGTGGTTGCGGCATTAAGCCGCTCACCAATCTCTTTCTCTTCGTTTTCCATGCCATTCCTTTCTTGTTTGCAATGAATCTCATTCAGAATTCCTATTTCAGGCGCTAAAAAATGCCCCGTCTCGACAGAGCATTCTGGTTAACTTGCTGCCTTGGGACCGTTGGTTCTCTAACCCGCCATTCGAAAACTTGTCCCCCGATACGCGGCCTTCTCCCTCAGCAGGATCGCCGCCCCCGTGAATGTCACGCGGGTCAGCTTCCACACTTCGGCCCGCATATCCTCAACTCGCGCATCCGCCAGTTCGTAGCTCATTCCCATCCTTTCCGGCGATTGCGCTTCAATTGCACTCGCCACCTCCGGAAAATCCCTGGCGTACAAGTAGCCCTTCACCACCAATCGCTGCCCAATCAGGTCCGCCTCCGTCAGTACCCCGATCTTGCGTCGAGCATCGTGGCCGTCCCAACCCGGCCGGTAGTCCACCGCCATGCCCAGAAGCGAAGGCAGCGCCCTCTCCGCCGCCTCGCATGTCAACAACACCCGGTGCCCGCGTGCCCCGGCCGGTGCCTTGTCACTGGCTGCATTCACCATCGTCAATACCCCTTCGAACGGCACCCGGTTTGGGTGCCCGTCCACGTGGGGAAACTTTACCGCCATCGCTTCCAATCGCATGCGCTCTCCGCTCCACTAGGGACCAGGGACTAAGGGACTAAGGGACCAGGAACTAGAGTTACTGCCGCCGTGTGCGGCTCTGGACAAAGTGATCCAGTTCCAGACACAATGCCGGATGCTCTCGTCCCTATTCCCTATTCCCTAGTCCCTTAGTCCCTTAGTCCCTGCCTTCCGCTTCGCCAGCCAACTGGGCCGTCCCATCCCGCCCCAGCGGTCCCAACCCCCGCATTGCCCGCACCTCGTTCACAGTCAACACCCCTGCCTGCAGCAATTGCACCTGAACCGCAAGCTCCGTCTCTTCGTCTCTTGCATTCAAATCGTTAAAGACAAACTCAAACTCCCGCCACCCGATGCACTTTGCGAACAAATCGCGGGTAATGTGCCCGGCAAGCAACATAGCCAAAGGCGAAATTGCCCCGCGGAATGCCTCGTCCGTCATCTCCGAAGCGGTGGACTGGTTTACATCCGCCTCCAGACCCAGCATCAACGGCGGCAAGCCAAAGGCATTCGCCACCATCCGGATCAGGAACTCCTGCCAGCCCAGACGCATGTCCGCGTCCGTCCCTTGAGCGAAACGAAGTACTTCCGGCTTCTGTTCGGTCGAAATCAGCGGCACGCGCCCCGTCCCCTCGATCTCGTCCTGCCACCAGCGGATCAGCCGGTCATGCTGCGCCGGCGTTGCCTCGTTCAGCCAAAGCGCATACTGCGCCACCGTATTGGCGGCAAGCTTGCCCGCGAAACGGTTCGCGCTCAAAAACTGGTTCACCGTTTCGAATGCAACCTCCAGAGGGCCCAGCCCGAAAGGTGTAAAGCTGCGCGGATTCATTCGCACATACATAAGCTGGTCGTCTCGCAAGTCCACCGCGGACGACTCCAACTGACCAGGCAGCGCCTGTGCATACCGGGGCGTCTCAGCCTGCCCGTCCCAGCGTGCGTTGATTCGAATCGAAGCCCCGTCCACCGCCCACAACATTGCCGGCCGGTCCCCATCGCCGGTTGGTTCCATTTCGATCGCCCCGAACCCGCCCGTCAACGCGTCCTCGATTACCTGCTCAATCAAGGTCCGAAAGCTATCTACCTCATTCGGTTCTTCCAGCGTCAGACGCAGTGCCCGCAGCTTTCTTCCCGCAAAGGCCACATCCTCCGGCCGTACTCCGCGCCGTACCCGCACCTGCCAGTCCATCGCCGCAATCCGGTCCTTGATCACGTTGATGGCCCGGCGCACCACCGGTGTCTCCGCAAACCGCCGGAGGTTTACCGGCGTCGGCTTGGGCAACAGCCGTCCCGGAAACTGGATCGGACTCAGAATCGACGGAAGCGCCAATGTCTTCCGCTCCGCTTCCGCGCCCGCTGCCAGATCCGCCTGCCGCGTGCTTCCGGTCGCCTGCCGCCAGATCTCCCGCAACTGTTCTCCTACCCTCACGCGCACCTTCCTTTTTCCGCTCCCCAAAAATGAAAAGGCATAACCCCGGAAAGGGCCATGCCTCGCTCTACGTCAGTTGTAAGTGGTCAGTTGTAAGTGGTAAGTGGTCTGCGATCGGTCTTGAGATCGCAGGACACACCGGCTCACACTCGGCCGCTCTTACTTCTCAACAAAATCGATCCTACAACAAAGATGGGAAACTATATGCAAATCCCAGGAAATAAAGTTGAAAAAGAACTAAGTGAACTCATTACAGGAGTTAGTAGACACAAACTCCCCACTTACAACTTAAAACTTACAACTGATCACTTGCATCTCACACCCGCAGCTCTCGCCGCGCCGTTTCCGCCACCCGGCCCATATCCAATGTCGTCAACACCCGAATCTGGTGCTCTTCCATCGTCTCCACGCCAAACCGGTACATCTCCAGCCGTTCCGGCTCTTCCGCGCTCGCCCCC
>Ga0302275_10003993_pt1 | contig 14737 bp, 8 predicted proteins | sample III_Bog_N2_2_FD_200229 | JGI IMG/M metagenome (GOLD analysis project Ga0302275, IMG submission 200229) | Peat permafrost microbial communities from Stordalen Mire near Abisko, Sweden - III_Bog_N2_2 | ecosystem: Environmental > Terrestrial > Soil > Wetlands > Peat | place: Sweden: Abisko...
CTGACGGCGGCATTACAACCATCGTCACCCGCTCCGGCACGAATCAGTTTCACGGAACGCTGTATGAGTTCCTGCGCAACGACGCCCTCGATGCCAACAACTACTTCGCGCCGCGGAAGGAAGAGCTCAAGCAGAACCAGTTCGGCGGCACCATCGGCGGCCCCATGGTGCACAACCACGTCTACTTCTTCACGTATTACGAGGGCCTTCGCGAAAATCAGGACATCACCCATGGCGTGGTGGTGCCAACGGTAGCGGAGCGCAGTGGCGACTTCTCGGCCGATGCGCCCATTCTTTTGAATAGCACCCGCGCGCCATTCAGTAACGACCTATCCGGCCAGATCAACCCCATCACTGCCAAGTACCTTACGTTCTTTCCCACTCCCAACACGCCAGAAAATCCGCACCTGGCCCAAACCACAAACCTGAGCCAGAACAACAGCGACCAGGGCGGGGCAAAAGTCGACTGGCTGCTGCGCAATGCGGATGTTTTGAGCGCGCGCTACAGCTACTCGACGATGGGACTGCAAAGTCCGTATTCGGAGCTCGGCGCCGATGTTCCAGGGTTTCCCGTTGGCTACTTCGCCAACACACACCTGGGCGGGCTCACTGAGACGCACACCTTTTCTCCGCATACGGTGCTGACAGCCAATGTCAGCTTCTTCCAGAACCACGTCGTTCTGGATAAGCGATTCTCCGGCTTCAGCCCTGAGGGCTTCGGCTTCGGATACTCGTCAACATGGGCTTCGGCCACGGGCGCGCCACTGATCATGACCCAGGGTTACTCCAACGTGGGCGATCCCATCATCAACCCGCGAGACAGCGTCCAGAACGACTACGCATTCAGCGCCAACCTGGCCCACACGCAGGGCAAACACGTCACCAGCTTTGGTGGCCAGTTCCGCCGAACCCAGCTCAACGGGTACCAGGCAAACTTCGCCTCCGGCACCTTTTCGTTTACCACCCAGGGCTACACCAACAACTCGCTGGCTAACTTCCTGCTGGGCAAGCCTGACATCTTTACTCAGGCCGGCGGCGACTTCAACCGCAATCTACGTGGCTGGGAGTTGGGCGCCTACGCACAGGATGAGTACCGCATCAGCTCCACGCTTACGCTCAACTACGGCGTGCGCTACGAGATCACGACGCCGTTCAGCGACATCCACAATCGCATGATGGAGTTTGCACCGGGCAAACAATCCACCGTTTACGCTAACGCTCCAACTGGCCTTCTGTTCCCCGGCGACTCCGGCGTACCTAACACCATTGCCCCCGTCTTCAAAAGTGACTGGGCGCCCCGTGTCGGCTTCGCATGGAACCCGCTGGGCAACAGCCGCACGGTTATTCGTTCAGCCTATGGCATCTTCTACGACGAACTGCTGAATGGCGTGGGCATGCCGTTCCGCGCCACCAGCGCCGCACTCGGGCAAACGGTGGTACGCACTCTCACCGGATTCTCAAAGATCAATTACGCCAACCCGCTCGGTACTGTAACCAACCCGTTCGCTCCCGGCACATTTGCGCTGCCCGCGTCCACCTTCACAATCGATAGCCATCTGCTGCCACCCTATGCGCAAGACTGGAATCTGACCCTGGACCAGACCGTGGGCAAACAAGTATTGTCGGTCGGATACATTGGCTCCAAAGGAACTCGCTTGCCGCGGTTGGTCGAGGCGAATCCGGCAATCTATGAACCTGGCGCGACCTTCGCTAACTCTCCTAAGCGCCGGCTCTATTCCGGCTGCACGCTGACCACCGGCACCTGCACGCTGGGCACTGCCGGACTGGTTGAAGGAAATGCGAATTCCACCTTCCACTCGGCGCAAGCCTCACTCACACGGCGCGGCACGCCCGACCTGAACTACACGCTGGCCTACACCTTCTCAAAGGATCTGGATTACTCATCGAGCCTTCACATGTCGGGGCCCGCTCCCTGGATGGTGCTTGGCGAACTCGACATACCGCAGAACAACCAGAATCTGAAAGGCGAGCACGGCCGTTCGCTCTTCGATTCGCGCAATCGCTTTGCCGGGAGCGTGAGCTATGCCATTCCGTTTGCGCGCACTCTCACCGGGCCGTCCCGTACCCTCCTCGATGGCTGGCAATTCAATGCCTTGTTAGCCGTAAATTCCAGCTCGCCCTTTACGGTCTACGACTCGGCAAACGTTTCGTTGCAGGCCCCGCATCCCGGTGTCTCCGGCATGTTTGGAGACCGACCCGACGTGAGCGGGAACCCGAATAGCGGTGCCCCGCACAAAGTGTCGCAATGGGTATCTTCCTCCGCATTTCAGCGGCTCGATCCGGTTGCGAACGCCGGGCAGTTCGGTAACGAGGGGCGAAACAGCGTCGATGGCCCTGCTTATGGGAGTCTCGACGCTTCACTCGACAAGAACTTCGCCCTCAACGAGAAGACAAAAATTCAGTTCCGGGCTGAGGCCTTCAACCTTACAAACCACGTCAATCTGATCCCGCCGGTATTCGACATGAACTCGCCTGCATTCGGACAGATCACTGAGGCGCAAGCCCCGCGTATCTTTCAGTTCGCTTTGAAGCTGCAACGCTGACGCGGCCCCCATAAACAGAGGGGCCGCCTGTAAGGGGCCCCTCCACTGCGGCGAGAGTCAGGAAACTTGAGAGCAGAGTAATGCACCCTGATAGAAGCCACTCACTCTTGCAAGTGGGTTCTCCAGCCAGGCGCGGACGCGCGCTATTCAATGATGGACGCTTCGAATCCTTCATGGCGGCAGAAGACCGGGCATCTTCGATAGAAAAGAATCTACTCACTATCCGGCATTCTTTTCGCGCTTATTTCATACGCTTAGATGGGTCGGAATGCGATCCGACAATCCGAGTTATTCTCGTCGAGAGCGCGGATGCAAGAGCAGTCTATGAAGCATTCGGAACATGGCTGCAATGCAGGCGCTGGATCACACAGGTCTCAGAATGCGCAATATTCGGTGATCAGTTGAATGTGGTTCGGAAACGCCTTGAGCTGAACTGCCTGGCGACCATCAAAACGGTGCGGGCATCCGTCGTCGATCTTGAGTTCGCGGGGTTTCGTCGGGCAGATGCCTGACCATTAAGTATCTTCTGATAGCCGCGAACGGCGCGATGCAAGCGAGTCAGCAATTGTCCATGCATAGCCCCATCTGGCTCCGATCAAGGCGCCTTCAATGTCTGTAAAGCCTAATTGCATTGCCTCCTTGACACCCTGATTTAATCTCCATCGATTTGTTGAGCCCAGTTCCCCTCCCAAAGATTGAAGACACGAGTCAGCAAATGATGGAAGATGTTGGCGCAAGCGTTGCTGGGCTCAATAACGGGTCCGGAGGTTCTTCGCTTCAGACTGCACGAAATTACTATCATTTCCCAAACCCGCGCTCACAATTCTCATTACTGACGAGTTGGGCGCTCGGGAGGGCTTTGTTCGCAAACTTTGGAGGTCTCATGAAGATTCGTATTCAGTCAATCGCAGAATGTGTGTTAGCAATCGCGGGCGTAATTCTCTGTGCAAGTCAAGTCCACGCCCAGGCGACCACGGCATCGATTCACGGCACTGTAACTGATCCAAACGGAGCAGTGGTGCCAAATGCAATCGTTACCGCAATCAACACAAGCACAGGGATTTCGAACACCCAGAAAACTGACAGCAAAGGTTACTTCGTCTTTCCCGACCTGCACATTGGTGGCCCGTATTCGATCACAGTTGAAGATTCTGGTTTTCAACGCTCCACGACGACGGGCATCATGCTCGACCTCAGCTCGGCGCGGGAAGTCGATGCCAAGCTGCTGATCGGCGCTGCTTCGCAGACTGTGCAGGTGAATTCAGAAATCATCCAGGTCGAATTAGGCGATGCTCAACTGAAGAACGTAGTTGCGGCCCGGGAGATCGAAGAACTCCCCACCCTGGGTCGCGATGCAGTGCAACTTCAGAAGACCGCACCGGGAACCGTCGAAGCGTCAGACCGCGAAGCCACATTTTCGACGAACGGCAGCCAGACGCAGGAGAACTCCTATCTACTGGATGGAACCGACATCAACGACTTTCTTCTGAACCAGCCGGGGATTGTTGTGAATCCCGATGCGCTGGCTGAAGTGAATGTCATTACCAGCACAATCGATCCCGAGTTCAGCCGCAATTCGGGCGCGATTGTGGATGAAGCTCTGAAGAGCGGCACGAATCAGCTGCATGGTGATGGGTTTGAGTTTTATCGCGACCGTTTTCTCAATAACGGCAATTACTTTTCAACCACCAGGCCCCCGTTTCACCAGAACGTCTTCGGCGGTACGTTGGGCGGGCCCATCCGCAAGAATCATGCATTCTTTTTTGTCGCATATCAAGGCTTGCGAAGCATTTCAGCGCAGACCACGCTGACCCCTGTTTTTTCGAGCGCTCAAAGGGGTGGAAACTTTTCGGCCGATTTGCCGCAATTTTCAGGAAATCCGATTCCCTTTCCTAATGGAATCCAGGGGCCGAACGGACTTTGCACGCAAGGCACTCCATGGAATAAGTGCTTTCCAAATCCGCAAGTTTCCATGGCGGACTTCGATCCGATTGCCAGTAGCCTGCTCAACAAGTATGTTCCGCCGTCAAACTACTCAAGTGGCGGAGTTTCCTACGACAACTTCAATGCTCCAAACACCTCCGATGACGATCAGGGCATTATTCGCATCGACGATCAGTTGACCGCGAAAGACACTCTTTGGGCATCAACGGTTTTTGATTCGAACCCAGCAGTGAATACCCTGCCGCTCCCTTCGACTCAGTCAACTGGAAATGGCGCGACACTACCTGGATTTGCCGCCGACAATTCGTCGCATACAAAGATCTTTAACGTGTCGTGGACGCATGTGTTCAATAGCACGATGTTGAATGAATTGCGGGTAGGCTATTTCCGGTTTAACTACGCAGAGTTAGAACCAGCCGCGTCGACGCTGGCTGCGCCTTCGTCATTCGGATTCAATATCATTCCCCAGGACACCGCCGCGGGCGCGTTGCCTTTCATTAATGTGAACGGCTATTTCGCCCTTGGCTTCAGCACCAATGGACCGCAACCCCGCAAAGATGAGAACTACACGTATGTCGATAACTTCAGCAAAGTGGTTGGCAACCATGATTTGAAATTTGGCGCCAATGCAGAGAGATTTGTAATCAGTAATCCGTACTACGCAAACAACAGCGGTAATTTCTTTTTCAACGGCTCCGCGACTTACAGCACAGGCGACCCCGCGGCCGATTTTCTGCTCGGAATTCCGGCGACGTATAGCCAGGGCTCGGGATTCTTTGTAGATGTCAGGGCGTCGCAGTATTACGCGTATGCACAGGACCACTGGAAGGCCACCGATGGGCTGACGCTGGCCTATGGCGCAGGGTACAACGTGGAAACCCCGTACGCGAACGAACAGTACGGCGGTGTTGGGGTGACGTGCTGGACCCCGACGAACAACGAATCGAAGGTCTATCCCAATGCTCCTCCGGGGCTGCTTTATCCTGGTGACCCTGGATGCAACAAGAATGGCAGCCCCACAACACATTGGGATCACTTCTCTCCCCGCGTTGGTTTTGCGTGGTCGCCCAATGGCAAGCTGGGGGCACTATTAGGAACAGCAGGGCGGCATGATTTTGTGATTCGCGGCGGATTCGGCGTTTACTGGAATCGCGTTCAAGGCGAAGGCGCGCAGGTCAATTCGAACGATGCACCATTTTCAGAGAACAGCGTGGGCGCAGCCGGTTTGGGCGGCAGTCCCAGTTTTGCCAATCCGTTTGCCGACATTGCTGGTACGCCGGGCGCTTCGTATCCAACGAACCCATTTCCTTATTCCGTGCCCAAGCCGGGTGCGAGCGTGAATTTTATGTCGCTTTACCCCCTCGAAATGGACAACCTAACTTCGGAGTGGGACACACCCTACACCTATAACTTCAACTTAAATCTGCAACGCTCCTTGCCGAGCAACATGGTGCTGACAATTGGCTACGTGGGCTCGCTGGGCAGAAAGCTTGACCGCGCCAGAGAAGGCGACCCAATTACGCAGCAGGGCCATGACGACTGCCTCAATGGCACTGGTTCGAGCACGCCCATCACCCTCTTTGTCGGTCAAGGAGCTCAGACATTCACTTGTCTGCAATTGGTGGGATCGCAATCGCTCTTATTCCCCGGAGAAAAGCTACAACCGGCAACGGTGCCCGGAACGAATATACCAGGCGTCTTTCCAAACGGACTGCCGTACTATCTCTCGATCGGCGGCATGCACACAAGCGGTTCGTCGAGCTATCACTCGCTACAGGTCTCGCTCCAAAAGGCATCAACCCATGGACTGTACTTCAATCTGGCCTACACATACAGTCACGCGCTCGACAATGCTTCGGGCCTTGAGGACTCGGTAGCAAACGGTTACGGAACTAACTATGTCCCCGGGTTTGAGCACATGAGTTACGGTGACTCGGTTTACGATGCGCGCCAGCGCCTCGTCGCTGTTTACAACTATGGAATCCCATTGCCCCAGAGCATGAGAGATCAAACTTATCTGCGCACGCTGCTTGGCGGATGGCATTTGTCGGGAATCACCACGCTGCAGGGCGGCTTTCCGGTGACGGTTTACGACGGAGGAGTTTTCAACTCGCTCTACTGCGATCAGTTCAGCTTTGTGAATTGCCCTGACGTTCCAGTTACCTCGACTTTCCATATCCATAGATTGAATCCCAGAAATGCCAATCACGTCTTGTTCGACACTTCAACCTTCTCACAGGAACCAATCGGAACGTTCGGTAACGTTAAGCGCAATTTCTTCCATGGCCCCGGATTCAACTATACGAACTTTGAAGTGTACAAGAACATTCCGTTGGGAGGAGCCGAAAGCCCTCGCTACGCGCAGCTTCGCCTGGAAGCTTACAACGCATTCAACCACGCAAACTTTGCAAACCCCAGCGGCAACTACGGGGCAGGGCCTACGGTATTCGGTGTGATCACCTCCGTCGATCAGCCGGTGAATGCCGGTGGCGACCCGCAGCCTGGGCGCGCCATTCAACTTGCCGGAAAGATCTATTTTTGACGCTCCGGCCGACCGGTTCGACTACTCCGCCTAAGAGGCGTCAGATAAACTCGCCCCAGCGTGGCCGCAATCAATGCGGAAACGTTGGGGTGCAATCGTATCCGCGGATCCAGTTCTGTTTTGAAAGATTGCGCTCGGTCGAATCAAATTAACTGGCGGAAGTGCGTGTGAGTCGAACACACCGTCGCCCGTTAAGAACGACCACCGGTTTTGAAGACCGGGAGGATCACCGGAACCTAAGCACTTCCCGAACGATCGCAGCGCATTCACAGAGCTGCGTTCTGCTATGTATGGTATCTGAAGATGGAGGATTCGATTGGCTGATTCCGCAGAAGTCCGGCTGACGCAAACTGTGAAGGCGGGTGGATGCGCAAGCAAACTTGCTCCAGGCCTGCTCGCTGGAGTGTTAGCCCGGCTACCAAAGCAGAACGATCCAAACGTGCTGGTAGGATTCGACACTTCAGACGACGCGGGGATCTACCGGATTTCCGCGAATCTTGCGCTGGTCCAGACTGTCGATTTTTTCACTCCGCTGGTTGATGATCCATATACCTTTGGTCAGATTGCAGCCACAAATGCACTCAGCGATGTCTATGCCATGGGGGGCGAGCCCGTGACCGCTCTCTCGATTGTGTGCTTCCCTCAGGATGGGAATTTGGACGTGCTGGAACAGATCATGCGCGGCGGTATGTCGAAGATGGCTGAAGCGGGCTGTGCCGTCGTGGGCGGACACAGCGTTCGCGATGCGGAAATCAAGTTTGGCTATGCGGTAACAGGCCTCATCGATCCGCAGCGCGTCCTGACCAATGCGAATGCGGTAGCGGGCGATGCACTGATCCTTACCAAGCCGATTGGCACTGGGGTAATCACGACTGCCATTAAGCAGAGAAAAGCTCACCCTGAATGGGTTGCCAAGGCAGTCGAATCAATGACGACGCTGAATCGTACAGCCTCGCGGCTAGTGGGTGCGCACGCCGGTGTCCACGCGATGACCGATGTTACAGGCTTTGGATTAATGGGCCATGGGCGTGAGCTAGCCCTTGGCAGCGGTATGCGGATCGATATCGTGGTGGAACAGGTTCCATTCATTGATGGTTCGCGGGATGCTGTTCACCTGGGCACTATCCCCGCGGGGCTGTTGGCGAATCGTGATTTTGCCGAATGCATCAGCGCGGACGCGCCTGGCTCTCAAATCCCGGATGACTTGCGCACACTGTTGTACGATCCGCAGACCGCTGGAGGTCTGTTAGTCTCAGTTGCAGCCGATTCCGCGGATGCGCTTCTTGGTGCGCTTCGCGGCGCCGGTCTGAACGCAGCCCGGATCGGATCAGTAATTGGTCCCTACACTCCAGGCACGGGTGAGCCGGCAATTCTGCTGAGATAGTTCAAAACATTGCAGCACATTCCCTGTAAGAGCGGTCGCCCTATGAAGAGTGTTGAACAAGCGAGCGAAAGCGACGAACAGGCCAGCCTCTACAGGCTGCTGCCTTCAGTCAACGATCTTCTGCTCACCCCTGAATTTATGGCCCTTAGCCAGATTCATTCACACAGTGCGACGACAGAAGCTACGCGAGCCGTACTTATTCGCATACGCGAAGAGATTGCCCAGGGACAACTGACGCGTGACAATCTGGTCAACTCTTTAAGCGCCCTCAATCATGCAGTCGCTGAAGAACTCAACGTCAATACGCGGTTTTCGCTGCGCCGTGTCATCAATGCAACCGGCGTAATACTCCACACCAATCTTGGACGCGCGCCCCTCAGCGCCTCCGCCATTGAGCACGTGGCCGAAATAGCGACGGGATACTGCAATCTTGAGTTCGATCTGGAAAGCGGTTCACGGAGTCGTCGCGACGTGCATGCAGAGGAACTCATCTTACGTTTGCTGCAAAGTAAAGCCGGCGGTTTAAGCGGGCGAGATCCAGATACCCCGGCCGCCGCGGTGGTGGTGAATAACTGCGCGGCAGCTACCTTCCTCGCACTCAATTCGCTGGCCGAGGGAGCTGAGGTTATAGTTTCCCGCGGTGAACTTGTCGAGATCGGCGGCGGGTTTCGCATTCCTGAGATTCTTGCCAAATCCGGCGCACGTATGAGGGAAGTTGGTACCACCAACCGCACACGGCTTGCCGACTACGAGAATGCTATTCAGCCTGATACGGCGCTGATTCTTCGCGTTCACCAGTCCAACTTCAGCATGGACGGTTTCACCGAACGGCCGACTCTCGATGAACTTGTGGCGCTGGGGAGAAGAACCAATATCCCGGTGTTCGAGGATCAGGGCACGGGCCTGTGCATTTCGCTTGAAGCTTTGGAAGCCGGTTCTCAACCAACTCTGCCTGGGAGCTTCCGCCTTGGTGCGGATCTGGTTGCCGCAAGTGGAGACAAGTTGCTTGGCGGCCCTCAGTGCGGCCTTCTCGCAGGTCGAGTAGACCTCATCGAGCGAATACGCAAGAACCCTCTCTTGCGAACCTTTCGCGTAGACAAGCTGACCTACGCAGCGCTGGAGGCAACGCTGATGGATTATCTGGCAGACAGAACGGACTCGATTCCGATCGTTAGAATGCTCCGGACTTCTTCTGAAGAAGTAATGAAAAGATGCGAGTGGATTGCCGCGCAGGTGAATAGCACCAATCTTGCCGCGGACGTCGTTCCCGCTCTTAGTCTTATTGGTGGCGGCGCCGCACCGTCGGCACGGCTGCCAAGTTCAGCAGTCGCCCTTCGCCACAGGGGGTTTCAACCACCGGCGCTGCTGCATTTTCTAAGACAACTCGATCCCGCCGTCATCGGCCGCGTCAGCGAAGACAGAGTGTTGCTGGACCTTCGCACGGTTGAATCCGAATTCGATGAAACGCTCGCGGCTCTGCTCAAGCAGACTGCGCAAAGCAATGCCGCCTTTCTTCCGGCTTCGCAAGGCCAGAAGTGAGCGCCGGAACATCGTCAGTGCCGCACCTGTACCCATGAGTATGCCGACCAAATCGATCGTCATCGGAACCGCCGGCCATATCGATCATGGCAAGACAGCACTGGTGCGCGCGCTCACCGGCGTTGACACAGATCGCCTGCCTGAGGAAAAACGTCGCGGCATCACCATCGACCTTGGTTTTGCATCTCTGGATGCGTTAGCCCCCGATAACTCCCCACTGCGAATCAGTTTCGTCGACGTCCCCGGGCACAAGCTCTTCATCCGGAACATGCTTGCAGGAGCCGGATGCATCGACGCGGTCTTGCTGGTGGTCTCCGCTGAAGAGGGCATCAAGCCGCAGACCGAAGAACATCTTTCCATATGTAATCTGCTCGGGGTTCGTCGAGGCCTGACGGTAATCACCAAAATTGATTCCGTCGATGCGGCCCAGCTCGAATCAGTCCGATCCGAGACCAACTCATTTCTTCGCGGAACATTTCTTGAAGGCGGCATCTTTCCGGTAAGTGCGCGTACCAGTGCGGGAATGGAAGCCCTTCGCCGCGAACTTCTTTCTTTGGCGATGCAGCCGGTTACTGGCGACCAGGATCATGTTTCGCGCTTGCCGATCGACCGATCATTTGTGATGAAGGGATTCGGCACAGTAGTCACTGGAACCCTCCTTTCCGGGGCAATCCAAGTCGGGGATGCCTTGTCGCTGGAGCCTGGAATCCGTGCAGTGCGCGTGAGAGGATTGCAAACTCATGGCCATCCAGAAGAGGTCGTTCAATCCGGCTCGCGTGTCGCTCTCAACCTTGCTGGCATTGATGTCTCCGAGGCGAGCAGGGGACAGACCCTCGTCTCCCCGGGAACTCTCACTGCCATGTCAATCATCGACGTTGAGGCTGTCCTGCTGCCCGGAGTCAGGAGTTTGAAACATCGCGCCCAGGTTCACTTTCACGCGTTCACCGCCGACACCCTTGCGACCGTTTCACTTTACGACTATCGGCCTGCCGAGGCTGGCACACGCCGGTTGATGCGGTTGAGACTCCATTCTCCACAAATACTCGTGCCCGGCGACCGGTTCGTGTTGCGGCAGTGTTCGCCGGCCTGCACTATTGGCGGCGGGGTCGTGATCGACTCTCATCCGCTTGCTAACCTGAGGAAGACGAAATGCCTGGCGTGGCTTGAAGTAATGCAGGGCGCGTCGCTGGAAAAGCAGCTGCAGTTGCGCATTGCCCGGCGCGGTGTCAACGGCCTCACATTGCGCGGGCTCGTAGCCGAGACCGGGTTCACGCCGGAAGCGCTGCGGCGATTCATCCGGTCCCAGATCAACCAGAATCAGATCGTTTACATCGGCGGCGATCTGCTGATCACAAGCGGATTTCTGGATTCGGCAATCGACAGCATTTCCGCCCGTGTAAAGACAGGTGCGACCTCTTTGGGTCTAAAGCGGGCCGAGCTGAGAAGTCAGGCCGGATTGTGCAAAGAGGTATTCGATTTTGTCATTGAGAAACTTGCGCGCGAGCAGAAACTGCGGTTGATTGGAGAACTCATCAACCCATGTGAATCGGATTCAAAGACCGCAGTCCCAGACCAACCCCAGTTAGCCGCGATTGCGGCAGCCTACAATGCTGCCGGGTTGGCCGCACCCCAGGCGGCTGAAGTTGCGGCGAAGCTGAACCTGTCAGAAGCCGAGATGCGCAGGTTCATGACTCTGCTTCTCCGCGACAGGACACTTATCAGGATGGGGGCCGACGCGTTGTATATTCACCAGAACGCGCTGGCGCAATTGAAGGCTCAAATCAGCCTACTGCGGGGTCAAACACTCGATGTCGCTCGCTTCAAGCAATTCACCGGTCTATCCAGGAAGTACGCCATACCACTCCTGGAGTATCTCGATCGCGAGAGAATTACGCGCAAAGTCGGAGGGGAGCGGCTTGTACTCTAACAATCGACTGCTTTGTGCTGCAGGAATCGGTATGCACAATTGCTTTGCAATAATGTGCTAATCTTTTCCGATACGTCGGCAACTGGAGAAACTGGGAGCACCTCAAATCTTCCAAGAACTGGCAGGGAAAATGAAATTAACCTGGACGATGAAGAAGAAAACGAAGCGCTGGTTGGGCGCCACGTTGGCAAGCCTCTTCTGCCTGTGGTTGGCATTCGTGGCCTATATCGACTGGGCCATGCGCCAGCCGCCTGAGGTCTTCGGCCATGTGATGGCGCGAATGCCCATGCCGGCTTACTTCCTCTTTCCATTCGAGACCATGTGGTCTGATGCTCGCAAGGGAACACTCAACCCTGGCGACTTGGCGCCTGATCTTACGGTCGAGACGCTCGATACCAAGACGCCTACTCAACTGGCGTCGCTGTGGGCAGAAAAGCCGGTCGTCCTGGTCTTCGGCAGTTATACTTGACCGCCTTTTCGGCGGGAGGTTCCCGCCCTGAACAAATTGTCAGAACAGTACAAGGATAAGGTCGATTTCCGCGCGGTCTATATCCTTGAGGCTCATCCTACAGACGTTTGGGAGATGGAGAGCAACGTAACCGACAAGGTGTTGTTCCGCAGCCCGCGCGATGAGGCGGAGCGCGCCGCGGTCGCCGGTACATGTGTAAGGAAACTGGGAATCAAGTTTCCTGCCCTTGTGGATAGCTTCGACAATAAGGTGGAGACTGCCTTTACGGGCTGGCCCGACCGCCTCTATCTGATCGCACCCCAAGGCCGCGTCCTCTATAAAAGCAAGCCCGGGCCGTTCGGCTTTCACCCAGACGATCTGGCTGCCGCCATTCAAAAAGCTGTGGGCAAACCCTGAGCGGCCTTCAGGCCCTTTTCAAGTTCGTGCTCGATTCGCACAAACAGGAGGTGCAGCAAATGTGGTGCGATACACAGGATTTGTTTGAATTAATTCCCATAAACGTTAGGTTCCTATCGGGACTGCCCCGGCAGACGAGGCGAGGCTGATCCCGGTGCATTTGTCCGGGGCAGTTTCGATAGGATCGTTTGAACTGAGCCTGCGGCGTTTGCGGCGGATGCGGTGAACTGTCTCTTACTTCATCCGGAGTGCCATGACAGGGTTCATCGGCTACGCCTTTCCGTATCCAAACCGCGTCTCCTTCCAAGAGGCGTTCGAAGTGCTTGAGCCGGATGACGGGAAACTGTCACGTCCGGTTCTTAGAGGGCCGGCCCTCAGCAATGGGGTCCGGCCACTCGATCCGGCCTCGCGGATCTCCCCATCGTTTGCGGGTTTTGCGCGGTAGTCGACTGACAGGGAGTCAGTCGCACTTAGAAACCTGGATTAACGTTAATACTGTTCACTTAACGAAATCTGTGGCATTCTGTATGAGACAAGGACAGGAGGCCACAGGTGGCGCGTACGGTTGCGGAACTCCCTTCGGGTGCCCGGATCACGGACTACATCAGCCTTGGCGTAATAACGAAGACTTTTCCTCTGTCGAGCATCGGCCCTGTGCTTTCGAAAACGGGAACCGCGAGTGTTCGCCAACGTGACCTGCCGGCGCAGGTGGTCGTTTATTACGTCATCGCTCTTGCGCTGTACATGCAGTCGTCCTATCGCGAGGTATTACGTTGTCTGCTTGAAGCAGTTCAGTGGCTGCGCGATCCATCGGCCGGTGTGCGGGTGGCGGGCAAATCGGGCATTTCTCAGGCCCGCACGCGGCTGGGCTGGGAGCCGCTGCGGCAGTTGCACGATGAGCTGGTCAAGCCGATCGCAATGCGTGAGACCCGGGGCGCGTGGTATCGAACTTGGCGACTGGTGAGCCTGGATGGCAGCACCTTCGATGTGGCCGACGAGAAGGCCAACGAGGATGCTTTCTCTCGCCCTGGGGCCAGCCGCGGTGCAAGTGCTTATCCGCAGATCCGTTTTGTGTCCCTGGTGGAGAACGGCACGCACGTGCTGTTCGGCAGCCAGATGGACAGTTACCGGACAGGTGAGATCACGCTGGCCAAAGCGGTGCTTCCGCGCATGAGAAGCGGCATGCTCTGTCTGGCTGACCGAAATTTCTTTGGCTTCGAACTATGGCAACAGGCGCGAGCGACAGGCGCCGATTTGCTTTGGCGGATGAAGAAGAACATGCGCATGGCCTGCGAGAAGCGCCTGCCCGACGGCTCTTATCTGAGCCACGTGTATCCTTCGGAGCGAGACTGGCGGCACAAAACCAACGGCATCGTGTTGCGGGTGATCGATTACCGCCTTGAGGGAATCGAGGGTTCCGAGCCGATTTATCGGTTGGCAACCACCATCCTCGATGCCGCCAAGGCCCCAGCCGGCGAGCTGGCAGCTCTTTATCATGAACGCTGGGAGATCGAAACTGCGTTCGACGAACTCAAGACCCACCTGCGCGGCGCCAAGATCGTGCTACGCAGCAAAACCCCCGATCTGGTGCGTCAGGAGTTCTACGGGCTCTTGATGGCTCACTTCGCCATCCGCGGCCTGATGCACGAAGCCGCTCTCAAAGCGGACGAAGATCCCGACCGGCTCTCGTTCCTTCATGCCGTGCGCGTGATCCGCCGCAAAATGGCTGCCTATGGAGCTATTCCCCCCTGCAAAGAGGAAAGCCTTTCATAAGGCGGTGCTAGGAGAGATACTCGAGGAACGCGTTGTATCCAGCCGCAACCGCCGCAATTTTCGCGGAGTCAAGCGCAAGATGAGCAACTTCCCAATCCGACCACGACACTGCAAGCCCCTGCCTCCGATCAACATCCAAAATGCGATTAGAATACTTAAGTGAACAGTATTAAGGCTAGCTCTCTAACAGGGCATGACT
>Ga0302275_10004000_pt1 | contig 14722 bp, 9 predicted proteins | sample III_Bog_N2_2_FD_200229 | JGI IMG/M metagenome (GOLD analysis project Ga0302275, IMG submission 200229) | Peat permafrost microbial communities from Stordalen Mire near Abisko, Sweden - III_Bog_N2_2 | ecosystem: Environmental > Terrestrial > Soil > Wetlands > Peat | place: Sweden: Abisko...
GAGCCAGCATATGAAAATCGCCGTCTTCACCCTCTTGCTCTCATGCTGTGTGAGTACTCTCAGCGCGCAGTCGCCGGTGGTTGCGCCCTCACCCAATCTGGCCGGCATTGCGCATGTGGCGATCCGTGTTCACGATCTGGATACATCCGTAGCCTTCTATGAAAAGCTGGGTTTTGTGCGAGCTTTCGCGCTCTCCCGGGATGGTGCGGTCTATGAAGCCTTCATCAAGATTAACGACCGCCAGTTCATTGAGTTGTATCCCGCTACGGCCAAAGACAGTGAGACAGGGTTCCTCCATCTCTGTTTTGAAGGCAACGATCTGCAGTCGGTGCATGATTACTACGTTGCCAGGGGTCTGAAGCCGGGCGACGTGCACAAAGCCGGGGCGGGCAACCTGTTGTTCACGATGCCGGGACCGCTCTCACCCACCGGCCCGCAGAACATGGAATACACCCAGTACATGCCCGGCTCCCTGCATTCCAAAGATGTAGGGCAGCATCTCGGCGCGGATCGCATCATGGATCGGCTTGTGTCCGTCACGCTTGCCATGGACGATCCAGCTTCCACGACAGCGTTCTATCTGGACAAGGCGGGTTTCACCCAGAAAAAAATTGACGGCAGGGCCCTGCTCGTGCTGCCCGGGACAGTCGATCAGACGCTTGCGATTGTTCCCAGCGGCGAACTCGGACACAAAGCGCGCATCACCTTCCATGCAAACCTTGCGCAGGCTGCGGCCGAATTGAAGAAGCGCGGAATAGCATTCAGTAAAGGGAAAAGCGATCTGCTCATGACCGATCCGGACGGCAACATCCTCGTGCTTCGCTAGTTTCCGCTGGATTGGCGGACCACCAGATCAAAGGGGAGAAGAATCTCCCGCGCCGGAATGCTGGGATCATTCGAACGTTCCAGCAGAGCCAGCGTCGCTGCCCGGCCCATCTCACGGCAAGGCTGGCGGATGGTAGTAAGCGGCACCGCCAGCAGCGTTGCATATTGAACATCGTCAAATCCTGCAATGCGAACCGTGCCCGGGGTATGCACGCCAAGCTCATTCAGCGAACGCAGCAGCAATGCTGCCGTCTGATCGTTCGCGCAGAGCACCGCGTCAGCACCGGATGTACGCAACATCGCTTTGACCGCCTCGCGATCTTCAGGATTTATGAATGCGGCGGAGGCAGTCGCACCATCGCCATGGCGGATGACAGCTTCACGGCAACCGGCAAGCCGCAGATCCGTGGTTGAAGGAAACTCTGGTTTCGCGAGGAAGCAGATTTTGCGGCTGCCGGCCTGCAGCAGGTGTTGCGTGATCGTGACCGCCGCCCGGAAATTATCAATGCCGATCAGATCGTAGTTACTGCGGGCAGGAAATTCGCTCAGGTCGCGATCGAGCAGGACCATGGGTATGCCGGCTTCCAGCAACGCATCGGCTACCCGCTGATTCCATAGCGCACGGTCAGGGACGGTCTCCATCGGCGCAAAGAAGACGCCATCCACTGCGCGCTCAATGTATTGCTCGCACAGCTTCAGCGCATCAGCCCCCGTGAGTATAGGCTGAGCCGCATCGCCCCACAGCACGGTGCATTCCATGGACTGGGCGAAGCGGGTGATCTCATTACAGATTGGATCGAGAATCTCCGTCCTGCCCAGTCCTGGAACCAGCAGGCCGAAGGTCTTGTTCCGGACAGCGGCGGACGGCGGCGCAGGTGCTTTGAGATAGCTGCCCGATCCTGCCCGCCGCACAATGATGCCCATGTCCTGCAGATCCTTCAGGGCTCGCGCGGCCGTCGGACGCGATACAGCGTAACGCAGGCAGAGTTCGCTCTCGCTCGGCAGACGCCGGTTGTGGGCATATTTTCCCTGGAGAATCTGGTGCTGTAAGGCTTCAAAGAGTTGTTGATGTTTCGTCATAATTTGTAATTACAGATAATATCAGGTCGCTTGTATACTTGCCGGTCATATTGAGAATATATTCATTTTACAAGCAGCCTATGACCACCGTGCCGGCTAACTTGTAATGACAGATTTACAGATTGGGGAGCATTCAAATGATAGCGAAGAATTTTGGGCTGGAGGCCTCCCTCGGCGGTATCCCCAAGGTAAGGGTCACTGTATTTGGTGACTTCTGCCTGGATGTCTATTGGTTTCTTGATACCACTGAGGTGGAGCTGTCCATTGAGACGGGGCTGCCGTTGCGCCGCGTGCGCGAGCAGCGCCACTCCCTTGGTGGAGCTGGAAACGTGATTGCGAACCTGATTGACCTGGGCGCGGCTGAGGTTCGTGCCGTGGGCGTGGCGGGCAAAGATGTCTTTGGCGGTGCGCTCGTGGAGCTGCTGAAGAGCCGTGGCGCAAAGATGGATGGATTTGAGACGGTGGAAGGCTGGCAGACCATGGTCTATGCCAAGCCCACCCTGGGTGATGTGGAAGAGAACCGTATTGACTTCGGTGCGTTCAACCAGGCATCGCCGGAGCTGCAGAGCAAGCTGATCGCCAATCTTTCTGCAGCCGCGCGCGTGAGCGATGTTGTGATTCTCAATCAGCAGGTTCCCGGCGGGGTGAGCAATCCGAAGATGATTGAACGCATCAATGAGGTGATGGCGCAGAATCCTTCGGTCCGCTTTGTCATTGACGCGCGGCACTACGCATCGTTCTTCGGGCCGGCGGTCCTGAAGCTGAATGCTGCGGAGGCTTGCGTCTATCTGAACGAGAAGTGCGAAGGTCATCCCCCCCTGGCGCGGGTACAGGACTTTGCCCGCCGCATCAGTGCCAGGACCGGCAACTCCGTCTTTATCACCCGTGGCGAATACGGCATGGTAGTGGCAGACGGCGGTACCGTGACGAACATCAATGGCTTGCAGATCGTCGATCGGATTGATACGGTAGGTGCCGGCGACGCCGTTGTGGCTGCGATTGCCGCGGCACTGGGTAGCGGGCAGGATGCCGTGAGTGCGGCCCACCTGGCGAATGTTGCCGCCATGATCACGGTGCGGAAGCTGCATACGACCGGTACCGCATCTCCGCAGGAGATGCGCGAAGCAGCGAAAGAGTTGAACTACGTCTTCGAAGCAGAGCTGGCTGAGTCGCCGCGCCATGCCAAGAAGCTACCGGGAACCGATATTGAGCTCATCGGCGATTTGCCGGACGACCTGGCAATTAAGCACTGCATCTTCGATCACGATGGAACCCTGTCCGTCTTGCGTGAAGGCTGGGAGCAAATCATGGAGCCTATGATGATGCGCGCCATCCTGGGCAAATCGTTTGACTCTGTGCCCGATGAGGTCTTCCAGCGGGTGGCGCGGCTATCTCGTGAGTTCATTGACCGCACCACCGGCATCCAGACGCTGGTGCAGATGCAGGGACTGGTCAAGCTGGTTCGCCAGTCAGGGTTTGTGCCGGAGAGTGAAATACTGGATGAGCACGGATACAAGCATCTCTACAATGAAGAACTTTTGAAGATGGTGAAGCTGCGAACGGACAAGCTGTCTGCGGGCGAACTGAACTCAGAGGACTTCCAGATCAAGAATGCCGGGCATCTGCTACAGGCATTGCATGATCGCGGCGTGAAGCTCTATCTTGCCAGCGGAACGGACGAAGCTGATGTGATGGCTGAGGCCGAGGCGATGGGCTATGCGCATCTCTTTGAGGGCCGTATCTTCGGTGCGGTTGGCGACGTCAATGTGGAGGCAAAGAAATTAGTGCTGGAGCGGATTATCCGCGACAATAATCTGGAGGGACACGAATTTGCCACGTTTGGCGACGGCCCCGTGGAGATGCGCGAGACCCAGAAGCGCGGCGGCCTCTGCATCGGTGTAGCCAGTGATGAGGTTCGCCGGTTTGGCTGGAATATGGCGAAGCGTAAACGGCTGATTCGCGCCGGGGCACAGCTTCTGCTGCCGGACTTCAGCCAGTTGTCCGCGTTGCTGGATGTAATGCAGCTTACCGAAGTGCCAATGACGGCAGCAGTTGGAACGAACAACGGGAAAGGGCGATAGCCGATGCAGATTGGAAACCCAAAGATTCTTACGATCGAGGAGATGCGCACAGAGCGTGACCGGCTGGTGAGCGAAGGCAAGCAGTTGGTCTTCACCAATGGATGTTTTGACATACTGCATCGCGGCCATGTCACCTACCTCACCTTCGCCCGCAACCAGGGAGATGCGCTGGTGGTTGGTCTGAACACCGATCTCTCCGTGAAGAGCAATAAGGGTGATGACCGCCCGATTAATAACGAAGAGGATCGCGCCTATGTACTGGGCTCACTGCGCGCGGTGGATTACGTCGTACTCTTTGGCGACAAGGAGCCGAAGGAGATCATCGCAAAGATTCTGCCGCAGGTACTGGTGAAGGGCAGCGACTGGGCGCACTACGTGAGCGGGCGTGAAGTGGTAGAAGCCAACGGCGGCAAGGTGGTGCTGGCTGATATGGTGGACGGAAAATCTACCACCGGCACGATTGAACGTATCCTGAAGGTGTATGGGAAGGACGAAGCCAATGGCTAAGCAGATTGTAATCACCGGGGCGGCGGGCTTCATTGGCCGCAATGTGGTGGAAGAGCTGAACCGGCGCGGCTATGACAACCTGCTGCTGGTAGACCTGCTGGGCACTGATGAGAAGTGGCGCAATCTTGTCGGCCTGCGCTACGAAGACATTCTGACGCCGGAAGATTTTCTCGCTCTGGTACAGAGCGGCAAGCTGGGCAGCACGGAAGCCATCATTCACCTGGGAGCATGCAGCGCCACCACGGAGCGGGATGCGGATTTTCTGTTGCGCAATAACTATCACTACACACGCACGCTCTGCGAATGGTGCCTGAAGAATGACACCCGCTTTGTGTATGCCTCCAGCGCCGCCACATATGGCGACGGCGCCCAGGGCTATTCCGATGCCGATACGGCGACCGTGGGCCTGCAGCCGTTGAACATGTATGGCTACTCGAAGCATATGTTCGATCTCTGGGCGCTGAAACATAATCTCTTTGAGAAGATCGTGGGCCTGAAGTACTTCAACGTCTTTGGTCCCTATGAAGATCACAAAGACGACATGCGCTCGGTGGTCTCCAAGTCGTACCAGCAGATTAAGAACGGCGGCAAGGTGCAGCTCTTCAAGAGCCATCGACCGGATTATGCAGACGGTGAACAGATGCGCGACTTCATCTATGTGAAGGATGCGGTCGCCGTAACACTCCACTTCGCGCTCAGCCGCGGCAAGGGCGGCCTCTTCAACTGCGGCACCGGTATCGCACGCACGTGGAAGGATCTGGTGAACGCAGTCTATGCCGCCCTGAAGCTGCCGCCGCAGATCGAATTCATTCCCATGCCAGAGCATCTGCGCGGCAAATATCAATACTTCACTGAGGCGGAGATGGGCAAGCTGCGCGCGGCCGGTTATACCGACGCATTTCACACGCTGGAAGCAGCCGTGGCGGATTACATCGCCACCTACTATGAGAAGATGGACGCTCTGGGTTAGAGCGTGCGGGTCACAGAAGAGGGATTCATGAGCTTTCTTACGCAGAATATTGAAGATGTAAAAGCGATGCTTCCACAACTGCAGGCGCTGGAGCCGCAGGTGAGCGCGGCAGCGGCGGCGATTGAGAAATCGCTGTTGAGTGGGGGGAAGTTGCTGGCCTGCGGTAACGGCGGCAGCGCAGCCGATGCTTCGCACCTGACCACCGAGTTTGTGTGCCGGTTCCATAAAGACCGCAAGCCTTACGCCGCACTCTCGCTGGCAACCCATGGCGGCGATATTACGGCCATTGGCAACGACTATGCGTTTGAAGATATCTTTGCGCGCCAGGTGGAAGCATTTGGCCGCAGGGGCGATGTGCTGACCGCTTTTACCACCAGCGGCCAGAGCGAGAATGTGCGCCGCGCGCTGATCGCAGCGAAGCAGTGCGGTGTGATCAGCATCGCCTTCCTGGGTAAAGACGGCGGCAAATGTGCCGGGCTGGCAGACATTGAACTGATTGTGCCGGGAAAGATTACCGCTCGCATTCAGGAAGGCCACAAGTTGCTGCTGCATACCATCTGCGAGATCGTTGAAGTGGGTCTGCAGGCCGCTGAATAACATGGCCATCGTGACCGAGCGGGAGATTCTTTCCCAGCCGTCCTGGGTAATCGCGAGTGATTGCGTGGAGATGGCGGTCACTCGCCTGGGCGCGCACATGGCGCCTGTCTCGTTCTATCACCATGACAATCCGGTGCAGCCCTATTACATCAGCCCGTGGCAGGGCGAGGAAAGCACTCTGGAACCCGGGCGTTCCGAGATTCCACTGCGCGGGGATTTCTTTTGCATGCCCTTCGGCGCTGACCCCAACCCCAGTGCGGCAGAAAAGCATCCTGCCCATGGTGAGACCTCGGGTCAGACCTGGCGACTGGCAGGCGCGGAGAATTCGGGGGCGGTGACTTCGCTGAGAGTGTCGCTTGAGACGAAGGCGCGCCAGGGAACTGTGACGCGCACTTACTCGCTGGTGAACGGAGAAAATGTCGTCTACGACTGTACCTCCATCCGTGGATTCGCGGGGCCTGTCACCTTTGCGCATCATGCGGTCGTACGTTCGCCGCAGGCAGAGCGCGCCTTGCTGCTTTCGACGAGTCCGCTTGCATTTGGCCTGGTGTATCCTGCGCCCTTTGGCGATCCGGCTGCCGGAGAGTATCAGTCCCTTCGCATTGGCGCTGAATTTGCTGACCTCAGCCGCGTCCCCTCCATCTTTCATGACCAGCCGGAACAGGACTGCTCGTCTTATCCCGCGCGACGGGGCTTCACCGATCTGCTGCAGCTGGCGAATTCTCCTCATACACAGGGCGTGGACGGCCGCAGTGAATACCGCGGAAGACTATCTCTGGTTTGCGCTGAAAGATGTTCGCATACTGCCTTCCGTGATGGTGTGGATGGAGAATCACGGACGGCATGGCGCTCCCTGGAATGGACGCAACTGTGCTCTCGGGCTGGAAGACGCCTGCACTTATTTTGACCAGGGCATACCGGCATCGAGCCGCACCAATCCGCTTTCCAGCCGCGGCATTCGCACCCATCATCAGCTCAGCGGCGATTCGTTTGAGGTGCGCTACATTCAGGGAGTCATCAAAACGCCGACTGGATTTGGCAGAGTCGTATCCGCCGCCTTTTCTGCGAGTGCGGTCACGTTCAGCAGTGCAAATGGCATGTCGATATCGGGTGCCGTGCAGCCGGGATTTCTTACCGGCGAACCCTTGATTCCATCTGCAAGATAAAAAAATGGGTGCTGCTTGTGGCAGCACCCAGGGTGGATTTTGAATAGCTTGTGGCGTGGCGCTTGCATGAGCCGCCTTCGCAACCTTGAAAGGGCAGCCGCGCGAGATTGCGGCTGCCGTTATCGGTTAAGGCTTCTGGCCCAGGTGGTTGTTGGCGATCGCCACCGAGAGCGGCGTCAGCACCGGCGCAGCAGCGCCGATCAGAACGGTCACAGTATTGCCCACATTGCTGGAGACGCCCGATTGGTTGGTATAGCTTCCAGCGCCGCTGGCATTGTTTGTTGCCCAGACATTGCCGGAGAGATCGATGCCAATGCCGATGGCCGTCAGTTGAGAGTGCGCGAAGCCCAGGCCATAGGTGTTGCCGGCCTGCGTTGCTGACGGCGTCAAGAAGGCGATGAACGGCGTGCCGGAATAGCTGGAGCAGACCGAAGGAGAGGTGCTGGTGCAGAGCGTCGCCTCTGCAAACGATTTGGCGGTCTGCGAAACCACCCACACGTTGCCATTGCCATCCACCGCATCCATTGCGGCCTTGGTCATGGTCGTGCCTGGTGTGCCCGCAATGGTCGAGGTTGGCTGTACACCGTTCACCAGGTAATACGAGGTTGGGACGATGCCCGTGGATGCGGTAGGCGCAGTGACATACGTCAATCCATCAAAGCCCAGCGACGAGGTGAATACGTCAGAGATCCAGAGCCCGTTGTTCTTATCCACTGCGATGCCAAACGGATTAGCCATGCCTGCGGTCAACACCTGGCCAATGGAGACAGAGGTGCTACCGCAGTTTCCAGTGCTGCCCGCGCCGACAGTTGCATTGGACAGAGCCGTCGCAACCTCAGAGCCGCTCAGGGTGTTGAGGCTGGTGTCGTACTGGCTGATCAGACCGAAAGGAGTGGATCCGTTGAACTGCCCGATGACCTTGCAGGTGTTGAAGATCATGCCCCATACGATGCCGCCGGCCACGTTAGGATTTGTGTCAATGGCGATTAATGCCTGACCGCCCGGCATGGCTGCAGGCGCAGTGGCCACGCTGGATGTGCTGTAGGTATAGGTTCCGGTAGAGCCGGCCAGCTTTGCCATGGAGCGGCCGTCTACAACGCTCGCGCTGGGAGTCGCCGTATTGGTCACATAGACATTGTTATTGGCGTCGACTGCTATGCCCCACGGTGTGGCGCCTACAAAGTAGCCGGTATTCGTGGTGGCGGATGCGCCGGTTCCTCCCGTTACTGTTCCGGTAGAGCCGGTGAATACGCCCACGGCGCCGGCCGTTGGTGTTCCGGTGGATGTGCCGCTGCTCGGCGACCAGGCATTGTTGTTGAGGTCGATGGCAATGGCCTTCGGTGCGCTGTAGGTGATGGTGTTGCTGGCGGGCACCACGGTGAACTGGCTATAAGAACCGCCTGTGGTGGAAGCCGTGAAGCTGGAGGATGGAGTGACTGCAGCCGAACCGTCAGCACCCAGCTCGGCTACGCCGGCCAGTGCGCTGCCGGCGATGCCGCCAGTGTTGCTGATCCAGGCGTTACCGTAAGCGTCAATCGCAACGCCGTAGCTCTCATCCACCGCAAAGGTGCCGCTGCTGTAGGTAGGTGCAAAGTTCACCGCGATGGTCCAGTCCTTCGGCGCGGTGGAGAGATTCGGGGTGAAGGGCGCACCACTGCTGGTGACCAGGCTGTAAGGCGGCAAGGTGCCGCTGCCCACATTCGTCGGATTTTGCGCCATGTAGAGCGCCGCCTGGATGGTATCTGCCGCCGCTGTGCTGCCGCTCGGCGTAACACTACTGAACAGGCTACCGCACAGTGAACCATCGCCCGCTACACCGCCGGCCGAATTCACGCAGGTCGCCAGAACGTCGGCGACGGTATTGATCTTACTGGTCTCCGGCGTGGCATACAGGTAGTTGGTATTCGGCGACGTGCCCGCGCCGATGTCAGAGAGGATATTCGCCATGGTAAAGGCGTTTTTCTGGCCGGTGATGCCCGGCTGCAGAATCTTGGCCGTCACGCCCGTCACCGTATTGCAGCTGGCCGTTGCAGAAGGATTCGCAGTGCTGCTGCCGGTGTTGCAATAGGTGTTGCTGGGCGCGCCAATGGCGGGCGCACCTACATTGCCGGCACCGGGAGCAGCCATGAACTGCTGCAGCGCCCACACAGCTGAAACCGTGCTGACCTCATTGATGGCGATAAAGGGAATCGCTCCATTCCCGACGGTGCTGAAGTTACCGCTCGTGGGACAGGTGCCCAGCGCCGCCATGAGCGCGATGCTCGAATTGTAGATGGAGAAATCGCCGGCTTCCGCGGTGGCCGAGACATCGGCATGCGTGAGATTTACTTCGAACTGAGAAGAAGAGAGCCCAGTCGAAAGCACCGTCACCTTGGCCCCGTTCAGAAAGGTGCTGGTGGAGAAGCCTGTCAGAATCACAACCTGGCCTGCGGTCAGCGTATTGCTTGCCGTGAATGTGGCCACGTTACTGGCAATGGAATATCCAGAGACGGTAAGGCCTTGCGTTGCCGGAAGCTCCGAGCCGCCGGATGCCACGATGTAGACGGGATCGCCCGGGGTGCAGGTATAGGTGCCGGTCACATTGAAGAAGCCAGTGGTATCCGTCGTCACGGACGTATTCATGATGGAGGCGGAACCGAGGCCATAGCCCGTGGTGCCCGCACCATAGAGCTTGATGGTCGCACCGGTGATGGGCTGCTGGCCGCCGTGGACCGAGCCCTGGGATTGAATCGTGGCGGACGCTCCTGAGCTGCTTGCCGACGAGCCAATGGCCGGGACGCCGCCCAGTCCACAGCCGATGGTCGTGAGCGTGAGGAGGAACGAACCCAGTGCTGCGATGACTGCCTTCTTGGTCAACGTGCTGGTGGATGGCTGGTGCATAGATTCTCCTTTGGAGCGATGATTCAATGAGTTGAAGCCGAGCTTCATGGTGACTTCCGGTGCCGGTTCTGAACAGGAAACGATTCCTGTAATATGTTGCAACATCTTCTGGTGCAATGGTCAGACCAATTTTGATTCGGTCGAAAGTATGCTTGCCGGTTGCGATGACTGTCAAGAAAAAACAGGGAAAAGTTTGATTCATCGTCTGCCGGGCCGAGGGATTTCTGTCCCGTTTTGGCAAAAGCGGACCGTGGACTCGAAAATCCAAGCCGAAATGCCGGTCTGCAGCATGAGCGCAGGGCGCATTCCACCCTGAGTGAAATGCGGCTCCCACCGGCAGGCAAGCCTTGACAATGTCAGGAAGCGGCAGATAGATTTTCTACGAACATTCCGGCAGACAATTGCAGGCCTCCAGGATCGGGTAAGAGACCCTATATCTGAAAGATAGAATCATAAAATTGGTAGGAACAGTATCAGTGGGTGGCAAGATTGAACGGTAGCTTTAGTAAACGTTTACGAAGACCGCGCCGGGAATTGATTTGCGAAATCTGGAACATAGGAATGGATGCGGAATGAATTTCAGCCGTTGGAGTCTTCGTTGCTTGTTGGCAGTGAGTACTGTGGTGCTCGCCAGTCTGCCCTCGCCTGCCCAGACCCTGGCGACGGGCGACACACGTACGGTGACGGAGCCCACATTCCCCCCGGTCTGCTCCACTGTGCTCTCGCAGCTGGCCATCGTCAGCGGCGGTCCTGCATCAGAGACAACCTTCGACACATCGCGCATCCAGGCAGCACTCACGGCCTGCCCTTCGGGGAAGGCGGTTGAACTCTCCGCCTCCGGCAGCAACTATGCCTTCCTGATCGCGCCCATTACGATTCCCACGGGCGTTGGTCTTATCGTGGATGGCGGCGTCACCGTCTTCGCCTCGCGCAATCCAGCTGACTATCAGACGGCGTCTTCTGAAGTTTGCGGCAGCTATGGCTCATCGGGCAACGGCTGTAACAACCTGATCAATCTGGGAACGAACAACGGCACTACCTCCGGCATCGGGATCTACGGCTACGGTGTGATTGATGGCCGCGGTGCCTCCACGCTGCTTAAGAACGGGGTCGATTCCGGCATCAGCTGGTGGACCAACTCCGACCAGGCCAATACGGCAGGCAAATCGCAGGACAATCCCATCCTGATGAAGTCGGGGCATGCGAATAACTTCACCCTCTACAAGATCACCTTGCGCAACTCACCCATGTTTCATGTGGGCTGGGGCGGTAACGGATTCACGGCTTGGGGCGTGAAGATTGCAGCGCCTTTCACCGCGCATAATACGGACGGCATCGATCCGACGGGAACCAATGTCACCATCACGAATGCCTCTATCTCTGACGGTGACGACAATATTGCGGTGGGCGCCAGCAGTGCATCGGCAAATGTGACCGTGACCAATGTGAATACCTACAGTGGCCACGGGCTCTCCGTCGGCAGTTATACCTCCGGCGGCCTGACCAACTACCTGGTCAACAACGTGAACCTGGCCGGAACAGCGGCCGATGGCAATGCCACTGGCCTGCGCCTGAAATCGGCTGTAGACCGCGGCGGTCTGTTGAACACCATCACCTACGAAAACGTCTGCATTCGCGACACACGCTATCCCATCCAGCTGAATCCGTTTTACAACACGAATTCGGGTACATCGATCCCGCAGTTTCAGAACATCGTCTTCCAGAATGTTCATGTGCTGGCGCCGACCGGAACCAAATATCCGTACCAGGTGCAGCTTCAGGGCTATGACGTGAATCACCTGACGACGGTGACGTTTAACAATGTTGTATTCGATCAGTTGCTGGCTGCGAATGTAACGCCGGCGCCGCAGAATATCACCATCGCACTGGCCGGCAATGTGTATCCGGCATTCCTGCAAACGCTGACCGGCACCAATGTGACCTACACCAGCACGGCCACCTCCACTGCGACGGGCGGCGTCTCTTCCTGCACCAATCCATTCCCTTACATCGTGGGTGAGCTCTATCTTTCCACCTCCGCCGCCGGCAATCTGCAGACGGCGGCCATCTCAACTTCCGCCTCCGTCACGTTGAACGCGATGGTAGAACCGGCCATGTCGCAGACCTCGTTCAGCGGTACAGTGGGCACGTGGACCGGAGTGGCTGCGCCTTCTGCCGCGGTTCAGTTTTATGAAGGCACCACCCAGGTGGGCACGGCAACGCTGAGCGCAAACGGCACCCTGGCTCCGCTTACTTTGACGAATCTCACCGCCGGCACGCACACCTATACGGCGAAGTATCCGGGCGATTCAAACTACAGCGCCATCACCTTCGGCTCCGCCACCGTGACCGCGACCGCCTCCACGACCTCGACTACAACCGTGCTCTCGGCTCCCGCTACCGCGGTCTATGGCACGGCGGTTACGCTCTCCGCCACGGTAACCGGCACCGGAGGCACGCCCACAGGAGCCGTTACTTTCTACGACGGCTCGGCCTCACTGGGCAGCGGGGCGCTGACGAGCGGAAGCGCGTCCGTCAGCGTGACGCTTAGCGGCGGCGCACACTCGTTGACGGCAGTCTACGGCGGCGACGCCACATTCCTCACGTCGACCAGTGCCGCGGCAAACTTTACCGTGACCACGGCAGCTTCCACGACCGTGGTGGCCGCAAATCCAACGACTGTGGCGGCGAATGCAACCACCGTGCTGACAGCGACGATAAGCGGCGTCTCCGGATCGCCCTCGCCGACGGGCACGGTGACCTTTCTGGATGGAACGAAGACCCTGGGCAGCGCAAGCGTCAGCACCACCACGGGGGTCGCCACCTTCACCGCGACCATGAGCACCGCCGGTGCCCGCACCGTCACTGCAAACTACGGCGGCGACGGAAACTACGCGGTATCCAGCGGCAATACTTCCGTTACGGTGACGGCCGTCTCCACCACCGTTCTCACCGCACCTTCAACGGCGGTCTATGGTGCGCCGGTGTCGATCTCGGCCACCGTGAGCAGCACCGGCGGATCACCCACCGGCAGCGTGACCTTCTATGACGGAAGCACCTCGCTCAGTACAAAGACGCTGGCCAGCGGGACAGCGTCCGCCAGTGTCAGTCTGACGGGTGGATCGCATGCGCTGACGGCGGTTTACAGCGGCGACACCATCTTCGTCACGTCGACCAGCGCAGTCTCCCCGCTCACGATTACCACTGCGACTTCCGTCACTGCGGTCACGGCGAATCCAACCACGGTCAGCGTGAATGGAACATCAACACTCACGGCAACTGTAACCGGCGTAAGCGGTATGGCCGTGCCAACCGGAACGGTGAGCTTTACTGATGGCGCGACTGCACTCGGCAGCGGAACGCTGAACGGCTCGGGCGTGGTCACTGCCACAGCGACACTCGCAGCGCCCGGGGCGCGCACCATCACGGCCAGCTATGGCGGCGATACAAACTATGCCATCTCCAGTTCCAGCACAGGGGTGCAGGTGACGAGCGCGACCACCACCGTGCTGACTGCGCCTGCGACGGCGACCTGGGGCAGTGGAGTCACCCTCTCCGCCCTGGTGAACGCAACCAGCGGAACGGCCACTGGCACGCTCTCGTTCTACGATGGCAGTACGCTGCTGGGAACGCAGCAGACACTGGTGAGCGCCGCGGCTTCTATCAGCGGGGTGTTGCTCAGCATCGGAACGCACAACCTGACGGCGGTTTACACGGGCAATGCAACCTATCTCACCTCCACCAGTGTGGTTTCTGCGCTGACGGTCAATCCGATTACGACCGCGACGACTCTCGCGCTTAGCGCATCCACCGTCTACGCCGGATCGCAGGTCACGCTGACCGCCACCATGACACCGGCGGTGAGCGGCCAGACTATGACCTTCCTGAATGGGGCAGCTGTACTGGGTACAGCGCTGACGAACAGCAGTGGTGTGGCGACGTATCTGTTCACTGCGGGAGCGGCAAATTCGACTGACGCACTCACGGCTGGCGTTGCGGCGGCAGGAAATTACGGCGGCTCAACCAGCACCGTGCAGACGCTTACCGTCGTCTCTGCGGTTGCGATGGGGGCCACGCCCAATCCGCTCTCGATCGCTCCGGGCGCATCGGGAATGGTCGCGCTGACGATTACGCCGGGAGGGGGCTTTACCGGCTCTGTCACCGTGACTTGTACCAGTGCGGTGAAGTATGTGACCTGCGCAACGCCCAGCACCATCGTCAATCTCACCGGTCTCACGCCCGGAACCGCGAGTGAGACCATCAACGTCGCCGCGACGACTGCCTCGCGGCAATCCGGGCCGGGCGGCGGCATGATGTTCGCAATGATTGCCCCCTTCGGCCTGCTTGGCCTCGTCTTCGGCTCGCGCCGCCGGATAGCCCGGCTGGCGATGCTCATGCTGGTGATGGCAGGGCTGGCGGCGGGCATCATGGGCTGCGGAGCGGGAAATGCCGCGCCCAGCGGTACGGTGCCGACTGGGTCGCAGATCGTCACCCTCACAGCGACCGCCTCCGGCGTATCGCAAACTCTGAATGTCACGGTCAATATCCCTTGAGGCAAGAACCCGGCGGGGCAGGGGAATCCAGTCCCATCGGCTTGACGAAGGCACATGCGTAGG
>Ga0302275_10004003_pt1 | contig 14717 bp, 10 predicted proteins | sample III_Bog_N2_2_FD_200229 | JGI IMG/M metagenome (GOLD analysis project Ga0302275, IMG submission 200229) | Peat permafrost microbial communities from Stordalen Mire near Abisko, Sweden - III_Bog_N2_2 | ecosystem: Environmental > Terrestrial > Soil > Wetlands > Peat | place: Sweden: Abisko...
CGGTCCTTGCCACTCCGGTTCCATCCCTGTCGTTGCCCATACTCCCGGTCCTGTTTGCTGGCTCTTCAGTTCCGTTTCTGCTCTGCTCCTGGGTTTTGTCCTGATCTATTACACGTGGCGTGCCAAACCAGAACGGCAAGTTTAAGTTCCTGATAAGGGACTGGTTGCTGTCCAAAGCCGATACACCCGATCCGCGCCGATGGAGGACGCTTTGTCCCAAATGGGGATTCCTGTGAACGCATTGGTGGATATAAGATATTTGTATTCATTGGCTTGCACTGCTATTCCCGATCCGGCACCTTTTTCCCATCTTGGAACAAGACCGTCCCAGCCCTTCCCACAGGCCGCTTGGAATGCCGTGCTCCCGTACAATCGCCCTATGCACGCGCCTGCCCAAACCCCCTTCTTTCGTCCCGGCGGACGGTCCGCCGCCCAGCTTCGGCCCCTCACTCTCGCTCCAGGCTTCGTCCAGACGGCCGAAGGCTCGGTTCTGGTGTCCTTTGGTAATACGAGGGTCTTAACGAACGCCACCATCGAGCAGGGCGTTCCCGGTTGGCTGCGCAACTCCGGCCGCGGCTGGGTCACGGCCGAGTACGCCATGCTGCCCCGCTCCACTGTGACCCGGACCGCGCGCGAGAGCGAACGCGGCAAGATCGGCGGCCGCACCCACGAGATCCAGCGCCTGATCGGCCGGAGCCTGCGCTCGGTGGTCGACATGCACGTCCTCGGCGAACGCACCGTGATCCTCGACTGCGACGTGATCCAGGCCGATGGCGGCACGCGCACCGCGGCCATCACCGGCGCGGCCGTCGCCCTGGCCCTGGCCCTCAACGCGCTGGTGGAGGCCGGCACGTTGAAAACTTCCCCGCTCAAGCAGCTGGTGGCCGCCACCTCCGTCGGCATCGTGGGCGGAGCGGAGTTGCTCGACCTTTGCTACGAGGAGGACTCGCAGGCCGAGGTGGACATGAACGTGGTGATGACCGAGGACGGCGGACTGATCGAGACCCAGGCCACGGCGGAGAAGCGGTCCTTCTCGCGCGTGCAGTTGAACTCGCTCGTCGATCTGGCTGAAGTGGGACTCAAGGAGATCTTCGCCGCGCAGCGGGCAGTGCTGGGGGCGTGAGCCGGCGAGCTCTCAAGGTGCACTGCTGCGCATGCGGTAATGAATACGCAGGAACCCGATGCCCCAAATCCAAAGTGTGTGATCTGCACGAACCGTCCCGGCTTCGGCGGCATAGACGTGAATCTGCTCTTTCAGGCTCGCGACATAGCGGGCCGTCACCATTCCATCTCCGTCCTGAACGGTGAAGTAGAAACCCGGTTCTCCGAACCGGCTGCCGATCGAGCGGAGCAGGAGAGAGCCACCGGGACCGGCCTCTGCCTTCATCACCACGATGCCATTGCCATTCGGCAGAGGGAAGACGACCTTGACGCAGGGGCTTGGGTGGCGGGGAACCCGCGTGATTGAATAACTGCCCGCATAGATCACATTTCCCGTTGCGTGCAGTTCCCGGGTCCAGGCCGTTTCGCGTATCGTCCCCGACGCCGGGTCACGCAGAGGAACGACCTTGCTGCTCATTCCTCTGGCGGTGTCCAGCGGTGACAGGGGAACATTGAGTTGCTGAAGTCTGCGGCTGAAGAGCGCGCTAAGAGCGCCGCCGAGAGGCCGGAACAGCCCATGCCACTCCGACCATCCATCGAGCTCAAACACGGCGGTATGTTCGTAGAAGGACCTGACGCGCTCATCGACGCCCGCCAACTGCGGGTTTTCAACTTCGAGGAGGCTGAAGTCGGCGAGCAAGCCGCGGACTCCCGATTCCACGGGTTCGAGTCCTTGCCGTTTCGCATAGGTCTCAAAGAAGTCCCTGCCGATCAGCGTCGTTCCGCCGCATGGACCATCGAGCCAGGCGTTGGTAGCCAGGGAAACCTTTCGTCCCGTTGCTCGTACCCATTGCTGGGTTGTCCAGTCAGTGAGATAGCCCCGCTTATCTCCGAGCCAGATCATGGTGCAAGTATGTCACGCGGCCGAGGCCGACCAGTCGCGGCCGCGTTTGCGCTTATCGCAGCGCCATCCCCAGCAGCAGCGTGGTTCCCAGGCCAGCCACGCTCAGCACCGACTCCATCACCGACCAGGTGGCCAGCGTCTCCTTCACTTCCATTTTGAAGAACGACTGCACCATCCAGAAGCCGGAGTCGTTGACGTGAGACAGGAAGAGCGAGCCGGTGCCGGTGGCCAGCACCAGCAGCTCCGGCCGCAACCCGGCGTGGCCGGCCAGTGGCGCCAGGATTGACGAGGCCACGGCCATGGCGACGGTGGCCGATCCCATGGCGACGCGGACGACCGCGGCCAGCAGCCAGGCCAGCACCAGCGGGGGCATGTGCGCGCCAATGGCCAGGCTCACCGTGGCCTGCGCCGCGCCGGACTCGCGCAGCACCCCGCTCAAGCCGCCGGCCGCGGCCAGAATGACCAGCACGTTGGCGATGGGCTCGAAGGATTCGGTGGTTAGTTTGCGCAATAGCTCTCGTCCGTGATGCTGGCCGGTCTGGATGCGCGGGCCCAGCGTTACCAGGGCCACCAGCACGGCGATGAGCAATGCGATGTCCGGGCTGCCAATGAGGTGGAGAACCTGGTTGAAGACGCTGCCCGGCACGGCAAGTGCCTCTGCCCAGCTGCCCAGAAAGATGAGCGCGACGGGCAGCAGAATGGCGGCTGCGGCAAGCACCGGTCCGGCCGGCGCGGGAACCGCTCTGCCTGCTGGCGCCGCTGCTGCCGCTTCAATTTGCAACTCCTCTGCTTGCGTGGGCGCGAACAGGGGAGTGCGGTCCTCGTGCGGCGTTTTCTGTTGCCGCCGTTCCCAGCGGCGCAGCAGCAGCCAGCCGAGGCCGGGCCCGGCGATGGCGGCTGCGGGCAGGCCGACGACCAGCCCCCACAGAATGGTGCGGCCCATGTCCGCGTGGTACTGGGCCACGGCCAGCATCGCCGCAGGGTGTGGCGGCAGCGTGCCATGCACGATGGACATGCCGGCCAGGAGCGGCATGCCGGCCAGTACGGGAGGTTTCCCGGTGCGCCGCGCCGCCTCGGCCACAATGGGCATGAGCAGAACGAGGCCGACCTCGAAGAAGACGGGCATGCCGACGAGGATGCCGAGCCCGAGCAGCGCCCAGGGCAGGCCTTTTGGGCCGCAGCCATCCACCAGCAGCCGGCCCAACGCCATTGCGCCGCCGGAGTCGGCGAGCAGTTTGCCCAGAATGGCGCCCATGGCCAGCACAATGGCGATGTGGCCCATCAGGTTGCCCACGCCGGCGGTGAAGGCGACTGGAACCTGTTTGAGCGGCATGCCGGAGGCCACGCCCAGCGCCAGCCCGGCCACCGCCAGAGCCAGCGCCGGATGCAGCCGCACGCGTGCGATGAGCAGCAACAGCAGCAGCACCACGCCGCCGGCGCAGGCCACCAGATACCAGCTGTCAGGAGAAGCAGCGGCAGGAGTCACCGGGCGATTATTCCATACCGGGCATGCAGTCGAGAGAAACCGTTGCTCCTTGGCGGCGCAATCCACTCTTCGGCGCTGGTGGCTTTACTGGATGGTCACGGCCCCCTCTATTGAGTACGTCTGCCCATCCGGGTTGCTGAGGGTCATGGGCGCCAATCCGGCGCTGGCGCTGGGCACCGCACATTGCAGGGTCTGGCCATCGACGAAGGTACACGAAGCGCTCTTGTCTGCGATGGTCGCCGTGGTAGCTGCCACGAATCCATTGCCGCGGATGGTGAGGGCTGTTCCGGGAGTGGCTGCCGCAGGAGTGACGGTGCCGACGGCCAGGGGAACGACGGCGAGTTCGTAGTAGTTGAGCGAGGTACCGGCATATACCAGGATTTTCTGGCCGGTGGGATCGGTAGCCAATGCCCTTGCGGCAGGGAGTCCGATGGTTAAAAGCGTTCTCCCATTGCGCGTATCGGAAATTGATAGCCCGTTATCGAGGCTGTGTGACAGACTACCGAAGCTGTATAACAGCCCCCCCGATCCCGGCAGCAAGTTATCCCATGTGCCGAATTGCAGGGGGACAAGCGGATTCTGGTTCTGATCGAGGATGAACGCGCCAGCCCCCAGAACCGTTCCGTCGCTGTTCACCGCGACCCCATCGCCAAGGTTAGAAGTAATGGCCACGGGCGGACTAAACGCGTCGGTGGCAGCGTCATATCTCCACGTATATATGGGTGCGTAGCCGGGGAACTCGGCGCCCAGGAGAACGACGCTCCCGTCTGCGCTCGACGCCATCGAGTCCGCTGCCCAAGGATATCCGACGTTCTGGAAGTCCGACCGCACCCGCACCGTCATTTGTGCGAGATCGATCTGCCGCACCCCCAACCCTGCCAGGAGCACGAAGGCCTGGTTGCCGGCGATCGCCGCTACGGGTATCGGCGCAGGGACGATCGCTGCTCCATCCGAAGGGAGGAGGATGTTTACAGCTGTGCTGGTGTTGCTGGCGAGGTCGAAGACAACTACGCTGTGGTCGGCTGGGTCAGACACGAGCAGCTTCGAATTGTCGGGAGTGAGAGCCAGGGATTCCAGGACTGCGCCGGAACTGAGTGCGGCTGACTGCATTGGCTGAAGCAGAGTTTGTGTGCCCGGGTCAAACACACCAATGGTGTTGCCTGCCCCTGCCAGGTAGAAGCGATCACGTGAAGAGTCATACACTGCGCTGGTGTAGGCTGCAGTGGTCAGCACGGTAGCTTGCGCGAGGAACTGCACCATATTTTTGTTTGTTTCCGAGGTGCCATCCCCGAGCGACAAGGTGAGATCCGCCCATCCCGGATTTCCGCCTGCAAAATTGAACTGCAGCAGCTGCCCTGTTCCATCTATGTTCAGGTCGTTCCCTGTGGGAACCGCCGGGGCAGTCACGCCATTGAGAGTCACCCTTACTTCATTATCGCCAAGCGGCTCCAGGCCGTCGGCCAACATCTGGGAGGCGGTCAGCGCAGTCGTGGATGACGCCGAAGGACTGACCCAATGAACGTGGGGGCCATAGGAGTAAGCATTGGGCAGAAACGAAGCGTTGTTGTTGGCATCTGTCAGCAATACCGTTACGGGGCCAGTAGTCGCGGCCGGAGGAGCGGTCGCGGTCAGGAAATTATTCGGGGCAGTAGAAGCGTAATACGGCCCCACCACATCGTTGATCGCCGGAGTGGAGCCAAAATACGCCTCCATGCCGGGGAAAAGCCCATCCCCGCCTGTCGGATTGAAGGATGGGAAGAACTCTACTTGCGTACCACCTGACAGCGGGCCCTCGTTCGGGCTCCCGGTCGAGCTTCCGTACAAACCCTCAGTGAATGTAGGCATTTGCGGAGCGGTCGATTGCAGTTGTGCGACGCTCACGACGAATGCGCCCAGGTCGGTGGTCCCGTAGACACGGCTGGTCTCGTCCGTTTCCCATAGGCTTCCGTACGTGCCCATCACAATGGAGAGGCCCTGGTAGCCGGCTGGGATGCCGGTTTGGCTATTGAGAGCGATAACCTCGAACGGGTCCCGCACATAGAGGTATTTGCCGTCGCGGCTAAAGACAAAGTTGTGGTCGTCCGTTGCGTATTCGGCCTGCTGCAGCAGGCTGCGGTTCCAGAGAGTAATGCAGTATGCGCCGACGCCGGCAGAAGAACAACCGCCATCTGAAGCGAATTGCGATCCATCGGAGTTCGCTGCAACGTCCTGGTAGTTACCCTGAACCGGGGTCGAGCTGACGAACGTCTGGCTCTGCGCGGAATAAACGACCAGCCCTCCAGCGATGACTGCCAGGTAATTTCCGTCCTGGGATCGGGCCGGCAGTCCGACAAGGCCAGCACCCGATCCAGGCGGGTTTGCAAGCGCGAAGGCGCCGGTGGCCGGATTGTAGGAGAGCAGATTGCCTTTTACGCCATAGGAACCCGACGCCTGGATGAGCATTGGACCGGACGCCATGAAAAAAGGCGCGACCGGCTCCAATCCGGCCAGGGTTGCCGGAGGGACTGCGACCTGACGGGTCACGTGGAGCGTGACGGGATTGACGAAGTACAGGTACGGCGTGGTTGTGCCGACGGCTAACTGGGTGCCGTCGAGCGAAAGGCTGAGCCCCTGGGGCCCCGGCACAGTCACCGCCCCCACACGATGGCCGTCGACCGTCGAATAGGCTTCGACCTCGTTCATCCCCCCGTTGCTGAAGAAAAATTCCTTGAGGGTTGAATCGTAGACGACGTTGGCGGGGAAGTTCGAAGATAAGTTCGGCGAAGGTGGAACGGCGAAAAAGTCGCCGGGAAACGGCCGCGCCTGGAACGGTGGGGTTCCGCCCCCTTCGCCGGTGCCGCCGCCCGAACCGGAGTTGCCGCTGCCGCAGCCCATAAGAGCCACAGCCAATAAAGAAAGGAAAACCGCAGGAAAACGAACGAATTTCGTCCTGGAGTAATCTTTGCGGATCATTATCAATTCCGATCAAGGCTTGAATTAGGAACCCGGGCGGGCCAAGTATAACAAGGAGCCTGCTGACCTGATACTGCGTTCGGGTGGTGCGAGTTGCCATCCCTGCGTGGCCTCGACGCGCACGGACTTCGCACAGCGTGAACAGGCAAGTGCTGCCGACAGTTCGATGTGCGCAATGAGCCCGTGGCGGAAGTTTCTGGTTAGGTGCTGATGGTTGCAAGGCGGAGGACTCGCTCTTCGTCCGCGCCTGAACCGGAAGCGCGCAGTTACGGGAATGCGCAGCCACCGTGTGCTCCAAGACACACTTCGGCTTTGTGCATCTCTGCTACCATTGAAAACGATAAGCAGTTCCTGCCGCCCGCAAGGCGGTTGTCCTTGACCCTACGCGGGCCTGGGCGCACCGGCGGCCAAATCCAATCCGAGACCCATTTCCAGAAGGAGAATTCTCATGCCTCTAGTCTCCATGCGGCAACTTCTCGACGAGGCCGCCAAGGGCGGTTACGGCGTCGGCGCGTTCAACGTCAACGATATGGAACAGATTCAGGCCATCATGATTGCGGCCAAGCAGACCAAGTCGCCGGTCATTGTGCAGGCCAGCCGCGGCGCGCGCCAGTTTGCCGAGGACCTTTACCTGTTCCGGCTGATCCAGGCCGCGGCCGAGCTCAATCCGGAGATTCCGATCGCGATGCACCAGGATCACGGCAACAACTTTGAGACCTGTCGCAGCGCCATCGAGCTTGGGTATACGTCGGTGATGATGGACGGATCGCTGAAGGAAGACGGCAAGACACCGTCGACGTTTGAAGAGAACGTTGAAGTCACGCGCCGGGTGGTTGACTTCGCCCACGAGCGCGGCGTGACGGTGGAAGGCGAGATCGGCGTGCTGGGCGGCGTGGAAGACGGCCACGGCGCGGGCGGCAGCGGCCTGGAGCACATCACCGACCCCGACCAGGCGGTCGAGTTTGCCGAGCGCACCGGCGTGGACGCGCTGGCCATCGCCATCGGCACGAGCCACGGCGCGTACAAGTTCAACAAGAAGCCCGACGGCTCGGTGCTCAAGATGGATGTGCTGATCGCCATCCACAAGCGCCTGCCCAAGACCCACCTTGTGATGCACGGCAGCTCGTCGGTGCCCAAGGATCTGCAGGACATCATCAACAAGTACGGCGGCAAGCTGAAGGAGACCTGGGGCGTGCCGGTGGAGGAGATTCAGCTCGGCATCCGCAACGGCGTGCGCAAGGTCAACGTGGATACGGATAACCGGCTGGCCATCACCGGCGCCATCCGCAAGGTGTTTGCCGAGACGCCGGAGAAGTTTGATCCGCGCGACTACATGAAGCCGGCCCGCGAAGCCATGGCCAAGGTCGTTGCCCAGCGCATGACCGAGTTCGGCCAGGCCGGGCACGCCGGCGACTACAAGCCGATCCCGATCACCGAGATCGCCAAGGGCTATGCGGACGGCTCGCTCAGCACCCAGCCGCTGGTCACCGCCAAGTAAGCGACGGCGCAGCAAAAAAAGAAGGGCCACTCCGCGATGGCGGGGTGGCCCTTCCTGTTTGTGCGAGTGCAAGATGGGGATAGAAAATTTACGGGAAAACTGCGGACTCTGCAAGAATGTGCTTGACAGGAAACACCGAACCGAGTTGGAATCGCCGCATGTCCATCAAAGCCTCGTTGCACTGACGTATGCAGGACGATCACGCTCAATGGGGGTGTTTGTGTCCGTTGGCAACCGGAAACTGACCGGGAAGTTCTCGGTTCTCTGCACAGTCGTGGCTCTATTCGCGGTCGCCGCGCTTGACGCTCCGGCGCAGTTGCCTACGGCGTCCTTCCAGGCGGACGGACTCCGCCCCCCCCCCGGGAACCTTGATTGAGGCTTATATTTACGCCTTCCGCGCATACACCGGAGACGATGCGCGGGCGGCACAGCAGGAGGCGCGGGGCGAGTCTGGCGCTCAGTTACGCCGCGCCTTGCAGACCCAACTCAAGCTGTCAGCAGAGCAGTTTGCGCTGTTTGAGCGCTCCGCCCTTGACTACGATCAGGCCAGCAGGGCCATCCAGGATCGCATTGCTGCTGTAGCGGTGGCCGACCGGGCGCTTTATCCCGCTCAGCGGAGTCTCTCGGCTGCGGCGCGGGCGAGGATTCACGCCCTGTTCGCCGAATTGCTAAGTGGACAAAACGTTGCAGTCGGATCCATCCACCGGGTCCTCGATGCCGCCGACGCCGCGAAAATGGACGACGCGGTTCTGGCGCTCCTCGTGGAAGCGCGAGCAAGCGGGACGCGCCGCTGGAACCATCGCCTCGCGCGGCGGGGTGGTCTGCTGGGAGTTGCCAACACGAGTAACCTGCTTGACCTTCAAGAGGCGGCCGGAACCGCCCCGTTGGATAACCCCGGCGGTGACAATTTGTGCCCGGCCCTCACAATGGTGGAGGAAGACGAAGCCGACGAGGCCTGCGATGACGATGGCGGGCTCTACGACCTTGAGACCTGCGACTGTAGTATCCCCGGGGGAGATGGCGGGGGCGGCGGGGGAGGGGCAGTTCCGGACGTAACGGTGATTGCCTGGGTGAATGCCAGCGCCGTTGCGCTACCAAGCGGTGAAAACGCTGCCCTGCAAGCGTACCTGCAAAACGGCACTCTTACGGCGATTTACCCGCAGAGTTCGGCGGCTGCCTTCATCGCTCAGAACGATACCTACCAGCTCACGCCATCCCAAATTCCTTGACCGCCCGATAGTCGGGCAAGTCTGGAGAACAGAATGCCAATTGCACGCAGCGTTTGCTCGCTCGGCACAGCGTGCCGGCTCTCCTGCCTCATGGTCGGTTGCGCGATTTCCGGCGGAGCTGTGCTGGGGCAGGTGAACTCTGAGCAGCCGAAAAAACTCGCCTACGCAGCCGACCCGGCCAGCGTTCCCGACGCAATTGCCAGGCTGAAGTCGAGCAATTTTGGCCTGGTCCATGTGGAAGTCATCGCCGAGTTCCGGGCGGTGGAGGCAATCCCGGCGCTCAAGGACCAGTTCAGCCGCAGTCAGGATACTTTCACCAAGGAGAAAATAGCGGACGCTCTGGTGCGCCTCGGAGACAAAGATGACACCTACTGGAATTTCCTGGTCGCGCAGGCTACGCCGGTTATAGAAAGCCCCGACCCGAGGGTGTACGACGCACAGGGGAAAGCCGTACGGGGACCCCTCTCGCCAGAGTTTGTCGCGTGGGCCAAGTCTAACGATCTTCCCGCCGATCCGGTCTATATGCTTCCGGCCAGGGTGGGGCTGTTGGCGGAAACTGGCGATCCACGAGGGATTCCACTGCTTCGCAGGGGCCTGCTTTCCCCCAACCACTTCATTCAGAGTGAGGCGGCCCGGGGACTGGGAAAGATCCACGACAAAGCATCAATCCCGCTGATCATCGACGCCTGCCGGAACGCGCCGCCGGAAGGGGCCGCGATCATCGCGAGGTCTTTGCTGTACTTTGACGATCCGCAGGCGCGTAGTGCTGTCGACAAATATATGCCCGCAGATACGGTAAAGGCATACCGCGAGGCATGGGCGCAAGGAGTAAGGCCGTGATGCAGCCAGTCTTCGACGCGCCGGGTTGTGCTCCTCGCCGCGTCGGATCTTCGCTACCCGGCGGCTGAGCCCCAAGACGGCCTAGTGGTGCGAGGCGTTGTTCGGCGAGGCCGTACTTGTGCTGTTATTGCTGCTGTGCGAGGCGCTCGAAGCGCTGCTTGCCGCGCTGTGCGCACTTCCCGCTGTGGAGCCTCCACCATGCGGGGCGGACGCCGCAGAGCGCGTTCCGCCGCTGTAGCTTGGACCTCGCGTCTGCAGGCTGCCGAAGCGGTTGCTCATGGGCGCAAAGACGGTGGTGCTTTTGCCGGCGCGGGTTTGGTCGCGGGCTACGAGGAAGGTCTGCGACTTGAGGTCGAAGCGGATGGGCGTGGCGGTGCGCAGAGCTGAGCCGGGACTGGGCTGCGCACGCGGAAAGGCGTGGGCCTCCATGTGCGGTGCTTCGGATGCAGCCAGCGGCCGCAGCAGCGCGGTGCGAAACTCCCGGGGTGGCTCCTTCAGGTACTCGATGGGCAGGGTGGCATCGAGTTTCTCCGAGCGCACGGTGACCTCGTTGCGCGCCGAGACCATGAATACATGGTGCCGGGCATTGATGGCCGGCTGGCCTTTTACGTCAAAGGGATGCAGCGGCACAAAGGCGATCTGACGCCCGCTCCTGACCCAGCGCACGGGATCGATGTGGTGCCGCTTGCCGCCGGCCACCCACACATAGTGTTTGTGGTGGCGAATCCAGCTGCCTGCGTGGCACACGGCCCAGTCATAGGGCTCGGGTGCGAGCGCCATTCCACCTACCACGGACTGCTTGCCCGTGACCGCGTCCTTCACGGTGCGATAGCGCAGTGAAGCCGGAATGCAGGGGAAACGGAATTCGTGCTCGACGGTTGGAGGCTGCGGATCGGGCTGCGTGGGTGCGGCCTGGGCTGCGGGGCGATAGGCGGTCAGTGCAATGTGCGGCTGCGCATTCGATTGCCCCTGAGCGCCGGGCGTTCCAGTCGAGCCCTGCTCGGCCGCCGCGTCGGCGTTCGGCTCCCAGCAGGTGCCGTAGGGCGCGCAGTCGAAGAACCTGCCCTGGCCGGCCATCTCGGCCATGCCGGGAATCGGCGCGGTGAGCCCGGAAGCCTCGAGCACCGTGGCCGTGGCCGCGGCGCGCTGGGCCACGCGATCGGCAACCCACTGGTCCCACGCGGCCCAGGTGCCGTCATCCGGCGTTCCCTCGGCGTCGGTAAGCTGGCTGTTCACCCAGGTAAAGGTGCGGCCCGCGGGGTTGGTTTCATGGCTCAGGCCCGTGAGGCGTATGTCCGCGCCGGGCAACGGCGTGATCGAAACAGCATCGGTGTAGCTCTCGACGCGCGCGTAGTCCTTGTCCGGGTAATGCGCTACCAGATCGTTCGACGGCGTACGCAGGATGAACTTCTCGCCTGCCACATACGGACTGACGTGCATCGAAACGGTGCCCGCCAGCAGCGCAATGTCTGTCCAGGGGATGCCGGCCGTCTCATGCAGATCGTTGAAGGTGAGCACCGAGTTCTCGCCCAGGTAGAGCGTGGATGCGTTCTCGAACTCGATCTCCGCGCGGCCCTGGCCGGTGACCAGGCTGAAGCCGGTTTGAAGCGGCAGATCGACAGTGGCCTTCTCCCACGGCGCGCCGGCCTTTCCATTGCCAGCGCCGCGCTGGACGCGGACATCGCCTTCAAGATAGCTGACGCGCACAATCTGCGGATACGTGGTGTTGGAGTAATGCTGGCCGAGGATGAACTGCGCTTCCTTTCTGAGCTTCTCGCTGCCGTCGCCGTTCAGGATGGCCTGAATCTCGGCCAGCGCGCGCGGTTCGTCCTGGTGCAGCATGGCGTTGAGCGCCAGCAGCTTCACGTCGTCGCTCTGCGCCGGATCAATGTGAATGGGCTTGCCGCTCTGGGCGTGAATTTCAACCAGCAGCGCGCCGCAATCCTCAATCCAGCGGCTCTTGGGAAAGCTTGTGCGCAGCGCCGCGCAGGAGTCTTCCGCCGGCCTGGTCTGGCCCAGCTTGTTTTCGGCGTAGGCCTTCCAGTAGAGGGCGCCGTCGGCATGCTCGCCATGCTGGTCCGCAACCGCGGAGAAGATCTTCACCGCTTCGGCCCAGCGGCCCTGGTCGATGGCCTTCGTGCCGTCGGCGAAGAGGTTGTTCGGGGGCGAGTCAGACGCGGCTGCCGCACCACCGCCCGGCTGCTCTTCACAGCCGGTCGGCACGGGAATCAGGGCGAACGCGGTGACCGGCAACAGAACCAACCCCGCAAGGCATGCGGTGAGAAGGCCGGATTTGAAGCTCATATCGTCCCTCCCTTGGCTGGATTTTCGTTGGGATGCGCCATGCGGGTGCGCAGCACGCGCACCTCAAAGAGAAGCCCATCGGCGTTCATCTCGTCCTGTAGTTTCGCGATCGAAGCCGCGTTCAATCCGCCGGGCGCGTTGGCCGCCTCGGCCAGCAGGCTGTCCAGGTGATCGAGGGCCGTGCTCAGCTCCGGGTCGCTGGTGGCGGCCAGGTTCTTGCGGCACACGCGATTGGCAGCCAGCAGGCTGCGCGCCTCATCGCCGAGCGGCCACGCCGTTTGACCGGATTCCATATCAGCATGCTTCAGCTGCACCAGGAAACGCTCCGACCGGTCCAGATGATCGTCCAGGACGACAAGCACGATGGGCTGCTTGGGCTGTGGAGCAGGCGCCTGCTTGATGGCCGTGATGCCCGGGTGTCGTTGCTGCTGCCAAACGCTCCCGGCATAAAACGCGCACGCGGCCAGCAGCGCGCAGGCCGCGGCGTAGCTTAGACCCCTGGTCCACGGATTCGTCCACCAGCGCGTGCCCCAGTTGCTTCCGTTCCATTTGCGCCGCTCCTGCCGTGCATAGTCCGGCAGCGCGGGCGCAATCGCCGCCCACACCCGCTCGCCGTAGCCTGCATCGCGGGCAGGAGCTTCAATGCGGCTCACGTCGGCCAGGTCGCGTTTCAGCTCGGCGAAGTTGCGCGCGCACTCCGGGCACGCGGCCAAGTGCCGCTCCACGGCAGCCGGGTTCTCGCTCTCACCGTAATACTCTTGAATCATCTCTTCATCCGTCAGATGCATCATGTGGCCACCCTCAGTGGCGCCAGGCGGCGGCGCATCTTTTGCACCGCGCGGAACACCGCCTGCTTGGCTGCGTTCGAATCAATGCCCAGCGCTGCGCCGATCTCCGCTGTCGAACAATCTTCCATGTGGCGCATCACAAACGCGGTGCGCTCGGTGGGCGACAGGCTGTTGAGCGCGTCCATCTGGGCGGCGCTGATCTCGCCGCTCAGCAGCAGCCGCTCCGGACCGGCCGCTCTGTCGGCCACCTGCACCTGGTCCTGCTCCGGGTCGGTCGCCTCGGCCACCCGGCTGGTCTCGTCGCCTTTCCTGCGCTTTATCTTGTCGAGCGCGCAATGCACGGCAATGCGGTAGATCCAGGTGCTGAAGTTGGCCCGCGACTCGAACCCCTCCAGTTTGCGATAGCCGCGCAGAAAGGCCTCCTGCACCACGTCCTCCGCGTCGGCTTCGTTGCCGGTTATGCGATAGGCCACGCGAAACACGGTCTGGCTATGACGCACCACCAGCGCGCCATAAGCCTCCTTGTCCCCCGCCAGAACAGCCTGGATCGCCGCGTGGTCGTTCCTGTCCATGCGGTGATTAGACACCAGCGCGAGGGCGGCGGTTAGGGGAGATTTTTGTTCTCGGGAGATGGCCGGGATGTGGTTCGGCAGGCTGCCACCCTCGGGACAACAGCAGAAGCGTCCGAAGGATGGCGCACCAGGCAGGGACACTAAAAGCAATCTCAAAGACTGGTTTTGAAAGGGCTCGGCTTTAGCCGTGCCGCAAAATGCCCGATAAAACCCGGGGGCTTTAGCCCCTGAGGGAGGTTTTTCCGGAACTGAGCGGCGTTTATGAGATGGCTGCCAGCATAAAGCGGATCGCTGATTGCGGCGAGCAATTGTCAGCCATGCAGCCTCAATGCTTTCTGTCCAGACGCAGGACTACGTCGACGGTGTGAGAATCGTCGTTCGGATGCAGTACGTAGCTCACATTGACCGTGGCGAAGACGCGCTCAAGCGCTGGATGGACGCCGGCGGTGGCGAAGAACCCCCGGATCGCGCCTTCGTTGAAGACTGCGCCCTGATGCATCTCCCAGGCAGCCAGAATCGCGGCGCGAAGCTCGTCGCTCACATTCTCTATAGTGAGTGTGCCCATGGTGTAAGCGGGGCCTGGGTCGGCACTAACGGTGAAGCTGACCGTGCCCTGGGCGCGGTCGAAGGCAGCGGTAGGGTGAACTGTCGCTTTGATGTAGCCCTTGTTGCGGTACTGACGTGCGATGAACTCCCAGTTCTGCGTAACGTGCTGACCGTCGGCGACGTCCCCGGGATGGATGCCGGACTGATGGTCGAATTCTGCCTGTGTGACAAGTATGGCGGGGTCCAGTTTGACGTTTGCGAGCTTGTAGATCTGGCCTGGCGAGACCGAGAGCTGGAAGGGAACTCGAATGGCATCGGCCGTTACTGCCGGGGCACCGTGTGGAACCGCCTGAATAGCGGCTTCGAGATAGCCATTGTCGCGGTAGTAGTTCCCAAGGTAGGTTGAAATCTGGCTCGGGGTTCCTTCCAAGTTATAGGGGGAGCCGGACTGACTCGCGACGATCTCCTGTGCCTTGGCGGTCAACGCAGCCGAGGCA
>Ga0302275_10004005_pt1 | contig 14711 bp, 8 predicted proteins | sample III_Bog_N2_2_FD_200229 | JGI IMG/M metagenome (GOLD analysis project Ga0302275, IMG submission 200229) | Peat permafrost microbial communities from Stordalen Mire near Abisko, Sweden - III_Bog_N2_2 | ecosystem: Environmental > Terrestrial > Soil > Wetlands > Peat | place: Sweden: Abisko...
GCGGGGTGAGGTATGCGTTCTCCACGTTGATATAGAGGACATAGAAGATTAGAACGCCGGCCATCTTGGCCCATGAGTCGATCGCTGCGATGGCCGCGACGAGGGCGATGGTGATGACTCCGCCGGCGACCGGGACGATGTTCATGAGGCCCATGAGGACGCCGAGGAAGACAAAGTAGCGGACGTGGAGCAGTCCGAAGACGACCGTGCTGCTGACGCCCAGGATGAGCATTAGCAGTCCCTGGCCGAAGAGCCAGCGGCTCATTCGGAGGTCGGCTTTCTCCAGCGTGACGGCGAGGCGCAGGCGCTGATTGATGGGGAGCAAGGACATCAACCACATGTAGGCGGCATTGCCCTCCAGCATGAAGTAGACGCAGAGGACGAGGGCGGTGAGGAGTTCGAAGATGTTGCCGAGCCAGATGGGGAATGAGGCGAAGAGGTATTCAACTGTAGCGGATAAGGCGGACTCGGTTTTTTCCGCGAAGGCGTCGACGCCGAGCTTGTCCGCGTAGGGGACGTGCTTGATGCGGTCGACGATGGAGGGGATCCTGTCGGGCAGATCGGCGGCGAACTGGTGGAGGTCGCGGACGACCGGCGGGAGGGCCAGGATGAAGAAGACAGCGAGCGCGAGGAAGACCGAGCTGAGTAGGACTGCGATGGCGACGCCACGGGAGATGCGGCGGCCGCTGCGGGTCTCGTACTGGACGATGCTGTTGACGACGGGCAGGAGCACGGCGGCGAAGAGCGCGCTGACATAGATCAGCAGCAGGACGTCGCGCAGGCGCCAGGCGAGCGCGAGAGCGAGAACGAGGCCAAAGGCGAAGAGGATGTGACTGCGGACGGCTGCTTTGGATTGGTCCGCCTGCGATGGGGTTTGGGGGTCCGTGGTCGGCTCCTGGAGTTATTGGTTGGATGCATGTTTAGTGTGCACCCGGCAGCGTAAGGCGGGGAAGGAGAAAGCCAGGGCGAATCACGGGGGGCACGGAGATACGAAGCAGATTCTTCCTTCGAGCCGCGGTCCGGTGCAAGGGGAGGGGTCGGCCCCATTCATCCTGAGCAATCGCATTTGAATGTTGCTTTGCAGACGTTCGATGTGTCGGGCTTTCAGCCCTCAAGCCCTTAGGAGGCAACCAACCTGGGCCTTCGGCCAAGGCTGGTATATGCCGCGCTTTCAGCGCTTACGACAGTGGCCGCCTGAGAAAGCCAGGCTGTGTCCCCATGAAGCTTAAGGAAGGTATGAACAAGTCCCAGCGTTACTTCGGTGGCCATCCAACGACTTCATCCGTTGGCGAGGGTTCGGACCCCACTCATCGTGGGATGGTTGCGATGAGTGGGGCATTGAGTTTGGATTATCGGCGGCGGGGTTTGGGCAGGTGGAGGCGGGCGAGCAGGGTGGCGACCGTCTGCTCCGTGGAGAGGCTGGCGGTGTCGACGGTGTGGTTGGCGAGGCGGGAATAGATGGGGTGTCGGACGGCGAAGCGCTGCTGGGCGGCGGTGGCGTCTGCCAGGTTGGGCCGGGCGGTTGCGCCAGGGTTGAGCGCCTGCAGCATACAGCGGTCGTAGAGGATGGCGAAGGGTGCATCGAGGAAGACGGTGGCGGTGGCAGGGGTCTGCTCCAGCAGGAGGCGGTTGGTGAGGGTCTCCGGAGCGCCGCCGCCGAGGGAGAGGACGATGTTGGCGCGGCCGAGCGCGGAGGCGAGCGCCTCCGACTCCAGCTTGCGGAAGTGGGGTTCGCCGTGGGCGGCGAAGATGGAAGGGACCGCGAGGCCGGCGCGGGACGCGATGGAGTCGTCGAGGTCGAGGAACTCCCAGCCGAGGTGGCCGGCGAGCAGGCGGCCGACGGCGGTCTTGCCGGCACCCATGAAGCCAGTGAGTACGATGCGGCGAATGTGGGCGGGGGGCATGAGGGCGGCGATCTCGACGGGGCGACCGGTGCTGGGTTCGGCGGTCTGGATGTTCATGACTACTCCTTTGAATATAGCGACAAAAGCGAGGATCGAAAGACAAGAGCGAACTACGGAGATTCTGAGCTGCGCTCAGAATGACGAACGAAATGGAAGAGGGATCACGGTTGAATGGCGAAAGGGGTTGAATGACGAACGTGATTTGAGTGACGAACAAGGTTGAAATGACGAACAAGGTTTGAGTGAGGAACGAGGTTGAGTGAGGAACGAGGTTGACGCAAAACAAAGCCGCGACCTTTTGGGGTCGCGGCTCAGTGGACGTTGCGGATGCTGAAGAGATTTTATCTATTCAGGTGGGTGCGCAAGCCCGACCGACCCGGTCCCTGCCAAAAGCAGGGATAGGTAAAGAGGCCGAAATGGGCGGTGCGCTGTTTCATCCTGAAGATGAGGTTACACCGGGTTCGAGACGGGTAGCAAGCGGTTAATCGAGCTCCCGGAGCTGTTCCAAGTCGACATCCGCGGGGTCCAGGACGGCCTCTTCGCGGAGTTTGCTCTCGATGTTTTTCCAGACATTGTCGCTTGGGTCTTCTACGGGTTCGAAGAGGCTTCGTGCTGTTTCAGCGATGGTCTCCAGATCGTTGACGAGGGCGGCGCAGTCTGGGTTGGCGGCGAGGAACTTTTGCAGTCGGGGATCCTGGCTTACCTTACCGTTGCCATTGGCGAACAGATCTGGGAGGTACAGTTCGAACTCTTCGGGCCTGAGGGTGTCGAAGTCGATGTTGCGGGGGAGGGTCACTTGGCGGCCTCCGTGGCGCGTTCCTGCGCAAGCGGCTGACTGGACTGGCGAAGCAGCTCGCGCAGCCGGAGGCGGGCCTTGTGAAGTTGCGATTTACTGTTGCCGGTCGAGCAGCCTAACATAGCGGCAATCTCATTATGCTCGAAGCCTTCGACATCGTGGAGAACAAAAACCATGCGGTAACCAGGGGGTAACAGGGCCACGGCGCGCTCCAGTGCGACGCGATCGACGGAGCCGGTAAGGATGGGATCGTGGGTACCGAAGTCACGCTTGGGTGCGTCATCGTCGGGGTTGATGGTCTCCTCGAGCGAGACGAGGTTGAGGCCCTTCTTGCGTAGATGCATGAGGACGAGGTTGACGGTAAGGCGATGCAACCAGGTGGAGAAGGCGGATTCGCCGCGGAAGCTACCGATCTTGCGGAACAGATGCAGGAAGGCGTCCTGGGTCATGTCCTCGGCTTCAGAGACATTGCCGAGCATGCGCAGGCAGAGGGTATAGACCCTGCGCTTGTGCAGGGCATAGAGCTTGGAGAAGGCCTCCGCATCGCCGTTCTTGGCGGCTTCGATGGCTTCGGCTTCGCCGACGATCGGAGGGTTTCGCTTGAACAGTCCTGGATTAGGCTTTACGGGTGCGGCTTCGGTCATCAGCTGGCCTTCAGAGTTCATGGGGTGTGGCTCCGGGGGTGGAAAGAAAAGGTTGCCGGACTAGCGCCTGTTTCCAGCTTACCGTGAATGCGGCGGTACTAGCGTCATAGGGGTTTGACCCCGGGTTGCTGGAAAAGGTTGTGTGGGGCTGAAGATTCAGCAAGATGTGGCCGCCGGCGGGACTCGCTCAGGCCCCGATGAAGCGGGCGTAAAGAGAGCGGGCGACGGCGATGTCCGTGGTGCCCTGGACGATGGCGCGGCCGTCCGCGAAGAGGGTGAGGGTGTGGGGACCGCGGCGGAAGCGGAGGATGAGGTCGTTCGAGCGCAGGTCCTGGATGTCCGTGTGGGCAGCCAGGCGGGCGCGCATGCCGGCGAAGTCGACCGGGCGATGGTGCTCGTGGATCTGGACGGAGTCTCGGCCGCACAGGGTGATGTGGGCGCGGTTGGCGCCGGCGAGGTGGGTGAAGCGGCGTTCGCCGCAGACCTCGCAGCGGGGACGGGGAGTGGAGGCGGCGATCTCGGAACGCTCCAGCCGGCCGGGATTAGCGGCGTCCCAGAGGTCGAACGAGAGCAGTGTGCGGCGCATGAGGTGCGCCTGGCCGGTGAGGAACTTGAGGGCCTCCGTAACCTGGATGGAGGCGGCCAGGTTGACGGCGGTGGCCAGGATGCCGGAGGTATCGCAGGTTTGCAGGTTGCCGGTGGGCGGCTTGGGGAAGATGCAGGCGAGGCAGGCGGTCGGTTCGAAGATTGAGGTTCGAGGTTCGAGGGAGAGCGGCAGGATATTCATGGTGGCGGCATAGGCGCCGATGGCGGCGGCGTAGATCCAGGGCTTGCCCTGCTGGACGGCGAAGTCGTTGAGCAGGTAGCGGGTCTCGAAGTTGTCGGTGGCGTCGAGGAGGATGTGTGCCGGGGCGAGCAACTCGGCGATATTGCCGGGGACCAGGTCCGCGATGTGGGCGTGGACGAGGACGTTGGAGTTGAAGCGGCCGATGTGGCGGCGGGCGGCGGCGGCCTTGGGCAGGCTTTCGCGGGCATCTGCCTCGTCGTAGAGGATCTGGCGCTGGAGGTTGGAGGGCTCGACGAAGTCGCGGTCGATGAGGGTGAGGGTGCCAACGCCGGCGCGGGCGAGCAGCGATGCGGAGGCCGCTCCCATGGCGCCGCAGCCGACGATGGCGACGTGCGCGTCGGCGAGGCGCTGCTGGCCGACGGCGCCGATGCCGGCGAAGAGAATCTGGCGCGAGTAGCGGTCGGCGTCGGAGATGGGAGCGGGTTCGGCAGCCGGAGCCAGGTCGAGCGCCGCGGCGGATTCGTTTAAACGCATCGTTCTTCGTAGTATAGGGAATTGGAGCGCGCGCCGGCGGAGTGCATGCGGCGCTGGATTTTTGCATCCTACTGGCATTGAGCAGTGAAGTGCGGGGTCCGTGTGGGACGCTGATTTGGAGCTGAGGCTGGCGGGCCGCAGGAGTTCGCCGGTCCGGGTTCCGGGTTGGGCGGTGGCAAAGGGGAGATTTCGTTGGGTGCACCACGGGATGCAGGAATCGGACGATCGACTGGGGGCCATCCTGTGAGGGTGCTGTCTGCTGCGCTTCTGATTGTGGGCATGAGTCTGGCGGTGCAGGCGTATGCAGGCGGGCAGGCCCTGCCGTCGGGAACTGCCAGTGGCGGGTCGGATGCGCCGACTGCGAGCCCTGCGAAGGCAACGGTGTCCCAGCCGCAGGCTGCGGTGGCCCAGGCGCAGGCGGCGAATGAGGCGGCCTCGGTCGGCGTGGCTTCAACAAGCCTGGCCGCCTGGAAGGGGTTGCGCGTCGCGAAGATCGAGTTCCAGGGGGTGCTCTTCGACACCAAGGACCCGCTGCCGGGACAGCTCCCGCAGCAGGCGGGCGCGGCGCTTGATCCGGCGAAGGTGACGGCCAGCATTCGGCGGCTGTACGGGAGTGGACGGTACCGCGATATCCGCGTGGCGGGTGCGCGCGAGGGCGGCGGCGTGAGGCTGACGTATGCAGGGACGCCGCGCTACTTTGTTGGCAGGGTGACCATTGTCGGCGTAAAGGATGAGCGCATGGCGTCGCTGCTGGAGTATGCGACCAAGCTACAGCCGGGAGCGCCGTTGGCGCAGGCAGACATTGCCGCGGGGACGGAGGGAATTCGGCAGGCGCTGGAGAACTCCGGCTACTTTCAGCCAACGATCGGCGTGAAGACTGAGATGGATGTGGCGGGCAGCCAGATGAACGCTACCTATACCGTGAACATTGGTCCCCAGGCGCGCGTGGGCGATGTGGTGCTGGAAGGCCAGGACCCCGGGTTTACAGCCACCGACTTCCGCAAGCAGGCGAAGCTGAAGCTGGGGCGCAAGGTGAATCGCGAGACAGTGAGCAATGCGCTGACCCGGCTCCGCAACCAGTATCAGAAGCGAGACCGGCTGGAGGCGACCACTGCGCTGCAGAAGCAGACATACGACGATCAACGCAGGCAGGTGGACTACACCTTCAACGCGAGCCAGGGGCCGCTGGTTAAGGTGGTGATCGACGGGGCGAGCGTGTCCAAGAGCCGGCTAAAGCTGCTGGTGCCGATCTTCGAAGAGGGGACGGTGGACAACGATCTGCTGAACGAGGGGACGTTCAATATTAAGGATTTTCTGTTTCAGGAGGGATACTTCGACGCGACCGTGAGCGTGAAGGTGGTAGGCGCAGGCACGCCGTCGGAGAGCGTTGTGTACAGCGTGAACAGAGGGGTAAAGCACAAAGTTGGGTCAGTAACGATTGTTGGCAACAAGTACTTTGAGAGCGACCTGCTGAAGGAACGGATGCAGGTGGCGAAGGCGGACCTGTACCTGCGCAACGGGCGCTACTCGCCGCAACTGATGCAGGCGGATAAGGCATCGATTCTGGGCCTGTACCGGGCGAACGGATTTGACAAGGCGACGATCTCCACCGCAACCACGGACATGGACACATCGAAGAGCGGCAAGAAGCTGAAGGTGCCGGAGATTGCGGTGGTGGTGACGATCACTGAAGGGCCGCAGCAGAAGTTTGGCGCGGTGACGTTGACAGGCGTGGACAGCAGCCGGGAAAAGGATGTGAAGGCGCTGCTGAACTCGCAGCAGGGGCAGCCCTATTCGCTGATTACGCTCTCCGGTGATCGCGACGCGATCCTGGACTACTACCTGAGCCATGGATTTGCCGAGGCGCACGTGGATGTGAAGCAGCAGGCTGCGGGCGGCGATGCGGAGAAGACGGACGTGACCATGAACGTGGCGGAGGGGCAGCAGGTGTTTGTGGACCAAGTGCTGCTGACGGGCATGGTGCATACCCGGCCGAACGTGGTGGGCAAGCAGGTGACAGTGCATGCGGGCGATCCGCTGGACCAGAGCGCGGTGCTGGACACGCAGCGGCGGCTGTACGGGCTGGCGCTGTTCAACGAGGTGAATGCGGCGGTGCAGAATCCGGACGGCGACGATCCGCTGAAGAATGTGGTGCTGCAACTCTCCGAAGCGCGGCGCTGGGATGTGACCTACGGCTTTGGATTGGAGGCGGAGACGGGACGGCCGCCTGCCGGCCAGATCAACTGCGCATCGGCGATTCTGTTGAACATCCCGTGCAATGCGGCTTACGCGCAGAACGGCAAGACCGGGGTGAGCCCGCGTATCTCGCTGGACGTGGGGCGGATCAATCTGCGGGGAACGGACCAGTCGCTGACGCTGCATACGACGTACGGACTACTGGAGGAGGTGGCGACGCTGACGCTGCAGACGCCGCACTTCCGCGGGCGGCAGCAACTCTCCAACAGCATCTCTGGGGGCTACTCGAATGTGCAGAATATCTCGACGTTTCAGGCGTCCACGCTACAGGGCGACTATCGGATTACGGAAAAGGTGAAGCGTGCGGACACGCTGATCTACAACTTCGAGTTTCGCCGGGTTGCGGTGAATCCGGCGACGCTGCAGGTGTCGGCGAACCTGATTCCGCAATTATCGCAGCCGGTGCGCGTGGGCGGTCCGGGTATCACGTGGTTCCATGACACGCGCGATCCCGGGCCACTGGAGGCGACGCGCGGGTCCTACACGTCGGTGCAGGAGTTTTTTGCGTCGTCGAAGTTTGGCTCGGAGGCGAACTTCAACCGCGCGGACGTGACGAACTCAACCTACTACCGGTTCGGAAAACACCAGTATGTGCTGGCGCGCAGCACGCGCATGGGATTTGAAACAACTTTTGGCACAAATCCGAATACCAGCAATGCCTCCTGTAGTACGAACTACCAGCCGGCGGTGCCTGCGGGGGCCGCGACGGTGAACCTGCTGGAGACGAATCCGAGCTGCAATGCGGTACCTCTGCCGGAGCGGCTCTACGCAGGCGGCGCGACCTCGCATCGCGGGTTTGGCATCAACGATGCCGGGCCGCGCGACCTGCAAACGGGATACCCGGTGGGCGGCAACGCGGTGTTTGTGAACAGCACCGAGCTGCGGCTGCCGGCGCCTACCCTGCCGTTTGTGGGTGATAGTTTGAGTTTTGTCGCCTTCCACGACATGGGCAATGTGTTCACACATATCTCGGATACGTTTCCCAGCTTTACGCATTATCACCAGCCGGACCAGGAGACCTGCGCCAACGTCTCGAACGCGTTCGGGACGTGCAACTTCAATTATTTTTCGCACGCGGTAGGGATGGGCGTGCGCTATAAGACGCCGGTGGGGCCAATTCGTCTCGATTTCAGCTACAACTTGAATCCGCCGGTCTATCCGGTGATTTATGACTTCAATGGTGCGGCGCCGTACGAGGGGCAAGCGGGCCACTTCAACTTCTTCTTCAGCATTGGGCAGGCCTTTTGAGCATGCGAAGGATACAGCAGCGACGGGCAGGTGCGGGTGGCTGGCGATGGATGCCGGCGCTTGCGCTGGTGTTTGCGCTGCTGGCGGGGCGCATGAGTCCGGCGCAGGCGGCGAACGCCAAAGAGCCAGACACAGGCGCGGAGGTGACACTGGATCGCGTGGCCGCGATTGTGAACGGCGAGCTGATTCTGGAGAGCGACCTGGAGTCGGAAGAGCGGCTTGCGGCGTTCCAGCCGTTTACGCGTGCGACACCGGTGACGCGGGAGCAATTGCTGGACCGGCTGATCGACCGCCGGCTGATTGTGCAACAGATGGCGTTACAACCTGAGACGCCCATTGCGGATGCGGATGTAGACGCCGAGCTGGCGTCGCTGTGCAAGAATATTCCGGCGTGCGCGGCGTATGCATGCGAGACGGATGCGGGCTGGCAGAAGTTTGTTGCGGACCAGGGCTTTACGCTGGAGGAGTTGCGCGAGCGCTGGCGGATGCGCATGCGGCTGTTGCAGTTTGTGGAAGAGCGGTTCCGGATGGGCATCCGCATCTCGCAGGCGGAGATCGACGACTACTACAAGACGACGCTGCTGCCTGCCTACCAGAAAGAGAGCGCGACCGCTCCGGCGGAGGCGACCATTGCGGACCGCATCCAGGAGATCTTGCTGCAGCAGCGGGTGGACACGCTGCTGGATGATTGGCTGACGGCGTTGCGCGCGCAGGGCGGCGTCACCATTCTGAAGCCCGGAGAGGAGGCGCCATGAGTGCGGACGAAGAGCTGCCGTTCCCAGGCCGATCGCCGAGCGCCGATCCTCCTGCGCGGAAGAAGCACAGCCTGATGTTCCACATCAGCCGCGGCATGGCGTGGCTGATTGCGGGCGTGCTGGCACTGGTGCTGGTGGTGGTGGGCGGCTTCTGGTGGTACACCACCACGGACAGCTTCCAGTATCGCGTGGGCAAAGAGCTGGTGTCGGTGCTGGAGGACGCGACTGGCGGACGCGTGGAGGTAGGCGGCGTCCACTTCAGCCTGTGGCACCTGGCGATCGAAGTGGATGGGCTGGTGATTCATGGCCTGGAGGGGCCCGGTGAGGCGCCGTACCTCTCCGCCGACAAGGTGCTGGTGCGGATAAAGATCACGAACTTCTTTGCGCACTCCGTGGGTGCGGGGCTGGCGTCGCATGTGGGGTTGAACCTGCTGCGGGTGGAACATCCGCAGGTCCACCTGATGGTGGACAAGAACGGCAAGACGAACCAGCCGGAGCCGAAGCATCCGCAGGCGAGCACGGAGCCGGTGCAGGATACGCTGCTGGACCTGCGCGCGAACGAGGCGGACCTGGTGAATGGCGTGTTCCTGCTGAACGACCGGGCCATCCCGTTCGACATGGCGGCGCGCGACCTGGATGCCGAGGTCCACTACCTGAGCAAGACGGACCGCTATGGGATCAAGATTGGGCTGAACGATCTGCGCACCAGGATGGGCAAGCAGCCGGAGGCGCAATCGAAGCTGAACCTGGAGATGGAGCTGGGACGCGACCTGGCGCAGGTGACGGCGCTGGAGTTCGATTCGGGCAAGGCGTCTGTGCTGCGCGCCACGGGGACGCTGGAACATTTTGCGCAGCCGCAGTGGCAGGTTTCGGCGGATGGCACGCTGGAGCTGAAACAGGTTTCCATACTGACGGCCACGGATGGGCTGACCGCCGGAACGGTGGACCTGCACGTGAAGGGGCATAGCTGTACGGTGACTCCCACGGTGGCGCAGACGCGCAGGCACTTCTGGGACAGGAAGCCGCTGGCGAAGCCGGAGAAGCCGGGCACCGTGCCGCTGGCTCCCGATCCGGCGTGCACGGCGGGCTACCTGGTGGTGGGGAATGCGAAGCTGCACGGCGCGGGCTATGAGAACCCCAACGTGCGGCTGCACGATGTGGATGGAGGCGCGGAGTTGCACATTACGCCAACACAACTGCTGCTGACGGCGATGTCCGGCTATCTGCCAGGCGGTGGCAACGCGCAGGGCGAGCTGCGGATTGAGAACTGGCTGGGCGAGACGGCCACGGCGACATCCGCTACGGCTGTCGCCGCGGTGACGACGGCGCGGAAGACCACGGCGGAGCTGCATTCCAAGTCGAGCTCGAACAAGCCGGTCCCGTCGGTAAGGGCGCCGGGGCCTGCGGCCAGCGGCATCTACTCGCACGCGTACCTGGTGGCCACGGTGAATGCGATTCCGCTGCGGACGATTATGGAGGTGACCGAGACGCAGGGGTACGGTGATCTCGGCTTCGATACGGCGGTGACCGGGCCGGTGAAGGTGGAGTGGAGCGGAGCGCTGGCCAGCGTCGCGGATACCGTGCAGGTGGATGGCGACCTGAAGTTCCGGCCGACGGGGATGCCGCGCCCCGGCGCGGTGAGCAGCACTCCCATGACCGGCGAGGCGGTGGCCCACTACGACGGCCTGCGCGAGGTGGTGAACATCCAGCACGTGCTGTTGCAGACGCCGCAATCGTCGACCGAGGCGGAGGGGGTGCTGGGGGTGAACCTGGGCGACCCGCTGACCAATCTGAAGGTCGACATGACGGTGCGCGACCTGGGCGAGTTCGACCAGTTGCTGCGGACGCTGGGGTACGAGGCGTTTGGCAAGAAGGGCACGGCAGGAGTTCCCGTGGTGCTGCACGGCGGCGTGGTGTTCCATGGGACGGCTTCGGGGCGCTCGTCCGACCTGAACTTTGACGGCCACTTCCAGGGCACTCAGCTTGAGGTGAAGGTGGGCACGGAACTGGATACGCTGATCGACTCCGTGGTGGCCGATGCGCAGTACTCGTACAACGAGGGGCTTGCGGTGGGAAGCTCGACGATTCTGCGGGGGAGCGCGGTGCTGCATCTGGCCGGGACGATGCGACCGCGCAAGGTGATGACGCGCAAAGGGCCGGACTACCTGTGGGACGACGGCACGGCGGTGGAGGCGTCCGTCCAGCTTGCGAACGCGGACGTGAAGGATGTGCTGCAGATCGCCGGCCAGCAGCAGAAGATTCCAGTGACAGGGACGATTGCTGTCGATGCGAAGGTGGCGGGGACGCTGGGCAGCATTGGAGGGGCTGGGAAGATATCGCTGAGCAAGGGCGTCGCGTACGGCGAGCCGTACGACTCTGCCGTGGCGAACCTGGCGTTCCAGGGGCAGAACCTGGAGGCGAACCAGGTGGCGTTGTCGCTGCACGGGATGAAGATTGCCGGTAGCGGCGGATACAACCTGCAGACGAAGCATCTGCATGGGCATATCGAAGGGCGCGACCTGGTGCTATCGAAGTTTGCGAGGTTCCAGAAAGCGATGCCGAATGCCGATGGAACGTTGACGTTGACTGCGGATGCGGACGGCACGATGGAAGAGCCAGGGTTGAAGGCTACGGCCAGGCTCGCCGGAGTGGTGGTGAATGGAAAGGCGCTTGGCGATCTCGCGGCCGACGTGCATAGCGAGGGCAGCCTGCTCTCCTACACGGCGCAGTCCACACTCGTGGGCGCGAAGGTGGATGGGTCGGGCCAGACGCAGTTGACGGGCGATTACGAGACCAAGGCGAAGATGAGCTTCACCGGCGTGGATGCAGGCATGTTGCTGGCGATGTATGGGCCGCCCAGCGTGAAGGCACAGTCGTCCATCGGGGGCGTGGTAACGGTGAGTGGTCCGCTGAAGACCCCGACCGGGCTGAGCGGGACGGCGGAGCTGAGCGACTTCGACGTGAAGCTGCAAGGGGTGGAGCTGAAGAGCGGCGAGCCGTTGCGGGTGAGTCTGAAGAACGGCGTGGTTACGCTGGACCAGGTTCACATTACAGGCGAGGACACCGACCTGCGGGCGAGCGGCACGGTGCAGATCTTTGGCGCAACCGACCCGAGCGGCGGCAAGCTGGATCTGAAGGCCAACGGAAGCGTAAGTGTCGCGTTGGCGCACACGTTCGATCCCGATCTGCTGTCGAGCGGCAAGGTGGAGTTCACGATTGCGGCGAGCGGGCGCGTGCAGAAGCCGTCGTTGACGGGCAAGGTGCAGTTCGACAACGTGAATGCCGCGATGGATGGGGTTCCGAACGGGTTGAGCGCGCTGAATGGAACGCTGGTGTTCAACGAGGACCGCCTGGAGGTGGAGAGCCTGACCGCGATGACGGGCGGCGGGCAACTGAAGCTGGGCGGCTTTCTGACGTACAAGAACGGTATCTACGCGGACCTGACCGCGACCGGCGATGTGGTGCGCGTGCGGTTATATGGTTTGAGCGCGACGGCAAACACGAGCCTGCGGCTGCAGGGTGGACCGCAGAACCTGCTGCTGAGCGGTAGCGTGTTGATCACGCGGTTCGGCGTGGGTCCGGATGTGGACTTTTCGGCGTTCTCGTCGGTGGGAGGAGTGAGCGCGCCGCCGGAGCCGGGTGCCGCATCGAACAAGGTGACGCTGAACGTGCATGTGACCAGCTCGCCGCAACTGGACTTTCAGAACTCGTTTGCCAAGCTGGCTGGCACGGTGGACCTGAATATGCGCGGCACGGTGGCCGATCCGTCGATCCTGGGGCGCATCCAGATTACGTATGGCAATGCGACCTTTGCCGGGACGAAGTACGAGTTGCAGCGGGGTGACATCTACTTCTCGAACCCGGTGCGCATCGATCCGACCATCGACATCAATGCGACGGCGCGCGTGGAGACATACGACGTCACGGTCGGACTGCAGGGCACGATGAGCAACCTGAAGCCGACGTACCGCTCGGAGCCGCCGCTGAGCGAGGCGGACATCTTTGCGTTGCTGGCGCTGGGACGAACGCAGGAGGAGGCGCAGCTCTACCAGGAGCAGGAGGTGCAGCAGGGCGCGAATCCTACGACCAGCGCGCTGCTGGGCGGGGCGCTGAATGCGACGGTCAGCAACCGGATTGGCAAGCTCTTTGGCGGGGGCACGGTGAAGATCGACCCCGCGTTTGTGGGGACGCTGGGCAACTCGACCGCGCGCATCACGGTGCAGAAGCAGCTCTCGCGTCAGTTGAGCGCAACCTATGCGCAGAATGTGAACTCGACGGCGCAGCTATTTCTGCAGGCGCAATACGACCTGACGCCGAATGTATCTTTGGTGGTGGCGCGCGACGAATCGGGCGTCTTCAGCGTGGTCTATAAGATACGCAGGCGATACCGTTAGGACGAAAATCCTTGCAACGACGGTCGATTTCGTGCGTCTAAGAACACGGTAATAGATACCGGCGAGCCGGTATCGGGTGGACATCCATGCTTCCGCGCGGCGCATCGGAGGAGTTGGCGATGCAGAGTGCATGGCTCCGCCGAAGGGAGTGAACGTATGCTGCGAAAAGGAAATGTGGGTCTGTCTGGTCTGTCCGCGGTCGGAATATTGTGGAGTGTTGCGCTTGCCTTGACGCTGCCTGCGATTCCGGCGGTGGCGCAGGATGGTTCGCGCGTGGATGCGGATGTCCATAAGGCACTGGACAACAAGAAGTTTCACGACGTAAATGCCGCGGTGCACGGCGATATGGTGGTGCTGACGGGCACGGTGGAGCGGTACGCGGACAAGGAAGACGCGGACCGGCGTGTGCATCATGTGGGCGGAGTAAAGGGCGTCGACAACGAGATTCAAGTGGCCGGCACGGGAATCAGCGACGAGGTGCTACGGGACAAGCTGTCCAAGGCGCTCTCCTATGACCGTGTAGGCTATGGCACCACGGCGTTCAACTCCATCAGCATTGGCGTGCAGAATGGCGTGGTGACGCTGCAAGGCACAGTATATGGACCGCCGGACAAGGACTCTGCGCTGAGCCTGGTGGAGAATACGCCGGGCGTGAAGGATGTGATCGACAACCTGGAGGTAGCGCCGGTCTCGCCCATGGACGACCGGCTGCGGCTGGAACTGGCGCGGGTGATCTACGGTACGCCACAGTTGCAGAAGTACGCGATGGACCCCGCGAAGCCGATTCGCATTACGGTCGTCAATGGCAATGTCACGCTGTCTGGACTGGTGGACAGCAAGATGGACCGCGACATTGCAGGAATTCGCGCGAACGGCGTGCCGGGAATCTTCAAGGTGGTAAATGATTTGCAGATCGCCGAACCGGAGAAGGGAAAGTAGGGCGGGCGCGGTTCATCCTTATAAGATGAAGGGATGGGCAATGTTTGGAAGAGTACGCGGCTGACGCTGGAGATGATCAAGTGGGAGCACTCGATCTTCGCGCTGCCGTTTGCCCTGACCGGCGCGGTGCTGGCAGCGGACGGATGGCCGCAGGCACGGGTGCTGGCGTGGATTGTGGTGTGCATGGTGTCGGCGCGGTCGGCAGCGATGGCGTTCAATCGGCTGGCGGACGCGCGGTTGGATGCGAGCAATCCGCGGACAGCGATGCGCGCGCTGCCGGCGGGAATATTGAGCACAGGGTTCGTGGCGGGGTTTGTGGTGGCCGCTGCGGGTGTGTTTTTGCTGGGGGCGTGGAGGCTGAACCGGCTAACGCTGGAACTGGCTCCGCTGGCGCTCGGCATCATCCTGGCATACAGCTATATGAAGCGCGTGACGCGGTGGTCGCACCTGGTGC
>Ga0302275_10004006_pt1 | contig 14710 bp, 14 predicted proteins | sample III_Bog_N2_2_FD_200229 | JGI IMG/M metagenome (GOLD analysis project Ga0302275, IMG submission 200229) | Peat permafrost microbial communities from Stordalen Mire near Abisko, Sweden - III_Bog_N2_2 | ecosystem: Environmental > Terrestrial > Soil > Wetlands > Peat | place: Sweden: Abisko...
CTTCACGCTGGCGGTAAACGCCAGGTTAGCTAGGCTCAGACTGCCATCGGTCTCATTCAGCGGGTGCACAGTGGCCGCCACCGGACTCAGTGTGAGGGCGCCATTCGTGGCCTTGTAAGAGGCCCGCGCCATCGTCGCCACGTTTCCTGCGCGCGCGCTCCAGTTAGCACCCTTATCGGGAACAAAGCTGCTGATCGCCGTGTTCAGACTAAGTCCCTGCGTCGAAAGCGCCGTCGGTCCGGCGTGAGTCACCAGGGATGTCATAAGGGATCCCACCGTTTCGCCGGCCGCCCCGGCACTCGGCGGCATGAGCATCTGGTCCAAGGGAAACTCATCGCTCACTGCCTGGATTGCGGTTCTATAACTTGGCCCCGTAATTCCCAGGCCGCAATATTCCGGCAGTGGACTCATTGCGATGTAACCTGTAAAGTAGGCCGTCCCGTCATCGCCCGTCACCAACAGCCTTTGATATCGAGCCGGTGCCGCTAAGGTTCCGCCTGCCGGCAAGCTCAGCCGAAGTTGGCACGTCGACGGCTCGTTCAGCTTGCGGTCGATCGTGAGCGGTCGCACGGTGTCGAGTGCCGCCGTATAGTCCTGTCCCTGAATCGTGATCTTCATCGTTACTCTCTAAATCGAAGCGAAATCATTTGCCGCTAACTGCGCCCTTCACGGGTAAATGACAGCCGTCAAGTGATAATTGTCCTTACACCAGGGCATTTGACGCCGGCAAAAAGCTTCGATAGCACACCACTCGCTCCCCGTCCAAGGGATCGGTAACTGGTAGCGCGATGAAGTTTCCCGTAAGTACCACCCGAGCGTGTCCAATCTGACTTTTCGCATTCAGCGGGATCATCGTCTCTTCCGCGCCGGTCATACTTTGCAATCGTGGATAGTGAAAGAAGACTCTCTCTCCCTGGCTTCCTTCCAGAACAAAAAGCGCTGACCACTCCTGGTAGAAACTCCCGCCTTCGCGATCCACAAAACCGGTCAGCGCTTGCACTTTTGCGCCCACTCCGGGTGCCCCGCCCGGTAGTGGTTCGCACAGCGTAAGCCCCGTAGGGCTCACCTGAGAAACAAGCGCCACATTGAACGTCACTCGCCTGATGTAGTCCACATCGCTTAGCGCCTGTCGGATATACGCGCCGGCAACCGGCACGCCTACAAAGCCCGTCTGCCCTGTATAGTCGGCATCCACCGCAACAATCGATCCGGCTGAAAAGTTGGTCGTGTCCGATGATGCCAGCAGAATCGATGTGGCTGTCGATCCGCTCTGAGGCGTCACCGCAGTCGCGGCCTGCGCACCGTCAGTTGCCGCCGCGGCCCCGCTCGCGGCCACCAGCAGGTTCATATGTTGCGAGCCCGTCGCCAATGCCATCGTCAGCTTGGTCCAACTCAGAAACTGCAAACTCACTTGCGCTTGCAACGTCTCGCGTACCTGTTCCAGTGGCGACGCTGGCACCCCTGTCAATACTGCCGTGCTCCTGCTCGCCGCCTTCCGCTCAAGACTCTGAATCCAGCCCAGGTCGATCCATGGCGCAGGTGGCGCCTCGAGGCTGAATCGCCCTTGCTGCGAAACGTCGAAAATTATTGGCATCTGCGCGGCCCTGTTTACCGGCGCAAAATACGCGCGCGCGCGCCGTGCCACCGGTGCCGGAGCCGTAAACCAATTCGCTGCCATTTACTCCCCCTGCTCCTTGTAGCTGTAGACCATGATCTTCGCCGACCGCCCCAGCCGGTCTCGCTGCGCAACCACCGGCGTGAATCCTGGTTCGTCCCAGAACACCTGCGTCAGCATCTGTGCCGGCGGTGTCGCCGTAAAGTTGAGCTTTGGAGTGAAAAAAGGCGCCAATATTTCTGTCAACTCGTTGTCCATCTCGCTAAGAGCCCGCCCCCGATCCAATCCGCCGAAACTCTGTGTCCCGCAGGTTTGGTACACGATCTCGCACTCTTCGGCAGCCATCGTTGATCCGAGATCCACATCCACGCCAAGACCCTCCCAGCGCAGCACAAACACGTCGCATGGTAATTGGCTGAACGGCGCTTCTGCCTCTTCCACCAGGATTCCCGGCCTCACCGATCCGCGCAGCATAATCGTCCGCACCGGATTAAGTACGGCAAGCCGGGTGCGCAGTGCCATATAAAACGAATCTTTCGCATTTTGCATCGAGTAATGCTCCTGAATCATCACGCACAAAACGATAAGTCAACGCGGTAAGTCGATAGGCTCACACGTAAATCATCAATGTTGGAAGTTAGGATCCGTCTTTCTCAGACTGCTTGTTGCGTTGCCTCACGCAACAAAAGCCGATACATATACACAGCGCCAAAGGCCTCGTTAGAGGCGACCGATTCAATCAGGTAATCCTGGCCGCTGATTGAGACGGCCAGTGTCATGGAAAACAGCGACTGGGCCGAACCCAGATCGAGAGCGTTAACCTGCTGCTGGACGCTCGTCGCTGAAACCAGCAATTCCCACTTTGACTCGCCGCCTTCCTGCCACGAAGGCCGCAGCTTCCGCATCACCACCGGACTAACTGCCACCTCGGCGAAACTAGTCGAAATCAATCCTACTTCCGCCATGCTCGAATCCGTGTTCGTTCCCGTCACCCGAAGCAGTGCAGTCGTCCCGGCCACGCTTCGCAGCAGCGCGTCGGCCAGCATCTGCGGTGCTCCAGTCGCATTGCGCGGCGCAGTATCGCTCATCGCTCACCCCAGCCTGTTCGCCACATACGGTTTCAGCCAGGCCTGCACTGTCTCGTCAAGAAGCGAACTCGAGAAATACTGCATCTGCATCGTGTCGATCTTGGTCCTGCTCGCGTTCAGCGCCGGCGTAGACTGCGCGTTGCGCACAATCTGCGCGCACGCCGTCTTCACATCGTCGCCGATCGTAGGCAGGCCCGCCGTGTACGTAACCATCAGTTCGTTGTAAGCCAATCCCAGCACATTCCAGGGCATAGTTAGCTCCCCGGTATTGGGGTCGTAGTCCACCGTACTTGGGTCAATCGCCGTCCACTGCCCAGGCAACGAAAACGCCCACGCAATCTCAAACATCGGCTCGTTCACAATCTCTCCGCGCCTCGGCTTCGAGTAGCGGGCCTCTACGGTCACTAACGCCGTGGTGGCTGACCCCATCGGGGCCAACGGCAGGTAACTCAGCCGCACCGTCTGCGATCCTGAAGCTACTCGCAGTCGCTCCGAGTATTGAATAACATTCAGGTCTGGCCGCCTGCAGTAGCTGTTAATCAATGCCGTGGCCGCCGTGATCCAATTCGCGGTCGTCCCAGCCGGCAATCCGTAGTTCGGGTAATCCGCTGGCTGCAGATATGCCATACCACACCTTTCTCTCTTTTTCCACTTCCACAACGGAAGCACGAGTTACAACTATGCGCTCTCGTTCACCAATGGACTTGCTGAGTTGCTGACTGGGATGGGCTCCGCAAGGCGGAGCCCATCTGCAAGCGGCCTGCTGGCTACCTGCCGGTCACCAGGACTTCACAGTGCGCAAAGCCCGCGCCTTTGACCACCGGTGCGCCAAACTTGATGGCTACGTACTGGTAGGTCATCGAATTTGGCAGTCCGAGTTGAAAGACTCGAGGTGTCGGATCCCCCAGCCAGTGGTACTCGATCAGATCCTCGGTCACGATGTACGCCGGCAGCTGCGCCGAGCCCGAGCCAATCGTACCCGTATAGCCAAGGCTCCAGTCTGGAATCAGCGGCAGGTCGCCGGCCTGCGTCGAGAGCATCTTCACCCGCACGCCGCCCGTGATATTGTCGGTATTCAGGATCACGTTGAACTCGGCCTTCATCTCCTGATCGATCAAGTCCAGCAGCATGGGATTGGCATAGATCGCCGTTGGCCGCACATGGTAGCCGTTGTTGGCCACCATCGTCGCCACTGCCGTCTTCAGGCCATTCACGATCGAGTTCCCGGCAGTGACTGTCACTGCCGGGCTACCCGCGGCCGCAATCTGCCCGACGACGCCCATATATTGCGTTGTCGTGGGCGAACTCAGGCTGGTGTCGTTGCCGTTCCACAATGCCACGTCGTGGGCCACCATAACGCCGCTCACTGTGTCCACCAGGTCCTTGGCCTGCAAATATGCGAACTGCTGTTGCTGATTCCCTAATTCGATATCAAACAGGTTGTAGTTGATCTGCGCCACGATCGCTTTGAGCGGTACGCTCAGCTCGATGCGGGTCGGTGTGACCACTGCGGGCGAGATGCTGCGCGGATTCACGAAGCCCGCCGTGCCAGGGTTCGGAATCGCAGTCTCTGCGAAGAACCGAGAAGGATGTCCGGTCGCCGGTACCTGTTTGATGCGCTGCCCGAATGGGCTCGAACGACGGCAGATGTCAAAAATCTCCGTCTGATACAGGGGAACTTCGACTGCGCCCGGCCCAATGTAATCCGCCGCCGCGTGTATGTCTGCAAACGATGCGTTCATATGCTCTTTCCGCCCCATCCATTGGGCTCTGCTAGCTGCTAGCTACTAGCTCCTAGCCTGTTCCTGCCAGACTCTGGCGTTGTCGACTTAGCCTTGCGGTAACTAACGGCCGGCCTTGTTGCGAGTCAAGGCGTACCTGGTTGCCGCTCACTCATGCGATCAACCAGCTCGTAGCTGATAGCTAGAAGCTGGAAGCTGCCTCTATGCGATCGAGCCGGCTCGCAGCAGTTGGCTCTTCACCGCAATCCGCTGTTCCAGGCTCAGGCCCGCCAATGCGGCGTCCAGTGTCCGCACGTCAACCGGGCCTTCGCCAATCCCATGCTTGGCGAGCATCTCCGATGTAGCCGAGGGCACCGTCCTGCGAAGTGGGTTCAACATGTTCTGCGCCGCCGCCGCTTTCACCTCGGCCAGTTCCCGCTCTGCGGTAGCCAGCTTCTCAGCCAGTTCTGTCTCCCTCCGGCTCTGCTCCACGGTTGCCGAAATCTTCTCCACTTCGCCCGATAGTGCGCCCTGCCGCTCTTCCAGCCAGCTCAGTGTCCTCTCCAGCAAGGTGGTTGCGGCTTCCAGTCTCTCCGTAAGTCCTTTCTCGTTTTCCATGTTCATCCTTTCCTGTTTGTCCTGAATCATTCGCGGTTTGATCTGACGCGTCTCCGAACTAACAAAGCGGCCCGATCCGAGAGCCTTGACTAACTGGCTAACTGGCCGGTTTCTTCAACTTCACTAACTCCGCCAACACCGTTGACTCCGACGGCCTTGCTAACTCGCCATCCGAAAGCTGGTCGCTCGATAAGCCGCCTTTTCCCGCAGCAGAATCGCCGCGCCCGTGAATGTAACTCGAGTTAGCTTCCACACCTCGGCCCGCATATCCTCCACGCGTGCATCCGCCAACTCATAACTCATGCCCATCGCTCCGGGCGCCTGGGCGCCTATCTGCTTGGCCACGTCCGGAAAGTCCCGCGCGTACAAATACCCGCGAACCACCAGGCGCTGTCCTACTACGTCCGCCTCGGTTAGCAGCCCGATCTTGCGCCGCGCATCGTGTCCGTCCAGTGCCGGCCTGTAATCCACCGCCATTCCCAGCAGCGAAGGCAGCGCCTTCTCCGTCGCCTCCCGCGTCAGCATGACCCGGTGCCCTCGCGCTCCGGCCGGCGACTTGTCGCTGGCCGCATTCACCACCGTCAACACCCCTTCGAACGGCACCCGGTTCGGGTGACCCTCCACCTCGGGAAACTTTACCGCCATCGCTTCCAATCGCATTTGATCTCCGCCCTGTGAGCCTCTGGCCACTGGTTCTCCTCTGCCGCTGTTCGCTTCGGCCGCTTCTTCTCCATTCCAATAAACCCCCGAAACTTCCCTGCCCCTTTGTCCCCTGTTCCCCGCCTTGTCCCAACGGCCCCAAACCGCGCATCTCCCTCACCTCGTTCACCGTCAAAACGCCGGCCTGCAGCAGTTGCACCTGTACCGCGAGTTCCGTCGTCTCGTCCCGCGCGCTCAACTCGTTAAAGACAAATTCAAATTCCCGCCACCCAATGCACTTTCCAAGCAAGTCCCGCGTTATATGTCCGGCGAGAAGCATCGCCAACGGCGAGATCGCTCCCCGAAACGCCTCGTCCGCCATCTCCGAAGCTGTCGACCGGTTCACATCCGCTTCCAGTCCCAGCATCAGCGGCGGCAGCCCGAATGCGTTTGCCACCATCCTGATCAGGAATTCCTGCCACGCCAACCGCAGGTCCGCGTCCGTCCCCTGAGCAAACCTCAGCACCTCTGGCTTCTGCTGGGTCGATATCAGCGGGACTCGACCCGTTCCCTCAATCTCGTCCTGCCACCACCTGATCAGCCGGTCATGCTGCGACGGCGTCGCCTCGTTCAGCCAGATCGCATACTGCGCCACTGCGTTCGCCGCCAGCTTGCCCGCGAACCGGTGCGCGCTCAAAAACTGATTCACTGTCTCGAAAGCCACTTCCAGCGGCCCCAGCCCAAACGGCGTAAAGCTCCGCGGGTTCATCCGGATGTACATCAATTGATCGTCCCGCAAATCCACCGCGCCCGACTCCGGCTGCCCCGGCATCACCTGGGCATAGCGTGGCGCATCTTCCTGCCCATCCCAACGCGCATTGATTCTGATCGAGGCGCCGTCCACCGGCCACATCATCGCCGGTCGCTCCGGGTCGCCCGTCGGCTCCATCTCGATCGCCCCGAATCCTCCCGTCAGCGTGTCTTCAATCACCTGCTCCATTAGCGTTCTGAACCCGTCCACCGCGTTCGGCTCTTCCAGAGTCCGCCGCAGCGCTTTCAGCTTCCGCGCCGCAAACGCCACATCCTGCGGATTCACTCCGCGCCGAACCCTCACCTGCCAGTCCATTGCCGCAATGCGGTCCTTGATCACGTTGATCGCCCTGCGCACAACCGGCGTCTCCGCAAACCGCCGCAGGTTCACCGGCGTCGGCTTCGGCAAGTGATGGCCCGGAAATTGAACCGGCCCCAGAATCGAAGGCAGCGCCAGGGTCTTCCGCTCCGTCTCCGCCCCGGCCCCAGCCTCCACCCCGCTCCTGCCAACGCGCTCCGTCGAGCCGCTTCCGGTCGCCTGCCGCCAGATCTCCATCAACTGCTCTCCAACCTTCACGCGCACCTTCCCTCTTTCCGCCCAAAAAAACAAAGGGCACAGCCGCCCCGGCCATGCCCTTCAATTGCCTTGCACCCGTGTTTCTCGACTACTGCTTCACAACAAAATCGATCCTACCGCGAATCCCGATAATTATCTGCAAACCGCCAAAAAACACTTCCCGCCCGAAATCGCTTCAAAAAACAACCCCTTGACGACACACACGCTAAATCGGCATACTCGCCAATTGGAATAATGCCGGCTTATAGTTCCCCGCCGGCGAAAGTTGGACTTATATGGATCTGGTCCTGATTCGTCTTCTTTTTGTTGCCCTTTTTGCCACGGTCTGCTACTTTCTCCACCCGTTCGGCATACAAAATGGCCTCGTTGCCGGTACAGCCGGTGCAGTTGCGGCTGCAGCCGTCATTGTCTTCGAATTGCGAGTCCGCGCCCTCAGTCTGCGCCGTCTCATCGGCGCTGTCGCCGGCAGCGTCCTCGGCATCTTTGGCGCTGCTCTCTTCTGTCTCGTCCTCCGCTCGGCGCCTCTCCCTGGATCGAGTTCGGCCGTGGTCCAGATCTTCGTTCTGCTGCTCATGAGCTACGTCGGACTGCTCGTCGGAGCCAGCAAGGGCGACCTCCTCAATCCCTCCGCCCTCAGCATGTTCTTCTCCAGCGACAAGCCCTCCCGCCGCAGCGCCAAGGTCCTCGATACCAGCGTCATCATCGACGGCCGCATCGCCGACATCGCCGAAGCCGGCTTCATCGACGGCATGATCGTCGTTCCCGAGTTCGTCCTCCGCGAACTCCAGATCGTAGCCGACTCCACCGATGGCTCCAAGCGCCAGCGCGGCCGCCGCGGTCTTGACATGCTCCAGCGCATGCAGTCCAACGAAGTCCTTCAGGTCCAGATCGTCCCTGACGATTTCCCGTCCATCCGCGAAGTCGATCTCAAGCTCCTCGAACTTGCCAAAAAATGGGAAGCCAAGGTCGTCACCAACGACTTCAACCTCAACAAGGTCGCCCATCTCCATCACGTCGACGTCCTGAACATCAACGACCTCGCCAACGCCCTCAAGCCGGTCGTCCTCCCCGGCGAGCACATGAATGTCCTCATCCTCAAGGAAGGCAAGGAGTACAACCAGGGCGTCGGCTATCTCGACGACGGCACCATGGTAGTCGTCGACCACGCCCGCAAAATGATCGGCCGTTCCGTCGAAATCTCCGTCACCAGCGTCCTCCAAACCGCCAGCGGCAAAATGATCTTCGGCAAAATGGACGAAGCCGGCAGACTAGCCGAAAGCGTAGAAGGCCGCTAGCGGATCCCGCAACACCATTAGCCCCTTATGTTTTACGAAGGCACGGCTTTGCCGGCTGCGGACAAACTCATTGGAGTCCCCCACCGGTATTTCCGACCCGCCGTCAATGAAACTGCGCCCCATCCATCGAGCGATTTTTGCTCGATGGGTGGGAGTCGGTAGGACCCTGCGACAACCTCTTTTTTGTTGAACTTGCATTCTTGTTTCCTTTCAGTCCTCCATCCTCGTCGCCGACCGACGGGGAATGAAACTGGGTGCGCACAACCGACGGTGATCTTGATTATTTTCAACATTTTAAGAACTCTTTCTTGTTAGCGCCCGACCCCAGTCCTGCCGATAAGGCCATTCAAATCAATGCTGGGCTTTAGCCTTGCAAAAGCCAATACTCGAAATACCCTTAAACCCGGCCATTTTTCCCAGAGCGTTTAGCTCCTGAGGGACGGTCCGCAAAGCTCTGGCGTCATTTCATGCATCCAGCTTCGGGGACCCTGAGAACTAACAGGACCGGGGGTGGACGGGGAGGGATTTTCCGGTTGTGCCCTGTTCTCTATCTTCTACAACCCTTTTTGCGATTTCGTGTCTATATAGATGACATGATTCAGAGTCGCGTGAGGATTTTCGTCCCTTTTGCATTGTTTGCAGGATTGGTTGCGGTGGCCACAGTTGCCGCCTCTGGTCAGACAGGCAGATTCGAGATCGCGCAGAACGGCCATGCGGTCGGCACCGCTTCATTTCAGTTCACCACCACGCCCAGGGGGTACGACTCGACTTCGGTGGTTCAGGTATCGATGAACGGACTGGACTACGCGCTGTCGAAGAATGAGGAACTCTCCTCGGCCAATCAATTGCAGCATGTGCAGCTAAGCGCCACCGTGAATGGATCGGCGGTGAATGTTGTCGCCCGGCCCGACGGCGCGCAGGTGCTGCTCAACATCTCGGCCAACGGACGCAGCACCACGACCCCGCTGGCCGGGCACGCAGGTGCGGTGTTTTTGCCGGACTTCGATCCCGGGGCTCTCGAGACTTTGCTGGCGCTCGCCGTCCAGCAGAACAACCGCGACCTGTGGGCCATTATTCCCAAGAACGCGGGGTCGATTGAGCCGGTGGAGTTGGCCACGTATCCCGATCAGCGGGGAACACTGAACGGGAAGCCGATTGCCGTGCATCATCTTGTGGCCACCATTGCAGGCACCGGCACCGATTTGTTCTCCGGGCCGCACAATCAACTGCTGCAGGCCGAGTTGCCGATGGAGGGGTTTGCACTGGTGCGCAAGGGATTTGTGCTGACACCTCCGAAGAAGCCGATTGCGCCGCCAGTTACGCCGTCGGAATAGGGGAAGACCTGGCGCCGACTTCATTGAGAAATCGAGACGCTTGAGCGCCTTCGCGCTATTAAGATTGCAACATGCGTCCTGAGCCGCCCCAGATCGATTAGCTAGCGGGTCTGGCATCCGAGATTTCCCGATTGGCGGCGACACTCTCGGAACGCCGAGAGTCAAAGTGCATTCTGCTTCCTGCGCTCCATGCGCAACTCGAAGATATTGTCTAAATTAAGAACCATCGAAGAGCCCGAGTAAGTCGGCCTTGGTGAGAATCGCCGAATTCGCTACGATTAGGAATGCCTGTTAAGACGACTCCTGCGAATGCGAGCCAGGCTCCTAAGGCCGTTGCCACCTGCCCCGTGGAGAGAGCCATCCATGTGATCGGCGGCAAATGGAAGCTTCTGGTATTGCGCTCCCTGCTGCTGAATGGTCCTCAGGGGTATAACCAGTTGCTTCTGAGCGTAGCTGGCATCAGCTCGAAGGAGCTTACGCGTAACCTTGCCGAGCTTACCGCCTGCGGTCTTACAGAACGCGACCCGCTCACAGCCGACCGTATCACGCCATACCACCTCACCGAATCGGGCAAGGCTCTCATGCCGACTTTCGAGAGCTTGCTTCTCTGGGGCCAACGGGCTTTACCGCTGGACCATGCCTCGCGCAACGCACATTCTGGTGCGTTGACAGCCGAACAGCAGGATCCGAAGATAGGCTCTGACGAACTTGCGTAGGCGCAAGACCTCTTGCAGAAAGACCTTACTATGCCCCTAGACGCTGGAACCGAACAGAATCCCTGGAAATTGAAGACGCCCCCCGGCACCTCTGAGTACCAAGCGTACCGTGATCCCAATGCGAACCCGCCTGCACTTGTGGTTCAGGTTGGAAAGACCCAGTTGCGGTACCATCTCCGATGTCTCGAAGACCTTCACTCAATGCTCAAAGCTCACGGCGACTGGGTGCCCCTCGGTAGCGCGGACGAACAAAAACCCGCGGCGGAAGGTACGATCGAAGCGTGGGCGCGTTCTGCCGACAATCCGGTGGGCGGATGGTATGGACTGAAGAAAGGGCTGCGAGGCCGCTTCGCTATGTATGTGCCGCCGGTGATGCAACACCTGGGCTTAGCCGAAGTCGAAGCGAACCCCCGCAACAACCGGATGCGAGCCGCGAGAGGCCCTATTTGCTGAAGAATTCCCCGTGGCCCTGGGTCGTCCAGGGATCATAGCGGCGGGCGAAGTTGGCGCGGTTTTCAGTGCTGGGGTGGTTGTAGAGCCAGAACTCGATGAACGGATTGGGGTTGGGATCGTCGAGCCACGCCTCCCCAAGGTCGTTGAAGGCGGCAACGGCGGTTTTCTGCGGATCGGGGACGATGTCGTGGATGGCTTCCTGCCCGTAGACATCGGCCTCATGTTCGTAATGGCGCCTGACGTGGTTGCTGATGGGCTCGAAGATGAAGCCGGCCAGCGAAACCGCAAAGAGCAGCACCAGGAAGCCGGTGCGCGAGGCTAGGCCGGGCGCGCGCCATTGAGGGCCAAAGCGGCGAATGAGCCAGCCGGCGAAGGCGGCGCACCCCCAGTAGACGAAGAAAAGCGCGACGGCTAGATGGGCGATCATCTTGGGAATGTGGTGCAGAACATAGTGGCCGCTCTCGTGGCCGAAGATGAGCAGCACCTCGTCGTCGGGAATGCGGCCCGCCGTGGTGTCCCACACGACGATGCGCTTCGTCGAGCCGATGCCGGTGACGTAGGCGTTGAGGCCGTTCGTCTTGAGGCTGGCCTTCATCAGGAACATGCGGGAGGGCGGGATGTTGGTGCCGGTGCGGGCGACCACTCGTTCGAGCTCGTCGACGAGAGCAGGGTGATGGGCCGAGAGCGGTTCAAACTTGTCGAAGAGGGGATCGAAGAGCGGCTCAACAAAGATGGTGAGCACCAGGATGGGCAACGTGACCAGCCAGATGCCGAACCAGTAGCACCGCGGCCACCTGCGCACGATCCAGTTAAAGAGCAGCAGGACAAGTGTGCCGAAGACGAGGGTGAGTGCGAGGGCTTTCGCCTGATCGCCAAACCAGCTTCCCCAGCCCTGGACGCTGATGCCGTAGTTGCGGCTTGCAATGTGGCCGTAGAGGTCGAGGGGCAGGCCTGCCAGCCAAGTGATGACGAAGAACGCCGCGAAGAACACCAGCCCCTGGACCCAGCGATGGCCGGCGATGCGCTGTGCCCAGGCCTCGAGTCCTGCGGCGGCGTGGGTGGCCAGCAGGAGCCACAGAAAGATGATGCCCCACACCGATCCGGCGATGTCGAGTATGTTGCGGATGCGGCTGAGGGCGATGGCTTTGGCAAGTTTGTCGGGGGGCACGGAGTAGACCTGCTGTGGACTGGAAGGCGGCGTTGCGGCGGTCGACTCGGGTGCAGCGTCATGCGCGGGGTTCACAATGGTTCGCGAGGCAGTCGCGAGGGGCGAGAGAACAGCCGCCAGAGCGGCGGAGGCGATCAGGCGGTAGAGGCAGCGGGTAAATGTCATCGAGATTGCACTCCCTTGGGGGAAACTCTGAGACAATTCAACATACACATGCTTTTATCCGATTGCTCTTCACTTATGCCATATAAATCTTGGTTTCCATCCTCCCTCCGCCGCTTCTGGTTCATTGCCTTTGCCATTTCTCCCGCTCTCGCCTGCGCAGTTGCTTTTCCGGTGGCCGCGGCAGCGCAACAGACGGCAGTCCTCCTCGATGTCATGACGACAGAACTGCATCGCGCCATGAGCCTGCTTGGCAACGGGTCCGCAACCGGGGACGACAAGCAGTTGTCTCCGTACTTCCTGAGCTACTCGGTGAGCGAGGCGAGCTACGTAAGCATCCGCGCGCAATACGGCGCCCTGGCGGACAGCTCAGGCGGCAGGGCGCGCGTGGCCGACGTGCAGGTGCGCGTAGGCGACCCCAAGTTGGATAACACGCACGGGGATCATCGCGCCTCAGCGGTGAACAATCTCGAACTTCCGCTGGGCGACGACCGCGAGGCGCTGGCGCGCTCGTTGTGGCTGGCGACCAACAGCGGCTATAGCAGCGCGCTGGATAATTTTTTGCGGGTCAAAACCGAAGCCCAGGTGCGCGCCAAAGAAGAAGACACCTCGCCGGACTTCAGCGTGGAGGCGCCGCAAACGCACATCGGCAGCGTTGCTCCGCCGGTGGTGGTCGACCGGACGGCTTGGGAAAAGCGCCTCAGGGCGCTGACGCTGGTGTTCCGCGAATTCCCCGATGTCTACCAGAACATGGCGGTGCTGACTGCCCAGAATGAGACCGACTACTTTGCGTCGTCGGAGGGTTCGCGGATTGTAACTCCGCACACGCAGGCAAGGCTGGTGGTATTCGCGGTGACGCGCTCGGAAGACGGCATGGATCTGTTTCGCGATCAGACCTTCGAAGCGGAAACCGTGGATGGCCTTCCGCGGCAGGCTGACCTCGAAGCTGCGATGCGTGAGCTGGGCAAGAGCATTGAAGCGCTGCGTAAAGCGCCGGTGACTGAGCCGTTTGATGGGCCGGCCATCTTGTCAGGCCGCGCCGCAGCGGTGTTTTTCCACGAGGTGCTGGGCCACCGGCTGGAGGGCCAGCGCCAGCGCGGCGACGAGGAGGGGCAGACGTTTACCAAGGATATCGGCCAGGATGTGCTGCCGAGTTTTCTTTCGGTGGCCGACGATCCGACGCGAACAAGATTCGGCAGCACCTGGCTGAGCGGCAGTTACGAGTACGACGACGAAGGCCAGAAAGCGCGCCGCGTGGACTTGATCGACGACGGGGTGCTGAAGACATTCCTGATGTCGCGGCTGCCGATTGCCGGCTTCGGCACTTCAAACGGCCACGGCCGCGCGGAGACCGGCCACGTGCCGACGGGGCGCCAGGGTAACCTGATTGTGACATCCACCAAAACGGTGCCGGAGAGCGAACTGCGCAAGCAATTGATTGATGAAGCAAAGAAGCAAGGGAAACCGTACGGACTTTACTTCGAGGATATCTCTTCTGGATTTGCGGTCACGACGCGCAACTCCCCGCAGGCCTTTCAAGTCATTCCATTGGTGGTGTGGCGGGTGTATGTGGATGGACGTCCCGATGAACTGGTGCGCGGGGTGAGTATTGTGGGCACGCCGCTGGCGGCCATGAAGCGAATTGAAGCCACTGGCGACAAGAGCGAAGTGTTCAACGGCGAGTGCGGGGCGGAGTCGGGCACCATTCCGGTGAGCGCGGTGGCTCCCGCAATGCTGGTGAGCGAGATGGAAACGCAAAGGCAACCGCAGGGCACCGCGAGGCCGCCGATCCTGGCGATTCCATCGGCGGAAACGCAATCGCCACTTACCGCGACAGAGCGGAAGGGGGACGCGCAATGATTTCGCTTTGCTGCTCAAAAAAGATTGCCGCGGCCGCATGGATTTGCACGGCTATAACGGCTTCGTCCCTGCTGGCTGCGCAACCGACGCGCGCCGATGCGGAAAAGGACCCGGTGCTCAAAGCCATGCTCACCGAACTCGACCGCAACATGAGCCAGTTGCAGTTGAAAGGGTTTCAAAAGCCGTTTTTCATCCAGTACCGCGTTGAAGATGTGGAAGATTTTCAGACCAAGGCAGAATTCGGCGCCAGCGAAGGGTCGCAGCGCAATCATGAGCGCGTAGCGCGGGTAACGGTGCGGGTGGGTGATTACAAGACCGACAGCTCAGGCGGCCGCGGAGACGGAGTGCCGATGCTGGCCGGGCTGGACGGCGATCCAGTTGCCATCCGGTCGGCGCTTTGGACGGCGACCGACCAGGCGTATAAGAACGCACTCGCGGCCTATGCGCAGAAGCAGGCCGAGCTGAAGCAGGTGCAGACGCCGCCGCAAGCCGACGACTTCAGCCACGAGAAGGCGATCGTCTCCCTGGCCGATCCGGCGCGCCTGGCCGTGGACGAGGGTGCATGGGCTGAGCGCATATCCCGTGCCAGCGGACTTTATCGCAGCGATGCTTCCGTGAGCGCGAGCCAGCGCGAGGTTGAGTACTCGACCGCCA
>Ga0302275_10004013_pt1 | contig 14699 bp, 10 predicted proteins | sample III_Bog_N2_2_FD_200229 | JGI IMG/M metagenome (GOLD analysis project Ga0302275, IMG submission 200229) | Peat permafrost microbial communities from Stordalen Mire near Abisko, Sweden - III_Bog_N2_2 | ecosystem: Environmental > Terrestrial > Soil > Wetlands > Peat | place: Sweden: Abisko...
GCGGCCTGGCTCGGTCCCGGCGCGCCCGACGGCGTGGCGCGGATGGGGATTGCCGGTCTCCTGAAGCTCTGGCGCCGCCGCACCCCCCTGATCTGGCACGCGCGGCGCAACAACGAGATGATCGTGGGCGTGCTGCTGCAATGGCTTGGCTGGCCCTTGCAACTGATCTTCACCTCGGCGGCGCAGCGGCACCACACCTGGATCACCCGGTGGCTGATCAACCGGATGGATGCGATCATTGCAACAAGCGACATCTCGGCGTCGTTTCTCAAACGCGAGGCAACCGTCATTCCGCATGGCGTCGATACCGATCGCTACGCCCCGGCAGCCGATCGCGACGCGGCGTTCGCGGAAACCGGACTGCCGGGGCGTTACGCGATCGGCTGCTTCGGCCGGGTGCGCGCGCAAAAAGGCACCGATGTATTCGTAGAGGCGATGTGCAGGCTGCTGCCGCGCTATCCCGATTTCACCGCGGTGATCGTCGGCGCCGTCGCCGTCGAGCAGACCGCCTTTGCCAATGACCTGAGAAAGCGGATCGCAGCAGCCGGCCTTGCTTCGCGCATCGTCATCACCGGTGAACTGCCGATCGAGGACGTGCAGCGCTGGTATCAGCGGCTGACGATCTACGCCTTTACCTCGCGCAACGAGGGCTTTGGCCTGACATTGATCGAGGCAATGGCGGTGGGCGCGGCGCTGGTGGCCTCGCGGGCGGGCGCCGCCGAGCTTGTCATCGAGGACGGCGTCACCGGGGTGTTGACGCCGCCGGGCGACGCTGCGGCGCTGGTGGCGGCGCTGGAGCCGCTGATGCGCGATCCGGCGTCGAGAACGGCGATGGGTGCGCGGGCGCGGGCGCGGGTGCTGGCACGATTCAGCCTCGATGCCGAAGCCAGCCGCATCGCCGAGGTTTATCGCAACCTCTCTATTCCTTCCGCTCGCGCGGGTGAGGCTCGGGAAAGCGGCTGAGCCGGTTCGCGCCCGTTTGCCTCAGGATATCCGCGACAAAGGCGTCGAGGTCGCCGCCTGCGAACAGATAGCCCGGCAATCCGGCGGCTTCTGCAGCTTCAATGTCGGATGCGCGGTCGCCGATCACAAAACTTCCGTCGTGCCGCACCGGCCAGTGTTGCATCAGATCGAGGATCATCCCGGGACGGGGCTTGCGCCAATGGTGGTCTTCGAGATAACCGGCAACTGATCCGGCGGGGTGATGCGGGCAATATCTGATGTCGTCGATGACCGCGCCCTCGGCGGCGAGTTCGCCGCGCATCCAATGGTGCAGCGCCTGCAGGTCTTGCTCGGTAAAGAAGCCGCGCGCGACACCCGATTGATTGGTGAAGAAGAACACCAGATATCCGGCATTGTTGAGCCGGCGGATCGCCCTGGCCGCGTTCGGCATCCAGCGAATCCGGTCCTTGGTGCCGAGAAAGCCGTCGTCGTAATTGATGACGCCGTCGCGATCGAGGAACGCGGCGGGCCTCAATGCGGACCTGGCGGAATCGATGGCGCTCATATTATTGCAGCCTGGTCGGCAAGGTTTTCACCTCCGTCAGCACGCGCATGGCGGTCGCAACCACGTCGGATGCGGGAATGTCGCGCATGCAGCGATGCTCGTTCATGGTACAGACCGGACGATGGCAGGGCTGGCACGGCACCGTGGTCTTGGTTTGTACCGTCGCCGCAAGGCCGTTAAGGGGCGCCCAGTGATAGGGGCTGGTGGGCCCGAAAATACCCATGGTCGGCGTCCCCAGCGCCGCGGCGACATGCATCAGGCCGGAGTCATTGGATATCGCGACATCGGCTGCCGCCATCGCCAGAATACCGTTGCGCAGATCGATGCCGGTGAGGTCGCGGACCCGCGGTCCCCCTGCGGCCACGATCTCCGCCGCCAGCGCCTTTTCGACGGGGCCGCCGACCACCCAGACGTCCAGCCCCTGTTGGGCCAGAAGCCGGGCCGCTTCCGGGTAATAGGTCCAGCGCTTGGACGACCCGACCGATCCCGGCGCCAGCGCGATGGCGGGGCCGGTGCCCAGTCCATTGGCTTGCCGCCAGCGGTCGGCCTCGCCAGCGGGAACGACGAGTTCCGGCACGGGCCATTCCGCAGGCAATGCCGCACCTTCCGGCAGCGCCAGCGCGGCGTTCTTGTCGATGAAGCGGGGCAGGGCCCTCTCGCCCCAGCGCCATCGATTGATCAATCCGAACCTCGCTTCCCCGACGAACCCCACCCGTTCCGGAATCCCGGCCAGCGTCGGCGCAATCGCCGATTTCCAGGTGCGGGGCAGGATCAGGGCGGTGGCGTAGTTCCGGGCCCGCAGCCGGGCCGCCAGGCCCCACTGCCTGGCCGCTGCGAGCCGGCCGCGCGGCAGATCCCAGACGACCCCGGACCGCACACCGGGCATGTAGTCGACCAGAGGGGCGCATTGGGAGGTGGCAAGCAGATCGATCGGCCGGTTCGGCCAGCGCTGCTTCAGAACCCGCACCACGGTATGTCCGCGCACGAAATCACCGATCCACATATAGGGGACCACGAGGATCGGCCGGGTATCATCCTGGTCCTCAATCGCCATGGCTCTTTGTGAATCACTATTCATTGTTTGAGGATTTGTAAGAGTTGCGGCCTTTCGGTAACGGCTCCCTTGCGCGAGGTAAAGCCATGCGGCGGAGGCGATCGTCTTCACCACGGCCGCCCGAAGTTGCCTGCCGGACAGGACTGGGGCAAAGCTGGCGGTGCACAATCAGGGCGGGGCATGTCATGTTACTGGTGACCGGTGGCGCCGGTTTTATCGGATCGAACGTCGTGGCCGCGCTCAATGATTCGGGCCGCGCCGACGTGGCGGTGAGCGATATGCTCGGCCAAGACGGCAAGTGGCGCAATCTCGCCAGGCGCCAACTGGCGGACATCGTGCCGCCGACAGAATTGTTCGCCTGGCTGAACGGCCGCCGGCTCGACGCCGTGATCCATCTCGGAGCCGTTTCGGAGACCACGGCAACCGACGGCGATCTGGTGATCGAGACAAATTTCCGGCTGTCGATGCGGTTGCTCGACTGGTGCACGGCCCATGCCACGCCGCTGATCTACGCTTCGTCTGCATCGACCTATGGCGATGGCGCGCAGGGTTTTCGCGACGACCAGTCGATAGCGGCCCTAAAGACACTGCGGCCGATGAATTTATATGGCTGGAGCAAGCATCTGTTCGACATGGCGGTCGCCGAACGCGCCGCCCGGGGCGACAGGCTGCCGCCGCAATGGGTGGGCTTGAAGTTCTTCAATGTGTTCGGCCCCAATGAATATCACAAGGGTCCGATGATGAGCGTGCTGGCGCGGCGCTTCGACGATATCAAGGCCGGCCGCGCCGTGCAGCTGTTCAAGTCCCACCGCGAGGGCATCGCCGACGGCGATCAGCGGCGCGACTTCATCTATGTCGAGGATGTGGTGCGAGTGATGACGTGGCTGCTGGCGACGCCGTCGGTCAGCGGCATCTTCAACGTCGGGACCGGCAAGGCGCGCAGCTTCAGGGATCTGATCAGTTCAGCCTATGCCGCGCTCGGCACCGTGCCGAATATCGAGTATGTCGATATGCCGGAACCGATCCGCGGCAGCTACCAGTACTTTACCCAAAGCGATGTCAGTCGGCTGCAGCGCGCGGGCTATAATGGCGGCTTCACGGCGCTGGAGGCGGCGGTCGAGACCTACGTCAAGGATTTCCTCGATACCGGCGATCGTTTCCGCTGACAGTGCAACACAGTGCGAGTTCCGATGTTCGATTTTGATGCCCTGTCGTCTGCGATTACCCGCCAGACCGTGCTCTGCGTCGGCGACCTGATGCTCGACGAATTCGTCTATGGCGAGGTATCGCGAATTTCGCCGGAAGCCCCCGCGCCGGTCATTGCCGTGCAGCGCAGCGAGACCGACATCGGCGGTGCCGGCAACGTCGCGCGCAACGTCGCTTCGCTCGGCGCGCGCTGCATCTTCGTCGGACTGATCGGCGACGACGCCGCCGGCAGGACCTTGCTGGCGGAGCTCGCGCAGGAAGACCGGATCGAAAGCGTGCTGGTGCGCGATTCCAGCCGGCCGACGACACGAAAGGTGCGCTTCGTGTCCGAGCATTTCTCCACGCACATGCTGCGCGCGGACTGGGAACTGGCCGCGCCCGCCTCAGCCGAGATCGAACAGGAACTGATCGGCGCCATTCTGCCATTGTTGGCGCGCGTCGATATCGTTTTGCTGTCCGACTATGCCAAGGGCGTGCTGACGGCCCGGGTGATCCGCAACGTCATCGACGCCGCGCGCAAGCTGGGCAAGCGCGTGATCGTCGATCCCAAAAGCGCCAATCTTGCGATCTATCGCGGCGCCACGCTGCTCAAGCCCAATCGCAAGGAATTCGCCGAGGCGACCCGCAGCCGCGCCGATAGCGAAAAAAGCATTGCCGCTGCGGCGCAGGACGTGATGCAGCTGGCGGATTGCGAAGCCGTGCTGGTGACGCAGAGCGAACACGGCATGACCCTGGTGCATAATAACGGCGAAGTGGTTCATGTGCCGGGCCATCCGGTCAAGGTCCGCGACCTCTCTGGCGCGGGCGATACCGTCGCTGCAGTGCTGGCTTTGGCGCTGGCGGCGGGGGCCGATTGGGAGGTTGCCGTGCGGATGGCGAACGCGGCTGCGGCGGTCGCGGTCAGCAAGAAAGGCGCCGCAATCGTCACATCGGCCGAGTTGCGCCGAAAGATTCTGCCGCACGCATATCTCGCGGCCGAAGAAAAGATCATCGCGACCAGCCGCGAACTCGAAGCCCATCTTCTGGATTGGCGAAAGCAGGGCTTGAGGATCGGATTTACCAATGGCTGTTTTGATATTCTGCACCCCGGCCACGTCAGGTTATTGACCGTGGCCCGTGGCGCCTGCGACCGCCTGATCGTCGGTTTGAACAGCGACGCCTCGGTGCGGCGGCTCAAGGGCGAAGGTCGTCCGGTGCAGCACGAGCGCGCGCGCTCGGAAGTTCTGGCGGCGCTGGAGGCGGTCGATCTCGTCATCCTGTTCGAGGAAGATACCCCGATCGAGTTGATCAGGCAGATCAAGCCGGGCGTATTGGTGAAGGGCGGCGACTATACCCGGGAGCAGGTCGTTGGCCACGAGATCGTCGAAGCCTGTGGCGGAGAGGTGCGGCTGGTCGACGTTTTGCCCGGCTTCAGTACGACGTCGCTGGTCGATCGCGCCCGAGGAGGTCAGGCGTGAGTGTTGGCGTGGCAACACCGTCGGCGAGCCCGGTTTTGCCGCTCTGGCGCGACCCGCTGGCCTGGGCAAGGACCGCCGATATTTTCGCGGTGCTGATCGCCCTTTCGCTGCCGTGGTCCACGTCGCTGGTCGCCATCTTCGCGGTGGTCTGGCTGATCACGGCCGTGCCGGCGCTTGATCCCAGGAGTTTCGTGGCGTCGCTAAAGCGCCCGATTTGCGCCGCCCCGATTGCGCTGTTCGTGCTGGCGCTTGCCGGAACGCTGTGGTCGGACGCGCCCTGGGCCGCGCGTCTTTATGCCATCAGTCCGACCGCCAAGCTGCTGGTGCTGCCGGTACTTTTTTATCACTACGAACGTTCGGCCCGCGGCATGTGGGTGTTCGCCGCGTTTCTATTGTCCTGCATCCTGCTGATGGCGATGTCGTGGGTGGTAGCGTTCCACCCCACGCTCGCGCTCAAAGCCGGCGCCGAATATGGCGTGCCGGTTAAAAATTACATCGATCAGAGCCAGGAATTCGCCCTGTGCGCCGTGACGCTGGCGTACCCGATCGTCACCCAGCTGCGCGCGAAAAAGATGCTGCTGGCCGTTTTGCTGTTTGCGGTCTCCGTTAGTTTCGTCGCCAATATGGTGTTCGTCATCGTTTCGCGGACGGCGCTGGTCACAATGCCGATCATGCTGGTGATATTCGCATTGCTGCACCTGAAGTGGCGAACCAATGTCATTATTTTCTGTGCGGTGGTCGCGCTGGCGATGCTGGCGTGGGCGGCTTCGCCGAAGCTGCAATGGACAACCGAGACGTTCCGAAGGGACTACGATATCTATATGGAGCGCGATGAGCCGACGTCGATCGGCTTGCGGCTGGAATTCTGGAGGAAATCGCTGCGGTTCTTTGCCGAGTCTCCGATCGCCGGGCACGGTACCGGTTCGACACGCGGGCTCTTCGAACAGGCCGCTACCGGCCCCGAAGTTCTCGCCTCCGGCCAGGTCATCGGAAATCCGCACAATCAGACGCTCAATGTCGCAGTTCAGTGGGGGATCATAGGGATCGCCGTGCTATACGCGATTTGGTGGTTTCATCTGCTGCTGTTTCGCGGCGAGGGGCTGGTGGCCTGGATCGGATTCATGGTTGTGACGCAGAATATTCTCACCTCGCTGTTCAATTCTCACATCTTCGATTTTCACGAGGGGTGGATGTACACCATCGGCGTGGGCGTCGCGGGCGGAATGCTGCAGAACAAGCGCTCGCCGATGGCCATAGCAGGCCAGGAAAACTCCGTTAAGCCATGACGGCTGGCATGCATGCAGCGGATCAGTTATCAGCGCCCCCGCAACGGCATAGCCGGGGCATCTTTCGCTACCGGTCGGCCAGATGATGCGTCTCTCAAACCTGACTTCGCGCAACGCCTTGATCGCAGCGCACGATGCGCTCGCGACGACGCTCGCGGTATTCGCCAGCTTCTACCTGCGCTTTGAAGGTGGTGAGAATTTTTTCGATCGTGTGCCGCTTCTGCTGCACATCCTGCCATTCTTCATCGCTTTCAGCGTGGTGGTCTGTTACGCCTGCAACCTTACCACCACCAAATGGCGCTTCATTTCGTTGCCGGATGCGTTGAATATTCTACGTGCAGCCACGGTATTGACGGTTGGACTTCTGGTGCTGGACTACGTTTTCGTCGCGCCGAACGTTCATGGCACGTTCTTCCTCGGCAAGGTCACCATCGTACTCTATTGGTTCCTCGAGGTCTTCTTCCTGAGCGCTTTGCGGTTTGCCTACCGCTATTTTCGCTATACCCGGGTGCGCCGCCATGCCCGTACCGAGGGCGCGTCTCCGACCTTGTTGATAGGACGCGCGGCCGACGCGGAGATCCTGTTGCGCGGGATCGAAAGCGGTGCGGTCAAACAGCTCTGGCCGGTCGGCGTATTGTCGCCGTCGATGGCCGATCGTGGGCAGTCGATCCGCAACATTCCAGTGCTTGGCGGGGTCGACGACATCGAGGATATCATCCGCGATTTCGCCAGGCGCGACAAGCCGATCACGCGCGTGGTGATGACGCCGTCGGCGTTCGCACCTGAGTCGCATCCCGAAGCCATACTGATGCGGGCGCGCCGGCTCGGGCTGATCGTCAGCCGGCTGCCATCGCTGGAAAGCGGGGATGCGCCGCGGTTGACGGCGGTCGCGGTCGAGGACCTGCTGCTGCGCTCCAGCGTGGACATCGACTACGGCCGTCTCGAGGCCTTGGTGAGCAACAAGGCGGTGATCGTCACCGGCGGCGGTGGTTCGATCGGCTCGGAAATTTGCCATCGTGTCGCAACATTCGGTGCCGCCCGATTGCTGGTGATAGAAAATTCGGAGCCAGCACTCTATGCAGTGACGGAGGCCTTGGCTGCGCAGGCAACCGGAACGCTGATCGAGGGACGGATCGCGGACATTCGCGATCGCGAACGCATCCAGCGACTGATGAGCGAGTTCAAGCCGGATATCGTGTTTCATGCGGCGGCGCTCAAGCATGTGCCTATCCTCGAGCGCGACTGGAGCGAGGGCGTCAAGACCAATATTTTCGGCTCGGTGAACGTCGCCGATGCCGCCTTGGCGGCGGGCGCCGAAGCGATGGTCATGATCTCGACCGACAAGGCGATAGAGCCGGTCTCGATGCTGGGCCTCACCAAACGGTTTGCCGAGATGTATTGCCAGGCGCTTGATCACGTCCTGGCGTCGCAGCCGCAGGGCAAGCCGCGGATGCGCCTGATCTCCGTAAGATTCGGCAATGTGCTGGCGTCGAACGGATCGGTGGTACCGAAGTTCAAAGCCCAGATCGAAGCCGGCGGCCCGGTGACGGTTACGCATCCGGATATGGTGCGGTATTTCATGACCATTCGTGAAGCCTGCGACCTGGTAATCACGGCGGCCGCGCACGCGCTGGCGCCGGTGCGGCCCGATGTTTCGGTCTATGTGCTCAACATGGGCCAGCCCGTCAGCATCGTCGACCTGGCGGAGCGCATGATCAGGTTGTCGGGCTTGCAGCCCGGCTACGACATCGAGATCGCGTTCACCGGCATTCGCCCGGGTGAACGCCTGAACGAAATTCTTTTCGCGCATCAGGAGCCGACGGCCGACATCGGCATCGCGGGAATTCTGGCGGCTCGGCCCAATGAGCCGCCGCTGGAGACCTTGCGCGCGTGGCTGGCCACGCTCGATCAGGCGGTTGCTAGCGATCAGCGTAGCGCCATCGAGTCGGTGTTGAAGGCCGCCGTCCCGGAATTCAAGGCCGCTCAGATTTGACTTGTCGCGGCTTGCTGGCGGCCCAAGGGCGATCCCCCGCCGTGCCGATATTCGCGGTCAAAACCGCCGGCGCCAAATCCGTATTTTAGGGGCAAGATATTGAATTTGATGGCAATTTCAGCTATCCCGGCGTCGCTGGGAGAGCCGGTTCTGCGAAATGGTTGGATTGTCGCGCGATATCGGATACCTGCTGCGGTTGAGCTGGGCGAACTCCTGAGGGTGATGCTTGATCAAATTCGGCTTGCTGGGGTGCGGACGCATCGCGAAGCGCCATTCCGAGCTTCTTGGCGGGGGGCATATCGCAGGAGCCGAACTCGTCGCCGTCTGCGACGAAGTGCGTGAGCGCGCCGACGCAATTGCCGGGCGTTTCGGGGTGACCGCATTCTACGATATCGATGAATTTCTTGGCCGAAAGGATATGCAGGCGGTGTCCGTGCTGACACCGAGCGGCATGCACCCGACGCATGCCATTGCTGCTGCCAGGGCGGGCAAGCACGTCGTCGTCGAGAAACCGATGGCGCTTCGTCTGGAAGACGCCGACACCATGATCCGCGCCTGCGATGCAGCGGCCGTCAAACTGTTCGTCGTCAAGCAGAACCGGTTTAATGTTCCGGTGATCAAGGCGCGCGAGGCGCTCGATGCAGGCCGCTTCGGACGCCTGGTGCTGGGAACGGTGAGAGTGCGTTGGTGTCGCGATCAGGCCTATTACGATCAGGACAAGTGGCGCGGAACCTGGGCCTATGATGGCGGGGTTCTTGCCAACCAGGCCAGCCATCACGTCGATATCGAAGCCGAAGACACGGCGGTGGCGACGCTCAAATTCAAAAATGGCGCGCTTGGCATTATCGAAGCCACGACGGCGGTCAGACCGAAGGATCTCGAGGGATCCTTATCCATTCTGGGAGAGAAGGGCAGTGTGGAAATTGCGGGGTTTGCCGTCAACAAGATTCGGCATTGGCAGTTTTCTGAACCGCTGTCGTCGGACACGGACGTGATGGAGAAGTTCTCGGTCAATCCGCCGAACGTCTATGGATTCGGTCATCAGGCCTATTACGAGCATGTCGTCAAATGTCTCAACGATCAGAGTCCCGCGCTGGTCGACGGTCTTCAGGGGCGCAAGAGCCTCGAACTGATCTCCGCACTGTACGAGTCGATTGAGACGGGCAGGGAGGTCCTGCTGAAGTTTGTTCCGCAGCTGTGTCGCCTCGGTGAGCTGCCATGAGCGAGCCAGAGATCCGGCATGCGGGCGTGCGTGACGTGCTGTTTGGCGCGCGCGTCAGCATCGTCGAGCCGTGCAATCTGTACGGCTGCGAAATCGGAGACGATTGCTTCATCGGCCCTTTTACCGAAGTGCAGAAAGCCGTGCGCATTGGAGCACGGACGCGAATTCAATCCCATGCGTTTGTCTGCGAACTGGTCACGATCGGCGAAGATTGCTTCATCGGTCATGGGGTGATGTTCATCAACGATACGTTTTCGACGGGCGCTCCGGCGCGCGGGCGCAAGGAGCTGTGGCGCTCCACGACGATCGGAAATCGGGTGTCGGTGGGATCCAACGCCACCATTCTTCCGGTCAAGATCTGCGACGATGTGGTGATCGGCGCGGGGGCGGTAGTTACCAAAGACATTACCGTGCCTGGATCCTATATCGGCAATCCGGCGCGCATTCAGACGGAAGCTCGATAGGCGCCTGGTACCTTGCTTCCCCAAAAAAGGCCCTAACCATGGCTGTACCTTACGCGGACCTTCATCTTCAGTATCTGAACATCAAGTCTGAAATCGACACGGCCATAGCCGCCGTCATTCGAGACAGCGCGTTCATCCGCGGTCCCTATGTCGATGCGTTCGAGAGGCAATTCGCTGCTGCCGTAGATGCCAGCCACTGCATCTCCTGCGCCAATGGCACCGACGCGCTCTACCTTGCGATGGCCGCGCTGGAGGTGAGGCCTGGGGACGAGGTCATTACCACGGCGCATTCGTGGATCAGCACCTCGGCCATGATTACCCATGCCGGCGCCACCGCGGTGTTTTGCGATACCGACGCCCGGACTTTCACCATCGATCCCGTTGCGGTCGAAAGCGCGATTACCCCTCGAACGGTGGGAATCATTCCGGTTCATCTCTATGGCCAGCCAGCCGATATGACTGCGATCATGGCGATCGCCCGCAAGCGCGGCCTTTGGGTGATCGAGGATTGCGCGCAGGCGCACCTGGCTCGGTACAAGGATCGGCCGGTCGGCAGCTTCGGCGAAGCCGCCACCTATTCGTTCTATCCGGGCAAGAATCTTGGGGCGATGGGGGATGCCGGGGCCATTGTAACGAACCGCAGCGATCTCGCCGAACGGATGGCGATGCTGGCGCGGCACGGTGGTGTCGTGAAGCATCAACATCGGATCGAAGGCATCAACAGCCGCCTCGACGGTATGCAGGCCGCCATTCTGTCGGCCAAGCTGCCGCATCTGGCGCGCTGGACCAAGGCGCGGCAGGCCGCGGCGGCGGTCTATGACCGTGGTCTCAACCAGATCGAGGACGTCGTGGTGCCGCAGGTCGCTCCCGATCGTTCACACGTCTATCACCTCTATACCATCCAGCATCCGCAGCGCGACAAGCTCGCCGCGCATCTGACCGCAAACGGCGTGCAGACCGCCATCAACTATCCCGTAGCGCTGCCATTTCTGGAGGCCTATCGGCGTTTCGGTCACCGTCCCGGGCAGTTTCCGAATGCCCACCGAAATCAGGGCCGCATCCTCTCGCTGCCGATGTTTGCGGAAATCACGCTGCCGCAGCAGAACACCGTGGTAGATCTCATTCGCGCATTTAGATAGTGATGCGCTTCCCTGGCTATATCGGCCCGGAGCCGGTTGAAGATACCTCATGAAGACTGGCTCCCGACTGCTGGCAAACTCGACCTGGAATGCCGCAGCATTCGTCGTTGGCGTAGGTTTGAATCTTGTGATCCTTCCGTTTGTGGTGCGACGGCTCGGCGTTGCATCGTTCGGCATTGCCGGGCTGGTCATAGCCAGCATTGCGCCTGCGCTGATTCTGAGCAATTCTCTTGCCCTGATGATTGCGCGCGAACTCGCGCAACGGCTCGGTTCCGCAAAGCGCGAGGAAGCACGGCAGTTTATGGCGACGGCTCTGTTTATCGGTCTTGTCGCCGGGATTCCGCTCGCCGTTCTTTTCCCGCTCGCTGGCCCGGCTTTGGCGCAGCGGGCGTTCAATCTGAGTGGCGATTTTGCCCGGGACCTTCTGGCGGCGTTCTGTTTCGGCGCCCTGGGCTGGTTGTGCCAATGCATCGCCGGTGTCTTCCTCGCGTTGTTCGTAGCCCGTCAGGACTATGCGCGGCTCGCTTTGATCAATATTGCGGGCACCCTTGTTTCGACGCTTCTGATGCTGTTACTGATCCCGCGATGGCCGGTCGCGTCCACCTACCTGGCCTGCCAGATGGCCGGGTTTGCCGCCAATCTGTTATTGGCGGCATTATTGTCGCGGCTGTTGTTGCCTCAATGGACAGCGCTTCCGGTTCTGCACCGCAGCTCTCTGGCAAGTCTTCTGCATACCGGAAAATGGCAGGCGGTCGCGCAGGGCGGCGGGCTCGTTTCGGGGCAGGCAGATCGCTATCTGCTCGGCGCGTTTTTGCAGCCGCAAAGCGTCGGTTACTATTCGATAGCACAGCGGCTGGAGGAAGCGATCTATATCGGCGTTCTGAAGATCGGCGAGATCTTGTTTCCCTTCTTCAGCTCGCTGCAGGGGGAGGGCGAGGGACGTGTCGGCGAGTTGTTTTTTCGTGCGGCCTGGGTGCTGAACGTTCTGGCGGTCGGAGTGCTCGGAGCGCTGATTCCCGTCGCCGGCAGCCTGCTGAGGCTGTGGACCGGCGCGGAAGTCGCCCTGGAGGGACAGCGCGTCCTGATCGTGCTCGCGGTGGCAGGCATTCTTGGCAGCGGAACCAATGTTTTCGCATTCTATCTGTTGGCAAACGGCAGGACCGGGACCAACGCCGCGATCGCGCTGGTCACCGCGCTGTTCACGCTTGGCACGAGCGCGGTAGCACTTCCGATCTTCGGATGGCCCGCTGCCGGATGGAGTTCCTGCGCCGGCGCGTTGGCGCAGCTGGTTATGATGACGGTGCTGCTGCGGCGGAGTTTTGACTTGCCGGACATCTGGTTGCGGGTCTGGCATTTCGTGCTGATGCCGATCGCTCTCGGGTTGGCCTGTGCGGGGTTGTTGCGGGTCTGGATATCGGGTTACGGCTTCGGTCAAAGCGTTGCCTGGTTGCAGGTCGCGGCATGGTATGCCTTTTCGGCGGCAGCGATCCTGGCGGTAGTTATTGGGTTTTCCAGCATTGGACGTTACGGGGGGATCTGCCGAAGCGATCTCTACCGCATCGCGGCACGATTCTTCCCGGCGTGGAGTGTCTGATCGATGTGCGGCATTGCGGGTATCGTTGACTTACAGGGCGGCGCTGTCGTTCCCGGCGCCATAGAAAGCCTGACCGCGCTCATCGCTCACCGTGGTCCCGATGGCGCGGGATTTTGGCATAGCGATGACAAGCGGATTGCGCTCGGCCATCGTCGATTGGCCATTATCGACCCCGGGGCACGCGGCAACCAGCCGATGATCTCGGGCGACGGCCGTTACGTCATCGTCTACAACGGCGAGATCTACAATTTCCTAGAATTACGCCAGGAGCTGGAAGCGCTGGGGATCGCGTTCCGTACCGAATCCGACACCGAGGTGATACTCGCGGCGTGGCAGGCTTGGGGGCCGGAGATGCTGCTGCGCTTCAACGGCATGTGGGCATTTGCCATTGCCGACAACGTCTCCGGCGATGTTTTTCTGGCGCGTGATCGCTTTGGCATCAAGCCGCTGCTTTATTCGCTCGCGGACGGCCGCGTGGTGTTTGCCTCGGAAATGCGGGCGCTCATCGGTTGCGGCCTGGTACCGGCCGACATCGATACCGAGGTCGCGCGCCGGATTCTGGTCGATGCGTTCAATATCGAGGGCAGCGAGCGTACGCTGCATCGGCAGGTCCGACGGTTGCAGGGGGGGCATTATCTCTGGATCAGGGCCGGCCGCACCAGCCTGACGCGCTGGTGGCGAACGGTCGATCACCTGCCGTCATTGCCCCCAACGGACGCCGGACAGGTCGAACGTTTCGGCGAGATCTTTCGCGATGCTGTCAGCTTGCGGATGCGCAGCGACGTGCCGATCGGCACCTGTCTGTCCGGCGGGTTCGATTCTTCGGCAATCATCTGCGCGATGGCCGATGCCGAGAAAGCGGGGATGGGACCGCGAGGCAGTCATGCCTGGCGTCACGCCTTTGTCGCATCGTTTCCAGGCTCGTCCAACGACGAACGGCCGCAGGCAGAGCAAGCCGCGGCCTGGGCCGGCGTCGACCCGGTGATTCTTCAGATCGGCCTCGATGACGCCTTGAGGGATTTCGATCGCGTCCTGGAGGATATGGACGATGTGTATATTGGTCTGCCGACGGCGGTGTGGCTGATCTACCGGGAACTGCGCCGGCACAGGGTCCTGGTGTCGCTCGATGGTCATGGCGCGGATGAACTAATGGGCGGTTATCTGCAGGCCGGCGCGACCGCAAGCTTCCAGCTGCGCAACCTGCTTTCAGCAATGGTGTCGCGCTGGCGGTTTCTGGGCCGAACCGTGGATCTGGCACGCGCCGCGCTGATCAAGCGAAACGGCCAGTTTTTTCTGCGCGGCGGCCTCTTGGCGCTGCCGCGGCCATTCCCGGTGGTAGGTGACGACGACCGCCTGCCGCGCCAGTGGGGATTTTTCAATCGAAGGTTGTATCGCATGCTTCATGGCACCGTGTTGCCGACGATCCTGCGCAATTTCGACCGTCTATCGATGGCGCACGGCATCGAGGTGCGAATGCCCTTCCTGGATTGGCGTCTGGTGACCTATACCGTCGCGCTTCCGGAACACAGCAAATATGCCGACGGGACTTCCAAACTGATCGCACGTCGCGCCATGGCCGGCCGGATGCCGGAATCGATCCGGGTCGGGACGCGCAAGGTCGGCTTCAACTCGCCGATGCCCGAATGGCTCAACGGACCGCTTTTGGACTGGACTGCCTCATTATTGACAAAGAAGGTAGCGGCTTTTGCCGAACTGGTCGACGAGCCGGCACTCGAGAAGGCAGTTGTAAGGCTCAACCGCGACAAATCATGGGATT
>Ga0302275_10004015_pt1 | contig 14696 bp, 13 predicted proteins | sample III_Bog_N2_2_FD_200229 | JGI IMG/M metagenome (GOLD analysis project Ga0302275, IMG submission 200229) | Peat permafrost microbial communities from Stordalen Mire near Abisko, Sweden - III_Bog_N2_2 | ecosystem: Environmental > Terrestrial > Soil > Wetlands > Peat | place: Sweden: Abisko...
CCTCCTCCTCGAAAAGCCAGGTGCGAGGGCGCCCAACGATTGAGGGCCGTCCTTTCCCAGGTCCCAAAAGCGGGACCTGGGGCACCCAGGCTTTATCGTCTTCCGCCCTTGCGACAAAAACAAGAACGTCGCGAGGGTGGGGCACCCGGCTCCCTCAGAAGATGAGCTACGCGCAGGGTGCTCAGACCAAGTGATTTTGTAATCACTAGCCTATGCTTGTGCGGGTCTGGAGACCCGCACGACAGCCGCTCTGGAGAGCGGCGCTACACTGCGGCGATAACCCACGGGAGTGCGCTACTAGGTGGCTGGGGTTGGGTCGGGTTCCGCGGAGCGGGGGAAGACGCGCAGGCGCTCGACGCGGCGATCGGTGGAGGCGACCACCTCGATGCGCAGGCCGGCGGCCTCAAGCAGCACCACCTCGCCGGTGAGCGGAATGCGGCCTTCGATTTCGCTGACCAGGCCGCCCAGGGTGGTGGCCTCGTAGGCCTCGCCCAGTTCGATGGGTTCGCCGAAGAGATCGTCCAACTGGTCCACGGGGAAGCTGCCGGGGACCAGCCAGGCGCCGCCGGGCTCGCGCTGCGGTTCCTCGATGGGGGTTTCTTCCTCGTGCTCGTCGCGGATGTTGCCGACGATCTGCTCGAGCAGGTCCTCGATGGTGACCAGGCCGGCCATGCCACCGTACTCGTCGATGACCACGCGCATGTGCTGCTTTTCACGCTGCATTTCGCGCAGCAGCTCGTAGCCGCGCTTGGTTTCAGGGACGAACGCCGCCGGGCGCTGGATGCTGGCCACGGTGCGGGTGCGGGCTTCCTCGTCGGTGATTTGCAGCAGGTCGTGGGCAAAGGCGATGCCGGTGATGTTGTCCAACGAGCCGGAGTAAACCGGCACGCGGGAGTAGTTGTGCTCCTGAAGGACCTCAAGAAAGCTCTCCAGGGTGATGGAGCCGCGCACGGCAAAAACCTGGGGACGCGGGGTCATGACTTCGCGCACCAGCTTGTCGCCAAACTCGACGGCGGAGCGGACCAGGTCGCGGTCGCTCTCCTCCAGAATGCCCTCCTCTTCACCGGCCTCGAGCAGCGCCTCGACATCCACGGCGGACTCCTCTTCAGGGCTGGCCGGCTCCTCCGCCAGCGCCCCCACCGAGAAGAAGAAGCGCACAAAGACGGTGATGGGGGTCATGAGCCAGAGCAGCAGGCGGATGGGCCAGAGCAGCCGCACCGCCCAGCGGCCACTGGTGCGGTTGAAGAGCATGGCGGGGAAAAGCTGGTTGCAGAAGATAACCACCAGCACCACGCCGAGAACTGCCTGGGCAATCTCAGCGACCGTGGGGCGGGTGAAATGGGGGCCGCGATCGAAGAGGACGGCGCCGAACTCCAGGGCGATGATGCCCAGGGAAAGCTGTTGCAGCACGGCCGCGGAGATGGCGGCGTGCTCGCGGGTCAAACCCAGTTGCGGCTCGACGTGCTCTTCCCAGGCGTCCAGGTTTTCCTGCTCCTCGCGGGTGAGGATGCGGCCGAACTCGGTGTAGACGCGGCAGATGTAGGAGGCCAGCGTCTCGACAGCGGCCAGCAGCAAAACCATGAAGATGGCCAGGCGGCTCATGGGCGGGCGCTCCGTTGAGAGGAGGGGCGCTTGGTGGTTCCGGGTTGCGCTACCTTGGATTTCTGTTTTCCCACCCTTGCGGCTGAAGTGCGTCGCAAGGATGGGGCACCCGGCTTGGACGAGGGTTTGCGCGCCTTCGATTCTTGTTTTCCCACCCATGCGGCTGAGGTACGCCGCATGGATGGGGCACCCGGCTGTTTCAAAGCTGGTTGCTTGGGCGCGGCGGCGCGCTCGATGAGGCCCTGGGGCAAGCCAAGGCGGGCGCGGAGAACGAGCTCGCGGCGGGCCATTTTGCCGTTGTCGATTTCGTGGTCGTAGCCGGCCAGATGCAGCAGGCCGTGCAGCATGAGCACCTTGACTTCAGTGGAGAGGGAGTGGCCCTGTTCGACGGACTGGCGCAGGGCGGTGGGGACACTGATGGCCAGATCGCCGGCGATCTCTTCGGCGCCGATGCCGCCAGCGGGAAAGGAGAGCACGTCCGTGGCCTTGTTCTTGCCGCGGAACTGGCGATTGAGGCGGCGCATGGCGGCGTCGGTGGTGAGTTGCACCGTGACTTCTCCCTTGAGGCGGACGGCTGCCTGCGCTACGCCAAGAAAACGCGCCAGGGTACGCACGGTAGGCAGGCGGAGATTGCGGGGAGTGGGCGCGGCCGACGTCTTCGCCGAAGTTGCCGCCGGCGCGAGGTGGGGGTCCAAATCTGGGTCGAGAAGGATCATCGTGTCCAGGGCCGCAACGCACGCGGCCCCGTTTCATCTCATTCTACGCGGATTGCCGATTCAGTTCGCTGGGAAGGCGGCGGTAACTCCCACCCTAGTGCTGTGTCCCAGATGTTCTTTGAAAAGCAACTGCAGATCCTTCGACTCACCACCCCCAAGCTGAAAAGCGCTTGGGGCCCCGTTCGCTCAGGGTGACAACCCTTGTTTTGTTGCGAACTTCAGGGACAGTACCCTAGCCGCAAAAACAAATACGCGGTGTCCGGAGGGCGCCCAGGTGGGGCACCCTGGCTTCTTGTTTTCCCATCCTTTCGCCAGGAAAAAGGCGAAAGGACGGGGCACGGAGCTTTGGTGCGGCACCCGGGCAGTTCTTACTGCGGTTTGGCGGCTTGCTGCGGCTGCGCGGCAGGGCGTTTTTCGCGTGGAGGAGCCGGGATCTCGATTGGCTCGCCCAGAGCCAGGGGCAGCTCCTGCTGCTGTGTCCTGGATTCGTAGGCGCGCACAATGCGCTGCACGAGGGCGTGGCGCACCACGTCGCAGTCCTCGAAGTGGCAGAAGTGGATGCCTTCGACCCCATCGAGAATGTTGATGGCGTCAAGCAGGCCGGACTTGCGCGGATTGGGCAGGTCGATTTGGGTGATGTCGCCGGTGATGACCGCCTTGGAGTTGTTGCCCATGCGGGTGAGGAACATCTTCATCTGCTCGATGGTGGTGTTCTGGGCCTCGTCCATGATGATGAAGGCGTCATTGAGCGTGCGCCCGCGCATGAAGGCCAGGGGCGCGACTTCGATGACGTTCTTCTCCAGCATCTTGTCGACCTTTTCGGGTTCGAGCAGGTCGTAGAGGGCGTCGTAGAGGGGGCGCAGGTAGGGATCAACCTTTTCCTGGAGGCTGCCGGGAAGGAAGCCGAGGCGCTCGCCGGCCTCGACCGCGGGGCGCACCAGCACGATGCGGCTCACCTTTTTGGCGTTGATGGCGGCCACGGCCATGGCCACGGCGAGGTAGGTTTTGCCGGTGCCGGCCGGACCGACGCCGAAGACCATGTCGTTCTGCTCGATGGACTCGACGTATTTTCTTTGATTGATGGAGCGCGGCTGCACCGTGCGCTTGACGCCCGCGGAGCGCTGCTTGCCGGCATCGCCCAGCGAGCGGAGCGTGATGGCGGGGTCGGCCACCACCAGACGCAGCATCCCGTTCAATTCCCCGTTATGCGGATGGATGCCCTGGCGTCGCAGCGCCTCGAAATCCTGAAAGATGCGTTGCACCCGGACCACACCTTCTTCCGGTCCCTGCACATGCACAGCGTCGGAGCGAAGATCGATTCGCACCCCGAGCGCGTCTTCCATCAGCCTGAGATTCTCATCGCGGGTCCCGAACAGGGGCTCAAGATTGGGCGTAATCTCCAGAGCGATCTTCAAGGGTTTCGATAGCCTCCAGTGGGTCGTTGAGGGTTTGCGGTGACCGGGACGCGGCGCAAGGCCGCGGCGCCCGGCGTGGATAAAGAGAGCATATCGGCAGACGGCGCCGGATGTACAAGAGCGGCGCGGCGGAATTGGGTGAGGGACGCGGTACTTTGGAGGCGCGCACTGCGCCGGGCGGAGTGAAAGGCAAGGGCTGGATGTGAGGGGAGTTTGCGTTCGGAAGACAGGAACGGGCCGATGCTCTGGGCTGCCTTGCAGGACCGCGGGATGGCGTGGGCGACCAAGTCCGGTATCTGCGCTTGAGAGTAGCGCCGGCGGGCGCAGGAGTCAATGCAGGGCGCAAGGATTTCTGGTGAAGAATGTGCCTTGGCAGGCAATGGGGGCTGGGGCGTGGACGGCCGAGGCGGCCAAGACAATCGCGAAAGGGTGGTTCAGCGCGGAGAGGAGGTTTCGACGCGGCCCTACGGGACGCGTCCCATATGATCGGGATGCTGTCCCAGGCTTGCGCTGCGCTTCAGCCTGGGCTATTTTCGTCTCTTCCCTCCGGGAAGGTTGAGGCTGACGCCCCGTTCGCCTCTTTCCTGCGGGAAGACTGAGGCTTACGCTCCGTTCGTCTTTTCCCTCCGGGAAGACTGCGGCTGACGCTCCGATGGACGCGGGGGATGCTAGGTTTTGGCGGCGAACGGCGGCGGCTTGAAGGACGATTCTCTGCGGGGCGGAGACAGCTTGAAGGACAAAGAGCATCCCGGCGGCAGCCTTCCGAAACCGCCCTCGCATTGACCCGCCGCCGGCTTTCCCGTAGACTATGAAATTGCGAGGGGTGCGGCTCAAGCTTGCATTCTGGCCCGCATTTCACCACAAGATAAGGAAGATCAATGGCAAACCATGTATCGTCGCTGAAGCGTGTCCGCCAGACAGTGACCCGCACGGAAGTAAACCGCGCCAACCGCAGCCGCGTGCGCACCAGCCTGCGGGCCATGCGCGAGGCTCTGACCAAGGGCGACGCGAAGGTTGCTCAGGAACAATATCGCGAGACCACCTCTGCGCTGGACAAGAGCGTACAGAAGGGCATTCTGCACTTCAACACCGTCTCCCGCTACAAGAGCCGCCTGAACGCGCGGCTGAAGGCCCTGGTTCTAGCCAAGGCGTAGTGGCTGCGGCCCGGCAAGGGCTCAAAAAGATCGGATTGACGAAAACAGCCGGGGGCAACCCCGGCCGTTCTTGTTTTTGCCGCCTGCGGTGGGGCCTGCCTCCTGGCAATTTTGTGCCCCTTCCGCCAGCGGATGGGAACCAATTGAAGCCTCCTGGTGTCAAAGTTTGCAGGAGGCTTGGCAATGTCCCATCCCTCGCCTGCGGCAGCGGTTCACTCTTCCGATGCAGAGCTTGTGGCTAGCCTTGCCAAGCTGTGGCCGCATCGAGAGCACGAGTCGAACAGTGTCAAGAATCCCTTTTGCTCTCTTGGCCTGCACCGGTGGCGTCAACTTGATTTGAGCGAATTGCACCCGGAGAAATCCGGTATTGCTTCTGGTGCTCGAAGATCAGGGTCGATGGGGTTACCTATCAACCTTGAATCGGGCTATTTGCTTCTCAAGGCACCCACCCGAACGCGTTGTGAGCTCAACGGTCTGGCAAGTCTCTCAAAAGAAGGGCCACCTCAGGGCCTAAATGCCGGGACATTTTGCGCCCTGAATGTCGGGGGCTAAACAGACTGCGGGAAAAGGGCGAATTGGGAGCGAAACCCCCGAGAAGCAGGCCTCAGGGGCTAAAGCCCGTCCTTTATTTTGTGCGACTTGCGGCACGACTAAAGTCGTGCCCTGACACTTCTTGCCCTTGAATTGAGCTTTTTCGCGACCTGTAAAGCCCCGACCTACCAGCCCTTAAAGCCCGCCTTCATTTTGCTGCATGCGGGACGGCTAAAGCATTTCGAAGATGCCTGCCGCGCCCATGCCTCCGCCGACACACATGGTGACCATGCCGTAGCGAACCTGGCGGCGGCGCATCTCGTGCAAGAGCGTGGCGGTGAGCTTGGCGCCGGTGCATCCCAGGGGGTGGCCGAGGGCGATGGCGCCGCCGTTCACGTTGATCCGCTCTGGATCGAGCCCCAGTACACGAATCACGGCCAGCGCCTGTGCGGCGAATGCCTCGTTGAACTCGATCAGTCCGATCTCGGCGAGGGTGAGGCCGGCTAGGCGCAGAACCTTGGGAATGGCGGTGATGGGGCCGATGCCCATCTCCTCAGGCAGGCAGCCGGTGACGGCGTAGGCAACGAGCCGGCCCAGCGGGCGAATGCCCAGCTCCCGCGCCCGGCCGCGTTCCATGAGAACCGCGGCGGCGGCGCCGTCGGAGATTTGCGAGGCGTTGCCGGCGGTGACGGTTCCCTGCGCATGAAAGGCGGGCTTGAGCCGGGCCAGGGCAGCGGCGGAAGTGTCGGCGCGGGGGCCTTCGTCGGCGGCAAAGATGGATTCCGTGACGACCGGCTTTCCAGCCTTTGCGCCAGGGACCGCGGTTGTGACCGTCACCGGGATCAGCTCTTCGGCAAAGCGTCCGGCGGCCTGCGCGGCTATGGCCTTTTGATGGCTGGCCAGCGCGAAGGCGTCCTGATCTTCGCGCGCAATGCTGTAGTGGCGCGCGACCCGCTCGGCGGTGAGGCCCATGGTGAGCAACGATGCCGGGTAATGCTCGGCCAGCCAGGGATTGGGGTTGGGCTTGAGGCCGCCCATGGGGATCAGGCTCATGGACTCGGCGCCGCCGGCCAGCACCACGCGGTCAGCGCCGCAGCGGATGCGCAGATCGGCCAGGGCGATGGCTTCAAGACCGGAGGAGCAAAGGCGGTTTACGGTGACGCCGGGAATCTCCACCGGCAAGCCGGCGCGCAGAGCGGCAAAGCGGGCGATATTCCAGCCCTGCTCGCCCTCCGGCTGGGCACAGCCCAGGATGACGTCGTCGATCTCGGCGCGGTCGAGGGCGGGCAGGCGATCCAAGGCCGCGTTCAAGGCGAGTGCGGCAAGGTCGTCGGGGCGGGTGGTGGAGAGAGCGCCTTTGGGGGCGCGGCCTACCGGGGTGCGCACGGCGCTGACGAGAACGGCTTCAGGCATGGGGAATGCTCCTTGAAGATCGACCGCAGTGTTTCTGCGGAGCCCACCCTACCCGCAAGAACAAAAACGCGGCGAGGGTGGGGCACCCGATGTTTATGCGCTGGCGGCGCTCAGTCCGGCACGTCCAGCAGGGTCCAGGCTTTCCTTGTGAAGAAGTGGTAGACGGTGCCGTAGTCGATGACCGAGTCGGCCAGGGCGTCGTGGTCCAGCCGCGGCGGGCGGTGCGCCATGCCCATCTGGACCTCGCGGATGTGCTGCGGCGAGGCGGCGTCGATGCCCCAGTTGAAGCCCAGCACGCCGCTGGGGTCGTGGGCTTGCAGGCGCGCGGTTTCCAGAGCCGAGGCCAGCACCTGGGGCTGGGCCGCATCGCCGGCGAAGAAGACCAGCAGCGAAACTTCGCCTTGCACCGAGCACAGGACCGCCCAATCCGCGGAGCCGGGCCGCTCCAGGCTGGCATGAATCACGTTTTCCGGGCCATGCGCCTCATAGGTTTGGGGGATGAGGCAGCCGCGCCGGGTGAGCAGGTCGGCCACCGCGGCGGGCAGGCCGGGAAACGAGCTGACCGGCAGATGGCGAATGAGGTAGGGCACGGAGCGGCCAGCGACGGCGATCTGGCCGGACTCGATGAGATGGGCCAGGAGCGGCGGGGGCGGTTGCGCGGCGACGAGAGCGCAGGCGCAGAACAGCGCGCCGAGCATCCATCCGAAATTTCTAAAGCCAGCGCGAACCATGAGATTGCTCAGAATCTGTTCAAAAGTCTCGGGGGTTGAAGGGGACGGGGTTTGACCCGTTCGTTGATGACTGATTCAATTCCCCGCCGCTGCGGGCCGAAAAAATGCGCAGCGCTCGAGTCACTTCCCTCAGGGGCTAAAACCCAGGACATTTTGCACCCCTTGATGTCGGGGCTAAAGCCCCGACCTACCAGCCCCGACCTACCAACCCGCCTTCATTTTGCTGCTTGCGGCACGACTGAAGTCGTTCCTTGATACAGTGCGGCGCTTTTCCGCGGTCTGTTTGGCCCTAAGGCAAGTCTCTCAAAAGAAGGGCCACCTCAGGGCCTAAAGGCCAGGACATTTTGCACCCCTAATGTCGGGGCTAAAGCCCCGACCTACCAGCCCCGACCTACCAGCCCCGACCTACCAGCCCCTTCGCCCAAATCGCCGCATGCCCATCCCAGGTCTCTGACCGCGTGAGTTCGTGCTATGAGTTCGTGCTTTCCCATACCCCAAAATCGGGTCCAATAAGCTAGCTCAGAGCAGGCTCTGGGTCAGCCACCGTGAGTACAACAACAAGCGTTCCGAGACCTAATTGCGCAGCGGTTTGCCGGTCTTCAGAGTAAAGGCAATCCGCTCCTGTGTCTTGCGCTCGCCGGCCAGGGAGAGAAACGCTTCCCGCTCCAGGTCAAGCAGATACTGCTCGCTCAGCGGCGAGCCCGCGGTCACCCGGCCGCCGCAAAGGGTGTAGGCTGCCCAGCGGGCCACTTTCTGGTCGTGCTCCGAGGCGTAGCCGGCCTCACCCATCAGAAAGACGCCGGTTTCGAGCGTGGCCAGCGCGGCGGTGCCGGGGGCAGGAATCTGCGTGCGCGGCTGGGGAGCGGCGTAGCCGGAGGCGGCCAGCACGGCGGCCTGCGCCTTGGCGTCCAGCAGCAGGCGCTCGCGATTCAGGGTGATGCGGTCCGCGGGGGCCAGCAGACCCAGCGGCCGGGCCTCGGCGGCGGAGGTGGAAACCTTGGCCAGGGCGATGGTCTCCAGCACCCGCTTGAGGGCCGTGGCCATCTCCAACGATTGCGCAAAGCGCGAGGGCGGGTCGCGGGGGTCGGGCGGGGCCAGAGCGACAGCCTGGTCCACGGCGCGCAGCAGCATCTCTTTGGTGCCGCCGCCGGCGGGGATGAGTCCCACCCCGGCCTCGACCAGGCCAATGTAGGTTTCAGCGTGGGGCTGGCGGCGCGCCGCGTGCAGGCAAATCTCCGCGCCGCCGCCCAGGGTGAGGCCAAACGGCGCCGCCACCACCGGACGCGGGCAAAACTTGATGGCCGCGGTCATCTGCTGAAAGCCGTGAATGACCGACGCCAGCTCTTCCCACTCGCCCTCCTGGGCCATGAGCAGTAGTTGCAGCAGGTTGGCGCCCACGCTGAAGTTGTCGCGGTCGCCGCCGACGACAAAGCCGGCAAAATCGCGGACCGCGTCGGAGGCGGGATGGAGCACGGAGGAAATGAGGGCCAGCACGTCGCCACCGATGGCATTCTTGAGCGAGTGCAGCTCGATGCAGGCGATGCCGTCGCCGAGATCGACGAGCGAAGCACCCGCGTTGCTGCGAACGACACCGTTCGAGCGGCGGAAATCGGCGACCCGGGCATGACCGGGAACGGCGGGAACCGGCTCCATTTGGCCAGTCTCCGGGTGGAAACACTCCCGGCCGCCGGACGCATACCAGGCCGGCTGCCCGGCGGCCAGCAGAGCCTCGATCCGCGGGCTTACCGGCAGGGCCAGCGTCTTCATCCGGGCAACCGTGGAGACGACCCCGGCTGCATCCATCATTTCGAAAGGCCCCAGCTCCCAGTTGAAGCCGGCGCGCATGGCCTGGTCGATGGAGGCCGCGTCGGTCGCCACTTCGCCGATGCGGTCGGCGGCAAAGCTCCACAGGGAGGCGAGGAAGGGCCACAAAAAAGCCGCGGCCTTGTCTTTGGCCGGGTCATTGGCCAGCAGCAGGCGCAGCTTCTCAGGCGTGGAGGCGGCGTTTTTTGCCATTTCCAGAGCGGGCAGGGCCGGCTTGGCCGCGGGACGGTAGTCGAAGGTGGCCAAGTCGAGCACCAGGCGAAGGTCCTTCCCGTCGGGGCCGCGGGTCTTCTTGTAGAAGCCCTGACCGGATTTGTCGCCCAGCCAGCCCTTGCGAATCATCTCCTCCAAAACGGCTGAGAAGTCGTTGCAATTGGATGCGGGAAGCGGCGTATTTTCCGGTTGAATTCGCGAGAAGCATGCCTCAGGGGCTAAAGCCCCCGCTGAATTGATTGCGTTTTCGGCACGACTGAAGTCGTGCCCTGACGCTAAGCGACGATCATCCGCGGCCTGTAAAGCCCCCGTTGATTTTGCCGAGCTATTGTCCGGGCTAAAGCCGGGACCTACCGATGCTTGCCCTTCCGCCCCAACAGGATTTCCCGCAGCCTGGAGACCTGCGCCCTGGGGGAAGTTGGCGGCCACGTGGGCGAGGATGTCGATGCCCACCAGGTCGGCCAGGCGGAAGGTGCCGGTGCGGGGCCAGCCGATGGCCTGACCGGTGAGGGCGTCCACCTCTTCGATGGTCAGGCCCTGCTCCCGCATCAAGCGCGCGGCGGTAAACATGACGGCGATGCCGATGCGGTTGGCGATGAAGTTGGGGGTGTCGCGGGCCGGAACCACCTGCTTGCCCAGGAGGCGGTCGGCGAAGGCGGCGAAGGCGGCCAGCACGGCGGGGTCGGATTCCGCGGTTGGGATCACTTCCAGCAGGCGCATGTAGCGCGGCGGATTGAAGAAGTGGGCGCCGAAGAAGCGGTCGCGGTGACTGGCGAGGCCGGCGGCGATTTGCGCAATGGGCAGGCCGGAGGTATTGGTGGTGAGCACGGCGTGGGGCGCAAGGTGGGGTGCCACGCGCGCCAGCAGGGCCGTCTTGATGTCCAGATTCTCCGCCACGGCTTCGATCACCCAGTCGCATTGGGCCAGCCTGGGCAGGTCGTCCTCAAAGTTGCCGGGGGTGAGGAGGGCGGCGAGCGCAGGCTCATAGAAGGCGGCAGGCCTGGATTTGGCGAGGGCCTCGATGGCGCTTTTGGCAAGGCGGCTGCGGTCGCCTTCGCCGGCCGGGACAAGGTCGAGCAGAAGGGTGGGAATGCCGGCGTTGGCCAGGTGGGCGGCGATGCGGCAGCCCATGGTTCCCGCGCCCAGCACGGCGGCGCGGCGCACCAGCAGCGGCTGGGCGGCAAGGGCGGAAGCGGGAGGTGCGGCCGGGGAAGCGGTGCTCATGCGAGCTCTCCCTGCGCGGACTGGAGTGAGGAGCGATCCACCACGCGGAAACCATGGCAGCATACGGAAGAGCGCGGCACAGGGTCAAGGATGCCTGCGGATTGGTTAGCACGCCCCCCGGTCATGCCAGTATCCCGGATGCCCGGTTTCAAAATCGAGACAGGCAACGCCCGGCGCTTCTGCAACTCAGGCGGGGACCGGGCGCCGGAAAGTTTTACCATAAGAGCAAGCCATGACAACAACAGCCAGCAAGAGCGTGCAAAGCGCAGTGGTTGAGGGTTCTGTTCTGTCCAGGGACGGCACTCCCATTGGATTCTTCCGAGTGGGCGCCGGGCCCGCACTGGTGTTTGTGCACGGCAGCATCAGCGACCACCGCGACTGGAAGAAAGTGGCGCGCATCCTCTCCGCGCGCTACACCTGCATCCTGATGGACCGGCGGGGCCGGGGCCACAGCCGCAATCTCAGCGCCGCGTATTCCATTGAGAACGAGTACGAGGACGTTGCCGCGGTGGTGGCCAGCGCGGGTGCGGGCGCCTGCCTGGTGGGCCATTCCTTCGGAGCCGTCTGCGCCCTGGGAGGCGCGGCGCTCTGCCCCGTGCGGCGGCTGGTGCTCTATGAGCCGCCCTTTCCCATCGGCAAGCCGATAGCCGGAGCGAATCTGCTGCCGTTCAAGCAGGCGCTGGCCGCGGGAGACCTGGACCTGGCGCTGGCTGTGGGCATGGAGAAGTTCATCGGCCTGCCCGCGGCGGTGGTGGCCGCAACCCGCTCTTCCAAAGCCTGGGCGCACATGCGCGGCCTGGTGGCCACCTGGACCCGCGAGTTGGAAGTGATGGACGCGCAGGGCGGCGATCTCTCCGCCTACCGCCAGTTCCCCACGCCCACCTTGCTGCTGCGGGGCAGCGTAAGCCAGAAGTACCCGTTCCAGGCGGCCATCCGTGCCCTGCAGCAGACTTTGCCCCGCGTGCGCGTCTCTACCCTGCACGGACAAAGCCACATGGCCATGCGCCTGGCGCCCGCGCTGGTGGCCCAGCGGATTGCGCAGTTTGTGGGGGAATAGCAGAACCCGCAATCAGTCGAACCGGGGCCTCCCAGGTCTGAGAGTCCAGACCTGGGCCTCCCATTCATTTGTGGATGATCAGACTTGGGACCCGCCAAGGGTCTGAGGTTCGTGCCGGGTGCCCATCCTTTCGCCTTCTTTCTGGCGAAAGGGTGGGAGAGCACGAATCCCGTTTGACAGCCGACGATCAGAAGCTAAGAAGCTGGGCGCGGCGAAGATACCCCGAAGAACACTGCGGGCGACACATGAAACCGCCGGCTCAGCCGTGCGATATGGTCGCGATTCAGCTGCCGTTTGCCGGAGAGGACCAGCGATACGGTGCTTTCGCTGCCTAGCTCCGTGGCAATGTCGCGCTGCGAGAGCCCATTCCGCTCCAGCAGATAGCGCAATACATGGGCGGGTTCGGCTTGTGGCACCGGGTAGCGCTGCTGCTCGTAGCGCTCCACCAGCAGCGTCATCAACTCGATGGCCTCATCCTCGTCCGCGGTGGGATCGGGTTTCGCCGTCAGTTCGAAGAGCGCCGCGGTATATTCCGCCAGTTCCTCGTCGTTGTGGATGACGTGAGGGGCTCCCCGCCGGATCATCTCGGTTGGATTGGCAAGCGCTGTGCTCATCGTTTCACCCCCTTGTCCCAGTTTGCCCGGTTATCGTACTGCCGGTGGGTCAGAAAAGACCGGATGTAGATGTGGCCCTCCGTGGTCCGGCCTTCCTTCTCGCGCGCGTAGTGAATGACGGTGACCAGCCGGTAGCGGTTCTGGCGGATATTGAAGATCACGTATCCATCCACATCGTCGGCATCCTTGAAGACCTGCCGCACCTCCAGGAAGTTCCGCCACCGCGCCTCGGCAGCGATTCTGAACCAGGCCCGAATCTCCCGCGCGGCCTCCGGATACTGCTCTTCGGCCTCGACGAGGTGCTTGCGTGTGACAACGTGCATGGTGGTCTTTCAAAACCACATTGCCGAGGAACTCGGCGAGGCAGTTGTGGCTAAGCTTTAAGATACTTTTCAAACTGAAAAGCTGTCAAACGAAATTTTGCGTTTTGCAAAGTTCTTTGGCCCTCGACTGTGAGGTGGGAAAACTGAGGATCGAGGTTTCCCAGGTCCCAAAAGCGGGACCTGGGGCACCCGGCATCTCCCAAATTCTGAGCATCTGATGCGGCTACGTTGGACCCCGGCGGCGGCGGACGATCTGGAATCTATCGGGGATTATCTAGCCCGGCATCTTCCATCGTTTGCGCAATCGACAATTCTCGAAATCTACCAAACAATCCTTACATTACGTTCCACTCCCTTTCGCGGCCGCCCCGGACGGGAAGAAGGAACTCGCGAGCTGGTTCTCTCGCGCTTGCCCTATATCGTGGTTTATCGCGTGAAGGATAACGATGTTGAAATCCTGCACATCTATCACGACGCACAACACCGGCTCTGATGGCTGGGAAAAGGGGGACGGACGGTTGGGGTGGCGAAGCCGGGGGGCTCCCACCCTTTCGCCAAGTGCGCGAAAGGATGGGGCACCCGGCGAAACCTGGGCCGCCCGCCCGCTCATCGCGATAAAACTGCGATGAACGGGGCACAGCTTCTCATAGCTCATGGTGATTCTTCGGGACTGATGAGCGGGCCACCTGCCTACCGCACGACCCCTCCGTGCGACGCTTCCAAGCTCGGTTCATGCATCAAAGCGGCAGTTCGTACATATTACAGCGAGTTCATCCACTCACCGATCACCTCCGGACCCATTCAAAGTACATAGCCTTCCCTGTGGGCGGCTTCCTTCAAGTCGCTGTATCAGAAGCGCCCCGTCTGGCACCATGCCACTGCGCAAGGTTGCGTCGCGGGGCGCTCCAGATACAGCACTAAGACCTGAAGACCCCGCTGACGAAGAAGTTGCACTTCAATTCTCCGGACAAGATCGTAGTGTTGGTGGAGCGGGGTAATGGGTTTCCATGGTCAATGACCTGTAGCCTGTTTTTGAGACAGATTACAGGTCTGCAATTCTTAAAGTGGAACCGCGGATCGTCGACTAGAAGATGACGTGGGTGGAAGTATCCCCGCCGTCACCATACTGTGAGCCAGACCCCAGTACAAGGGTCCACGTCTCGTGGCCATCGAAACTTGCAGTGCCCCGGCCGGCAATGCTAAACGACCACTCGTTTAACCATTGAATCTGATTTATCTGCAGATTCAACACCCCGGGGGTTGTGTCTTGCCAGCAGGGCGATCTGAAGCAATGGTTGTCTACTACCACGTATCCATGAACACAATCATGCTCGCGGCCCCCAATCACTGCGGCAGTTAAACGGCCAAGCTCTCCAGGTGGATTCGGAAAAACAGCAATCCGGACAAGGGGATCTCCGGGGTTATTCACTGTATCGATATGCGGTCCTGAGATCGTTGTGATTACGACCCCCTGTCCGTACGCCGCAATCGTTATACTCGGGTCGTGCGGGTGGGGTTTGTGAGGATGATGAGGGTGGTGTTCGTGTTCGGACTTTTCCATGTGCTCCTCCTTGGGGAATAGTGTGCTGCCAATTGTAGCCGATGGGGACGCAACACAACACTTCAAAAAGAGCGCGAGCGTCTGAGGGTAAGCATTATGCAGACTCAGTAGTGTCCGGCTAAAACCGGGTCGCTCGCTGTAACGATCACATATTACACGGGATAGAGTATAACTCGCATTTTTCGATTTGAAATTGATGGCGGCAGAATCGGGGGCAAGCACCGAGTGGCCGTGACCAGCGCGGATTGCCGACAATGAGGGATGAATGCCGGACAGACTGTCTTCTCCCAGCTCATGGATCACCTGCCCTCCTACGAG
>Ga0302275_10004024_pt1 | contig 14671 bp, 13 predicted proteins | sample III_Bog_N2_2_FD_200229 | JGI IMG/M metagenome (GOLD analysis project Ga0302275, IMG submission 200229) | Peat permafrost microbial communities from Stordalen Mire near Abisko, Sweden - III_Bog_N2_2 | ecosystem: Environmental > Terrestrial > Soil > Wetlands > Peat | place: Sweden: Abisko...
GCGAGTAATGAGCAGGTTTTAATTGAGCAAGGTCTCGAAATGCACCGTCCCAGCAGCATTTTTGTTCGTGCCACGAAAGCAATCAGTGGTCAAGATAACCATGTCGTCAATGTGCGCGTCGGTGGAAATTGTGTAGAAGTCTTGCGCGGCGAAGTTACACTTCCGCTCTAGCACGTCTCAACGCCGCGACAGTTGCGGCTTCTCTCGCGATAGCACATTCATGCCAAGCACCAGAGTGCCATTGGCGAGCACGCTACTTTACCTGCGCGCGGATTGAATTTAGCATTCAACTCGCTCGCGATTCTAAAAAAAAGTTAGGAACACAATCACAAAAAAATGTGATGATAGTTCCCGGTCAGGTTCATGAAGCCTAAGAAAACGATTCTCTGCGCGGACGATAACGAACAGGCACTTTCTATACGTAAAGTCATGCTGGAAACACGCGGCTACCGCGTATTGGCATTTAACAATGGCACGCAAGCCCTGGAGGCATTTCGTCGCGGCGGCGTCGATCTGGTGATCACTGACTTAATCATGCCGGGATGCGACGGTTCGCGGCTGATTGAAGAGGTAAAAAATCTTTCGCCGCATACGCCTACTGTGCTTATTTCCGGGCGCGTAAAAATCTACGAACGTGAGACGCTCGCCGATGTATTTCTACCGAAGGGCATGTATGAACCGGCAGACTTGCTGGAGCGTATACGCTTGCTGTTGGTGCGCAAGCGCGGTCCCAAGCGGTCGCCCGAGTTACGGGCTCCGGCGCTGCAGGCAAAGCGCGCGAGTGTCGCGTAACTCGGGCAGAATCGATCCACTTCCTGTGATATCGTTTTCTCTGGATGTCGGCCTTCATTGAAGCAAGAGAATTACGCAAAACCTACCGCATCGGAAAGTTGGATGTGCCCGCCCTGCGCGGCGTTTCGTTCGATGTGCAGAAGGGCGAGTTTGTTACCATCGTCGGCCCTTCCGGAAGCGGTAAGTCCACGCTCTTTTATCTGCTCGGGGGATTGACTCGAGCGGACTCCGGCAGTGTCACGATTGACGGAGTGGATTTCGCCACTCTTTCCGATGCTGAGCGGACGCGCCTGCGCAAAAGCAAAATCGGATTCGTCTTCCAAAAATTCAATCTCTTACCCACGCTTAGCGCGCGCTCGAATATCGAGATTGCGGTCGACATTGCTGACAAAGGGCCGTTGGATTCCGGGTTTCTAAAAAAGATTACCGGCATGCTCGGCATCGCAAACCGCTTGGAGCATCGGCCCAACGAGTTGTCCGGCGGCGAGCAGCAGAGAGTTGCGCTCGCCCGCGCGCTCATTAACCGGCCCGCTATTGTGCTGGCCGACGAGCCCACAGGTAACCTCGATTCGAAGAGTTCAAGCGTTGTGCTGGATATGCTGCGTCAGTCGAACAAAGATCTCGGCCAGACGGTGATGATGATTACGCACAATCCCGAGGCCGCCGCGTACGGTGACCGCATCATTCATATGCGCGATGGCCAGATTGTCACGCCCGACGAAGATCCCCAGTGGGCTCGTCACCAGCCGGGAGCGCATTCCGCGACTACTCCTTGATAACGAAAGATCGGCAGCATCGATAACGAACGATCGGCGGCATCCCTGAAAACTTATCTCAACCTGTCACGAGACGATATTCGTCCACCACTTGTCTTCTGACAAGTACGATCACGATGGTGAAACGAAGGAGCGACTGGCAGCTCGTTCGATTCGGATTGGACAACCGCCCGTACGTAGATTGGTTTAACGTTTGCCGCCGACCGCGTGTCCTCGGCCATCTCTCACTTCGTTTCCCTTGAAGTGGGAAACCTTATCGAGACGCTTGCCCGGTTCCGGTTTGTCTCCGCGGGCTGGCCGCGGGCCGTTGTAGCCGTGATCGGGATGGAAGCGGTTATTTACGTGGCCGTGAAAGCCCTCGGGACCATGGAACCAGGGGCCAGCGCCAATGAAGATGCCCCCAGTGAACCACTCTGGGCCGTAATAGCCATAGGGAGCACAATCGTAGGGTGGGACATCGTAGTAGCCATAGGGACACTCCGGCGCGACTCCGATGTTGACACTGACCTGAGCTTCCGTTATGGGTGCCGTGACGGTGAAGCAGACTGCGGCCAACGCAGCCAGCGCGAAAAACTTTATTTTTTTCATTGCATTGTCCTCAATATTCTTCGAGCATCACTCTTTGTTCTTCGAGCTTTGTTCTTCGAGCTTCCTGCTTTCGAGCATCGCCGCCCCTTCGTTATTATTCCGGAGCAGCTCTGATCGATTTCCGATTCGAGCCGTCTCTGACCTGAGCGAAGGCGGCTCGCGCAATTCCAAGCCGCCCAATACGATTCAACTTTTGGAGGCAGGGTTGGCCCCCACAGTCCCGAAAAAAGCCTCGAGAGCGCCAAGTGTCGACCGTAATTCGCTTCTCCGCAAAAATGGGACTGCATAGACCTATGAGAAAAAGAGGGTTATTGTGAATTGTCAGCAAATATTCGCTGCTGTAGAATAAGAAACGACGAGCGGGAGTAACTCAGCGGTAGAGTGCGACCTTGCCAAGGTCGAAGTCGCGGGTTCAATCCCCGTCTCCCGCTCCAGTTTTCAAAGCCCTACATCGCGGAGGGCTTTTTGTTTTAGCGTTTCTTTCTTTAGAGTGGCGTTCCGGCGAACGTCGCAAGAAACGATTGGGCGCGGTAGCCAAGTGGTAAGGCCGAGGTCTGCAAAACCTCCATCGTGAGTTCGATTCTCACCCGCGCCTCCACAAACTTCTTCCCTACAGTCGCCAGACCTTGCGGGAAGAAAACGGAAACGAAGTTCGCGGATTCTCGTGGCTACGTGACACTGACTTCGGTATAAATCCCGTACACCTGTTTCAACGCCTCGCAGATTTCGCCGACCGTCGCGTAGGCCCGAACCGCGTCGATGATATACGGCATGGTATTCACGCTGGAAATATTACCGCCGGTCCCGGCCGTGGGTTCTTGACTGGCGGCCCGTTTGAGGGCGTCGAGGCGGCGCATGACTTCGTCGTTAGAGCGGCGGGCCCGAAGGGTTTTGAGTTTCTTCTCTTGCGCCCGTCCCACGGATTCGTCGATGTACAAGATGTGCGGGGACTCCTCTTCAATCACGAAATCGTTCACGCCCACTGTAATTTTTTCGTTGGCTTCGACTGCACGCTGATACTGGTAGCTGGCTTCGGCAATTTCTTTCTGCGGATATCCACGCTCGATCGCCTGCACCATCCCACCCATGTGATCGAGTTTCTCAAAATAATCGAAAGCTCCGTTTTCCATGTCGAGCGTCTGCTTTTCGACGAAGTAGCTGCCGCCGAGCGGATCTACGGTTTGCGCCACGCCCGACTCAAAAGCGATGATCTGCTGCGTTCGTAGAGCGATACGTGCCGCGTCCGCCGTCGGCAACGCCAGCGCCTCGTCATACGCGTCGGTATGCAACGACTGTGTGCCGCCGAGTACCGCCGCCAACGCCTGTAAGGCGACCCGCGCGATGTTGTTCATCGGTTGCTGCGCCGGTAGCGATACTCCGGCGGTCTGCGTGTGAAAACGCATCAGCCGCGTGCGATCGTTTTTCGCGCCAAAGCGGTCTTTCATTAAGCGATACCAGATCTTGCGTGCGGCGCGGTACTTAGCAATCTCTTCGAAGAAGTCATTGTGCGCGTTGAAGAAAAAACTCAGGCGTGGCCCGAAATCGTCCACGTCCAGACCGCGTCGCCGCGCCCACTCGACGTATTCGACCCCGTCATAGATGGTGAAGGCAAGCTCCTGCAGAGCGCTCGATCCCGCCTCGCGAATGTGATAGCCGCTGATCGAAATCGTGTTGAAGCGCGGTGTAAATTTCGCGCCAAACTCGAAGGTATCGATCACCAGTCGCATCGACGGTGCTGGCGGATAGATGTACTCCTTCTGCGCAATGTATTCCTTGAGAATGTCGTTTTGAATGGTGCCCGAAATCTTCGTCCAGTCCGCGCCCTGCTTTTCCGCGACCACCAGATACATCGCCCAGAGCACGCTGGCCGGCGAATTGATCGTCATGGACGTGGTGATCTTGTCGAGCGGAATCCCGTCGAACAGGATCTCCATATCTTCAAGCGAATCGATGGCCACGCCGCACTTGCCAACCTCGCCCTCGCTCGCCGGATGATCGGAGTCGTATCCCATCAGCGTCGGCAGATCAAACGCCACAGATAACCCCCCGCCGCCATGCTCGAGCAGATATTTGTAACGTTGATTTGTCTCTTCGGGAGAAGCGAAGCCCGAGAACATACGCATCGTCCACAGCTTGCCTCGATAACCCGTCGCGTGAATCCCGCGCGTATAGGGCGGTTCGCCGGGATAGCCAAGATACTTGTCATACTCCCAATCGGCCGGAAGATCAGCCTGCGCATAAAGACGGCGAATCGGCGTATTCGATATGGTGCTGAATCGCGCCCGGCCATGCTCGTCCACATTGGTGCCCGTAGCAGCACCAATTGGTTTTTCCGGAGACTTGTCGAGCGTTGGCGCTAGCGTTTTTTCGGCCCACTCTTTTTCGGAAGCCACGGGATGCCGGCCCTCGAAGACGTCGGAAATCTGGCTCTCGGCAACGGCTTTCCCTGCCGCCTTCAGCGGATCAGCTGGTGATTTCTTCTCGGGCATTGCGTCTCCCCACTACTCCCGATGATAGATGATAGAGGAGGAACCGGAAGCGTCAAAATGCGTTAACCGACCGAGCGGTTGGCAAATCTGTGCTAAAAGCTCGTGGGAAGTCGAAGCGCCGCGGGCAGCTGCCACTTTTCATGAATTCTCATCCCGAGCAAGGCGAGGGGTCTGTAGTTCGCCGTGAGAATACCCATCTCGCGGCGGGATGACAACGCTCATCCCTTGACGCCGCTTTTCGCGCGCCCCTATGCTTGACGTTCTCCCATGGAGGAATTCTGAAAGCATTTCGGCGGTTGCTGCAGCGCACCCCGCTCTACGGCGCCTACAAAGCGCTCGGCCATTATCCCGACTATTGGTATTGGAACTTGCGCGGCCGCCCGCAGCGCTCTCCTCATCTCTTGAAGCAGAAAGTTGTGCGCCACTACGGCGAGAAATATGGTCTCACCACACTGGTCGAGACCGGGACCTATTACGGCGAGATGGTGGCCGCGATGAAAAATCGCTTCACTCAGATTTACTCCATCGAATTCGTTCCCGAATTGGCGCAACGCGCAAGGCATAAATTCGCGAACCTGCCGCATGTGCGAATTTTCTGTGGCGACAGCAAGTTGGTGATGCCCGAAGTGCTGACTCTATTGCGCGGCCCAGCGCTCTTCTGGCTCGATGCCGGCTATTACGGCTGGATCGGAGTTCGGGGCAACGAAGAGCGTTTGTCAGCTGAACTGGAGATGATCTTGAGCCATCCCTATCCGCACATCATTTTGCTCGACGACGCCCGAGGGCTCACTGGCCAGGACGGCATTCCCTCGGTAAATGATGTGAAGAACTATGTCGAATCCAAGTTTCCCCTGCGCACCGTCGAAGTGAAATACGACATTATGCGCATCACGCCGCGAAATTAGCGACCCCCTCTTTACTACTAACTATCGGTCGCTTTCTGGGAAGGGCACGGCTTTTAGCCGTGCCGCCCAGAGCTAACAATAACGCGGGTTTTAGCCCCTGAGGGAATCCGCGGACCATTAGCGAACTCACCACGACTGGCGACTAGAACACGTCGCGGATTGTCCGGTTGACCAAGCCTACCGTGTTGTTGAGTGCCTCACCACACGCATACGCAAAAGTCAGGGACTGATCCGGCAACGAGATCTCCTGCGAAGTCAGCACGGTCGTGCTGCCAACTTCTGTCACCTGCACCAGATAGGTGCCAGCCGTTACAGGGATCGGGGTTTGCGTGCCCGGAGCCGCCGTACCGGTGAAGGTCTGCGGATGCTTAACGCCCAGTTGCGTCAGCGTGACCTGCAATGCCGGAGCGTCGGCGGAATTCGCGAAGACATAGCGCGCGTTCCCAGGCACTACCGGCGACAAGGAGTCCACGAGTTGCAGCGCCGTAGGTTGCGTGGCGTTGATCGCTGCGACAACGGTGGCATTCTCCCCTGCTGTCAACGCTACTTGCGTATCGATTAACACCGCATTCGTGCAGGGTGCCAGCGTGTTCGCCAGGCTGAACTGCACATCATAGGTGCCCGCCACGAGAGTGTACGGGCCAGTGCTGTTGCCGAAGGTCAGTCCGTGGACGAGGCACGCTTTACCGTTTACCAGAATGTCGACGGGTAGGCCAGGATTGAGGTTGTCGGCGATATCACGGCCTGGAATGCCGTGCACGATGTAAAGATAAGCCTCATCCGAGGCGAAGCTGTATGCGCCCAGAATCAGGCATAGAGCTGCAAGTTGCATAACGACACGTGTGCGAAGTTTCATAAGTCTCCTTAAAGTTGTCAGAAGGTTGCGGCGCTGGTTTGGGGGATGACCGCGCATTCGCAGGGGAAGACTGCGTCAGAACGGCCCACAATTCACTGCTGAGATCTCAACCGGGAAGCGGTCTCGCTTCGTTTGAATCAAACCCACGCCCTGCCGGGAAGTTTCCCACGAAAAGAAAAAAAGAATCGTCGACGAGAGAAATTCAGATCGGAGGGTCGCTTCAAGAAGTAACCACGACCGTACGCGTACCCCGAAGTCCCAGAAATCCAGGAATCCCCCGCGAAACGGAAGGCTCCGCTCATGCACTATTAGCTATCAAACTTGTTACGCGGGAGATTCTCGCTAGGTTTCTGCCCTGCAGGTTGATGCTATCGTTGTGACCTGGTTATTGGATAAACTCTTGCAAATCCGCCGCTGCCGAGGATTGCTATGCCGCCTGGACTCGACAATCTCAAACATATCGTCGTTCTGATGATGGAGAACCGGTCGTTCGACCACATGCTCGGATCCCTCGCCGCCGTGGACCCCCGCATCGACGGCGTCACCGACGCGTTAAGCAATCCCGACACGACGGGCGCGTCGGTCAAGCCACAGCCGCTCGCGGAATTTCAAAGTCAGCTCGATCCAGACCCCGATCATCATTTCCGTGCCGTTGACCTGCAGATTTTCGGCGGCGATACCAGTCCGGCGCGCACCGCCAACATGCAGGGATTTGTGAAGAGTTACTTCAATCAACAGGAAGACGTCGGGCATTCCCAAAAAATCATGTACTACTTCACGCAGAGCCAATTACCCGTACTGACTACCCTTGCATTGGAATTCGCGGTCTTTAACCGGTGGTTTGCATCGATTCCCGGTCCAACCATCTGCAATCGTGCCTTCGCACATTACGGAACGTCGTTCGGACGCGTTGACATGAATCCGATTTACATCAACGAGCCCTTCAAGAACATCTACGACCGCCTGCTCAACGCGAATCCCAAGCACACAGCTAAGCTGTATTACTACGACGCAACCAGTTCGACGATGGAAGTCGCAAACTTGCTTCAGAACGAGCCGGAATTATTCGGCACCTATCAGCAATTTCTGGACGACTGTAACTCAGGAAATTTACCCCAGTACTCATTTATTGAGCCGAACTACAACGACCACGACAGCGATAGCGGAGAAGAAGTCGCCAACGATCAGCACCCCGATCACAACGTTCAGGCAGGAGAGTTGTTCATCGCCTCTGTCTATAACGCGATCAAGCAGAACGCGGACTTGTGGACAAGCACCGCTCTCCTCATCGTTTACGACGAACATGGAGGTATCTACGATCACGTTGTCCCTCCGGCTTGTCCGCCCGACCAATTTACAGCCTCGGCGAATGACACAGGGACAGGTCAGCCGTTTGCCTTTGACCGCTTGGGCGTGCGTGTTCCGGCGATTCTAGTTTCGCCGTGGATTCCGAAGGGAACCGTGGTGAGCAACCGCGTCTTTGATCACGCTTCCATTCCCGCGACGATCACCAGGTTTTTTCTCGGCAGTTACTCGCCGCGCTCGCCACGCGAAAGCAACGCTGATGTTTTCATTGAACCAAATGTGGCGCCAGTCGACCCCGCGCGCAATCTGCTTTCGCTGGATACCATGCGAACCGACTGTCCCGACTTCGACGTTTAGTGTTTACGTGACTCCAGCTGTGCTGAAGAAATCTCTGATAAGAGACCACCAAGGAGGAGCGAGTCGATGACTCTCATCCACGTACCCAGGCCAGATCTAAAGATCGCGATGAATCCCGATCGGCCGGTGAATGCGCTGCTGAAAGCACAGGTGCAGCACTTGCACGGCGCCGAGAGAAACCTGCCCGTCCGGCACCGGACTGACATTTACATCAATGCCATTAAGACGGAAGGCGAGGCGGCCGAGTACATTCGGCAGGTGACAACTGCAATCCACGAGGCGCATAAGGCTGCCGCAAAAAAACCCACTCGCGGAATCGCCATCGCGGCAGTTGCTAGCGACGGAATACCAGAAAAATCCAAAGTAAGTCGGAAAGCAAAGAAGCGTAGTCCCAAGAAAAAGACTGGATCGACGACTTAGTAACTCTCGGCGTTGTTGGAGACGGTATGCGATGGAGTGTGCTCATCTTGATATTGCTCTCGTCTGTGGCTGCTCTTGCTCAAGAGAGCCGGCTGCAGGCGGATTTTCGCCGCGAGGGGGAACGAGTCACCGACGCCTGCAACAAATTCGACTTCAGCCTGGTGACCGGGTGCGCCTACGAACTCTTCACCGACCATCCCCTGCACATTGCCGCGGGAAGCCTGCCCCCACAAAACGGATTTGGCCTCGGCGGTGCATTCGTTGCTGACAAGAACACCAGGAACTGGCGGATGACCTGGGACGTTGACGCCGTAGCTTCGACCAACGCCTCATGGCGGGCCGGCGGTTACATGAAGATGATCCACACTCCGCATGAGCAAATTCACGTCATCACGCCTACAGTTCCGCCATCTGGGCTAGCAGCCGAAGCGACTCCTGCTAAGAAGCGGAAGCCCCAGGTCAACCTGGTACATCCTTACACGGTCTTCAACCTCTATGCGCAGTCGATTTCACTGAACAAAATAAATTTCTACGGACTGGGCAACAACTCCACCCAGGCCGGCGCCTCCGTGTTCGGCATGACGCAAACAATTATTGGAGGCAACGTTATTAAACCAGTTTTCGAATGGTCCGCCATTCGCAAGTTGAACGTAGCGCTGCTTGGCGAAGTGAACGGGCGCTTCGTCAACCTCAGGGGCGAGTACGGACAATCCTTCCCCTCGATCGAAACTCTCTACACCAATGCGACAGCGCCCGGATTGACCAGCCAGCCCAGTTTCATCCAACTCGGCGAAGGCTTTCGCCTACAGCCGTCGTTCGGGGAACATTTCCAGCTCAATTACTCCGCCAATTTTCAGCAGTTCTTCGCCCCCTCCAACTCTGACTACTCTTTTCGGCGCTGGACAACCGATCTGAATCACACATTTAATCTTTACGGTTACACGCATTCGACGCCGATTACCACCGATACGAACGGTCCCGACGAATGCGCGCCCGTCAGCGAGAAGTGTCCACCGATCGTGCCCGCTTCCGTTTCGCGCTCGCATAACTTGAACGGCTCGCTGAATTTGCGCCTGTTGGTTTCCGAATCCATTGCCTCGGGCTCGAGCACCGTACCTTTCTATTTTCAGCAGACACTCGGAGGATCCGATATAGACAGTCAGTCGTCGCTGGCGAGTTATCAGGACTATCGCTTCCGCGCTCCCAACGTTCTGCTGCTCCAGGAAGACTTCGAGCATTCGATCTGGGGGCCGTTCGGTTTTCGCTTCCTCGCCGATCAAGGGAGAGTCGCACTTACACGCGGAGATCTCGGCTTCGATCACCTGAAACATAGTTTCGCGACTGGACTTACGCTGCGTGCGGGAGGGTTTCCCATGGTTTCGATCCTGTTCGCATGGGGAGGCAACGAAGGCGATCACACCGTCTTCAACATGAATACTTCCCTGCTGGGTGGATCGTCTCGTCCTTCTCTGTACTAGATCCGTGTGCTAAGGCCTTATACGCGTCGACGATGCAGGTTCAGCTTTCCGACGGGTCGGGCGGCTCAGGGACACTGGCCTGCACCTTGAGCTCGAGGCCTTTTAATGTTCCTAGCGCGTACGCCGCCGACTCGCGTTCCTGAATACTGGTATCCAGATCCAGCAATTCACGCAGGCGAACCGTCACCAGACGCTTGACGTCGCGAATCTTTTCCCCAAACTCTTCCAGGCGTATTTCCACCAAGCCAGCCTCAGAGAGAGTTCTCCAAGCCTGCTGATCTCCCGTTTCTTCATCGGATAGCGTCATACCGCCAAACCTCGTTCCTGATCTCGGCAGGATTCTAAAATGCGCCGTCGCGGCGTCAGCGCGGTAGCTCCGGGACACTCACTTTACCCTTGTATCTGAGGTAGGTGTAGGCGAGATACTGGTTCAGTTCCGCCCAAAATGGCTGGTCCCGTTCGCGCGGATCGAGGCCGATTCCCGCCATCGAAAGCAGCCTTCCCTCACATTCTTCCCGCTCGGAGTCGGTGACTTCATCGATCTTCCGCCAGACCTGCGGCCGGGGACAGCCCGAGACCCGGTGCTCCGGAATCACTCGTCCGTCTTCCAAAATGAAGTCTCGCCACACCAAGCCCCAACGCACTTCCTTGAGGGTTGCTGTTTCAAGCGCGGTCGAGGATTTAAACGAGATGACCTCGCCCTCCTCAGGAGGCCATCCTGCTTCGCTGCGTAACTGCTGAACTGTAGACTTCATCGTTGGTACACTGGCGGGAAGTAGGTTCTTAGTTGCCCTCTTCGGGATTGGGTTTGCGGCTGACAATCCGAGTTCCGGATGTACTTGGTCTCGGCCAATCGCTGCGAGATAAGACGCGGTCCACGGCTTGTTCCACCCTCAACATAAAACCGGCGTCCGGATCCCAACCGGCGGCCAACGCCAAATCATTCGTATACGCCGTGCCAGTTGCCTCAACCGCCGGCACCATTTGGGGTTGCTGTTTCAGATAGCCGATCCAGACCAGGGTCACTGCATTGTACGCCGTGCTTTTGAGCAAGCTGATGAGCGCGCCCTGCCCGTCGCCAAACCGCATCACCACGCTTACCAGGATCAGTTCGACGCTGGCAAAGACTCCGAATCCCAACGCGATCCCGAACACAGGTTGTCGCCAGCTGTTCTTCAGGAAACGGCTGAGCAGAATCAAGAGCAGGAATAGTCCAACCTGCATCAGTCTCATGCTGCGATCAAAGGCAAACACCGCCGCCACGATTCTGTCTCCGCCCACTTCACCGCTCGACAACGCGCCCAGGCAAGCCACCAGCAGCAGCAAGCCGCACGACCATCGGAATATGGTCGTTCCTAAACTTTGCATCCCCCCATACTCCTTGAAGAGGCTCAGCAATATTTCATCCATCACCGCTACTGCAAGAATCACGCTGATCGCGTTCCCGGTCCAATACGCGTCGAAATAGCTGTCCGGAAAGTAGCGATAGAGCACGAACAAGCATGCCGACTTGAGAATCTGAAAGAGGATGTAGGAAAAAAATCTTGGGAACGCCACGTTGTAACTGCGGCGCACCATGAAGATCAGAAGCGTGATCTGCAACAGCGGACCCGCGATCCAGCTTGCGTACGATAACCAATTCATCGCTTGAGGACCTGTAACTTTTCGCAAGCATACCTATCCCTCGACCGCTGTGCAATGTATTTTTCGGCGGCCCCGTCTCAGACTCTTCAATGCTGCGGAAAGCTTTATTGGGTGCAGCGTTTCGCGCGGCACAACGGCATCGGATCGCTCCCATCCGCAACCACGACACTCTGTTGTGCTTGAGCGGACGAATGATTCGGACCCGATATGGTTGTCGGAAATGCGCTGTACAAACCGACCAACGCCACAACTACGAGCAGGACCTCAAGTGCTTTGTTCATTTGGGGGAGTCTCCTTGCGCGCATTGCTGCGCGTGCGAAGTATAAGCCCAAAAGCCGCGCTGTGAGCGGCAAAAGCTGTGGATAATCGTCGTTTTTCGAGGGTTTTGTACTTAGTATTTCAGGCGCGGCGCAGCCCTTGGCAGGCTATCGCATCTCGAGCCTTCTCCGCGATTCAATACGCGGCCGAAAATCAGAACGTGAATCTTGCGGAGAACTGCAATGCTCGCGGAAGACCGTTCGGGCTGATTTCCTGAAGCGACCCAAAATTGCCCGGGCCTGAGTTCGGCACCAGATAACAGGTCTGGATCGGCGTCACGCCGTCACCGCAGTTGGTGCCGACGGGGTTGTATTGAATTTGGTTGACGCCATTTCCATTTTGCACGTAGTAGTTCGCGTGGTTGAACAGATTGAAGGCTTGCACCTGGAATTGCAGTTCCTTGCCTTCCCGGACTTCGAAGCTGCGCGCCAGTCCTACGTCGATCCTCTCCAACCATGGGCCGTAGAAAGAATTCAGACCGATCCCTGGCGTCGGGCCAGCGCCGTTGATGCCGCCCGCCGTGTTCGCCGTGTCCTGGTTGAAGGCGGTGTCGTTCAGGTTGTCACCGCTGGGCGCAGGAGCCAAAAGTCCCGCGTAGGGACGGCCGGAGGAAAACTCCATCACACTGCTCAGGGTCCAGTCTGAGAGGAACTTGCGTCCCGCATCAGACGTGGTGAATTGATCGAGACGGGGGCGATAGACTCCCGCGAAGGTGATGCGGTGACGCTGATCTAACAACGAGGGAGCATGAGTGTTGCTGAAGTCGAATTGATTGTTGAAATCCATGCCATCGAGCATGATGCTCTTCGCGTAGGTGTAGCCAAATTGCACCGAAAAACCTTGCGACACGCGATGCTGCAACTGCACGAATAAAGAGTTGTAGTAGTTTTGCCCGGGGCTGATGAGCTCCTGAATTTGGCCGAAGGAGGAACTGATGCGGCCGTCGGTAAGCAGGCCACTATCCATGTTCGGCAACACGACGGTACTCCCGCTGGGGAAGATGTAAGTCGTCGTGCCCTGCAACGGCTCCAAGTTCGCGTCATAGGCGGTGCCAGAAATTAAGTGCACACCGTGATTCCACATGGTGCCCAGTGTTAGCGTCGTGTTTTCGAAAATCTCTCGCTCAATCTGCAAGCTTGCCTGCTCGATATAAGGCACGCGGAACTGCGGAGAAACCAACGAAATATCCGGAGAAGTGGCGAACAGCGAGTCCGTCGGTTGTAGAACAGTTGGAAACACGGGATAAGTCGAGGATGGATCGTTCGGCGCGCCTGAGACATAGCTGGAGTTTGCCTCCACCTGCTGCGACGCCAGGCCGTTCGAGATCACGGCGTTGCGGTAGTTCAGGCCGTTCATGTTGGTGTAGAACAGACCGAAGCCCCCGCGGACCACCGTTTTCGCTTCGGGCTGCCATGCGAATCCGAAGCGTGGGGCAACCCGCTTAAACTGGTTGGGATACTGCCCGGTCAAGGGGAAGGCCGGATTTTCCGCCGGCTGCGGGAAGACTTGGAAGTCCTCGCGCAAGCCCATTTCCAGCGTCAACTTCGGCAACGCGCGGAATGTATCCTGCACATAAAATCCGTAATAAGGCACGCCAAATGAGAAGGTCGGATTCCCCGCAGCCTGGTTGAAATTGTTGTACTCTCCGAGCGCAAAATCCTCCAGACTGGAAAATTCATAGAGACCCAGGGGCGATCCGAAGTCGATCGCTTCGTTGGGATCGGCGCCGCCATCGTTGGTGTCCGCATCCCATGTACGGTTGTAATCAAAACCGAATTGCAGGGTGTGCTTGCCGATCACGTAATCGATTCGATCGGAGAAGGAATACTGTCTTTCAAAAACTCTACCGATCGAGAAAGGAGCGTTGCCCAGAATGAAAGCGGCGGGACTATCCAAAACCACCGTAGGCGTGTTGCCAGCCAAACCGGTTGGCGTCGCGGTCTCGCTATCCTGGGAGGTGCCGGCGTGAAACTCGTTCAGCACGTTGGAAGAAAAAGTGTGCGTCCATCCCAGCGTACCCTGGTAGGTTCGGACGTAGGCATTCGCCAGAGTTTGCGTCCCAAAGTTACCGACCGTCGGGTCAAGAATGACGCCTCCGGGAGAATTGAACCGGTTCGCATTGAAGGTAAGAAACAGGCTGTCTCGGTTCGTCGGCTGATAGTCCAGCCGAGGCGTGATCACCCAATCATTGCCCTTTCTCGATTTGATTCCGAGGTTGGAGTTCAGCGCGTTGAGGGTGTTCGATACTTGCTGAAGGTATAGGGGAAACAATGGATCCGAGGGGCCATTCGTGACGTCGGCGTCAGTATCGACATTCGGTACGGGTAACACTCCATTTGGCGTAGGAAGTACAGTTCCGGGCGCAATGTTAAAACCGCCAGGGGCACTGAACAAAGCCGCCAGATTCGAAGGATTCGTTGATAACGCAGGGTTGATCACCGCAATCGGATTATTGTGCAATTGCTGCTCGTAATCGGCAAAGAACCACAGATGATTGCGCACAATTGGGCCGCCGACAGCGGCACCGAATTGCTGCAAATCATCTTCCGGTTTTGGATTGCCGGCCGCTTTGTCCAGAGCGTCGTTCGCCTCAAACGCCGAGTTACGGTTGTAATAGAACGCGCTGCCGTGGAACGCGTTGCCACCCGAATGCGTAATTGCAGTCACGAAGCCCGCTCCACCACCATAGATAGCCGTGTACGGGCTGACAACGACTTGAAACTCCTGAATCGAATCTTCACCA
>Ga0302275_10004028_pt1 | contig 14669 bp, 15 predicted proteins | sample III_Bog_N2_2_FD_200229 | JGI IMG/M metagenome (GOLD analysis project Ga0302275, IMG submission 200229) | Peat permafrost microbial communities from Stordalen Mire near Abisko, Sweden - III_Bog_N2_2 | ecosystem: Environmental > Terrestrial > Soil > Wetlands > Peat | place: Sweden: Abisko...
AAGCCGACTCTCCTGTGGGGGACGAAGCAGCTAGCTCGCACACTATGTGGGAATTGTTAAGGCTTGATCGTGAAATCAGGCCCGTGCCGCCGAAACGGCGGCGGCAGCGCCGCTTGATGCGCTCCGGCCGGGATGCCATTGTCTGCGGCCCGATCGTGCCAATGGCCCGCCCCAAGGCTTTGCCGCCATGAAAAAAGTTATCCGGCTCAATGCCTTCGCCATGAACTGCGTCGCGCATCAATCGCCGGGGCTGTGGACCCATCCGCGCGACCGCACCGCCGACTATAACCGGCTGCCATACTGGACCGATCTGGCGCGAACGCTGGAGCGCGGACGGTTCGACGGCCTGTTCCTGGCCGATGTGCTGGGCGTCTATGACGTGTTCGGCGGCAGCCCCGATGCGGCGTTGCGAAACGCCACCCAGACTCCGGTCAACGATCCGCTGCTGCTGATCTCGGCAATGGCGGCCGTCACCGAAAATCTCGGCTTCGGCGTCACCTGCACCTTGTCCTACGAGCCGCCGTTTCCGTTCGCGCGGCGGATGTCGACGCTCGATCATCTGACCGAAGGGCGGATCGGCTGGAACGTGGTGACCGGCTATCTGGACAGCGCCGCGCGCGGTGCCGGCAAGGACAGGCAGACCGCGCATGACGACCGCTACGATGTCGCCGATGAATATATGGAGGTGGTCTACAGACTGTGGGAGGGCAGCTGGGAGGACGATGCGGTGTTGCGTGACCGCGTGCGCGGCGTCTTCGCCGACCCCGCCAAGGTGCATCGCGTCCGGCACCAGGGCAACAATTATCGCCTCGATGCCATCCACTTGAGCGAGCCGTCACCGCAACGCACACCGGTGCTTTACCAGGCCGGGACATCCCCGCGCGGGCGCCAGTTCGCGGCACGACACGCCGAATGCGTGTTCATGTCGGGCCCTTCGGCCAAGGTCATCGCGCCGCGCGTTGCCGCCATCCGCGCGCTGGCGGCGGAGATCGGCCGCAACCCCGCCGAGATCCTGATGTTCAGCATGATGACCATCATTCTCGGGCGAACCGAAGCCGAGGCTTCAGCCAAATACGCCGACTATATGCGTCATAGCAATGCCGAGGGCGCGCTCACGCTGATGTCGGGCTGGACCGGCGTCGATTTCTCGACCTACGACCTCGACCAGCAGGTTCGCCACGTCGAGAACGACGCGGGCCGCACCGCGATGGACAACATCACCCGCGCCGATCCGGACCGGGTCTGGACCGTGCGCGAGGTCGCCCAGCATGTGGGGATCGGCGGCATCGGGCCGGTCGTGGTCGGCACTCCCGAAAAGGTCGCCGACGACATCGAGGCGTGGGTCGATCAGACCGGAGTCGACGGCCTGAACGTCGCCTTTGCGATTTCGCCCGGGGATTTCGAAGATATCGCCGACATGCTGGTGCCGGAACTTGTCCGGCGCGGGCGCTACAAGGACGCCTACGCACCGGGCACGCTGCGCGAAAAACTGTTCGGCGCCGGCCGGGCGCGGCTGGCCGCGCCGCATCCGGCCGTGCAATACCGCCCCGGCAGCACGGCGAAGACCGCGAAATGAACTCGCGATTCCTCGGCGATCGTTGCGCCGGTCCTCACACCGTGCCGTCGACCACCACCTCGATCAGCTTCGCGCCCGGGCGGCTGAATGCCGAGGTCAGCGTCGATTTCAAATCCCCGGGCTCGGTAATGAGTATCGCCTCCAGGCCGAACGATTTGGCCAGAGCGGTAAAATCCACCCTGGGATCGACAAAATCCATGCCGACATAATGATCGTCGCCATGAAACGCCAGCAGCCGCTGCTTGATGATGCGATAGCCGCCATTGTTGACGATCACCACCGTCAGCGGCAGCTTGTGATGCGCCGCGGTCCACAAGGCCTGGATCGAATACATCGCGCTGCCGTCGCCGGAGAAACACACCACCGGCCGGTCGGGGTTCGCCAGGCTGACACCGACCGAGGCGGGCAATCCCCAGCCGATGCCGCCGGAGGCCAGCGCATGATAGCCGTAGCGATCGCGATGGGCGCGCAGCGCGCCGATCTGCCTTGAGGATGTCAGTCCCTCGTCGACCAGGATGGCGTTGCCGGGCATCGCCTCGACCACGCAGAGCGCCAGCCAGTCGGGATCGATCGGCGAGCGGTCGCTGGCTTTCGAAATCTGCTCGACCGCGGTCGCGCGCCGCGCCGTCCAGTTGTTTGCCGCCAGGGCCGCGATCCCCTGCCTGGCGCGGGCCTCGAGGCCGGCGCCGCCGGCGGCCTTGAGCGCCGGGACCAGCACCGCCAGGGTTTCCTTCACATCGGCCTTGAGCGCGATTTCGGCGCCGTAGTTCTTGGCGAGATCCCAGTCGACCAGGCCGATCTGCAGGATCGGCATTCCTTCCGGGAGCGGTTCGACTTCGCTGTGAACCGACATCCGCAGCGGATCTGCGCCGAGCACGATCATCAGGTCGTAGGGCGCCAACACGTCGCGAACCTGCTTTTGCACGCGCGACAACGCGCCCATGTAGCAGGGGCTTTCCGACAGGAAATGCGCGCCATAGGGCGCCGATTGCTGGAACGCGGGGCAGCCGAGCGTGGTCGCCAGCAGTGCGGCTTCCTGCAGCGCATCGCTCTTGACGATTTCATCGCCGGCGATGATGACGGGACGCTCGGCCTTGAGCATGCGCTGCACCAGCGCCTGCAGCGCCGCGTCGGACGGCCTGACCCGGCTATCGACCCGGGTCGAACGGCCGAGATCGATGCCGGCTTCGGAATTCAGGATGTCGCCCGGCAGCGAGATGAACACCGGTCCGGTCGGCGGCGTGGTCGCGATCTTGGCGGCGCGGCGAACGATCCGCGGCAGGTCCTCCAGCCGGGTCACCTCGACCGCCCACTTCACCAGCGGCTCGGCCATCCGGACCAGCGGCCCATACAATAGCGGCTCCATCAGGCCATGGCCCTGCTCCTGCTGGCCGGCGGTCAGGATCATCGGCGTGCCGGTGAACTGCGCGTTGTAGAGCGAGCCCATCGCATTGCCGAGCCCGGGCGCGACATGGACATTGCAGGCGACGAGGCGGCCCGACGCGCGGCTGAAGCCGTCGGCAATGGCGACGACCAGGCTCTCCTGCATCGCCATCACGTAAGTGAGGTCGGGATGATCCTTCAAGGCATGCATGATCGGCAGTTCGGTGGTGCCGGGATTGCCGAACAGATGCGTGATGCCCTCGTCCTTGAGCAAGGCGAGGAACGCCGAACGCCCGGTGATGCGATTCATTGAAAGGCCTCCTCCTGCCCGCGGCCGTTACCGTCGGGACTCGCGACATATGACCGATCTCGGACACGGAGATCAATGGAGGGCGATCATGGCTGCCCTGCGCGGACGCCGGCGGCGGCTTATGGTAGAGCCTCACCCCGCACGCATCGTCCGGGTCGCGTTGCCCGAGAAGACGAGCGCGGAAGGCACTAAACGGGGAGGGCTTCTTGACGGATTTCTTGGCGCGCGCCCGCTTTTCAGGATTTGCCGGCCTGCTGTGTTTGCTCGGCCACGCCGCTCCCTCGCATGCGGCTCCGCAAGACCGGTTTTTCTGGCTTTCCCGGATCAACAAGGCCTCCGCGGTGATGATTGTCGAGCGCGGGATCGTTCCGAGCGCGCTTGGCACCCGGATTTTCGACGCCATCAATCGCGTGGACGCCGCGGCCGATCAGCCGGGGGCGGTGCGATCGGGCGATTACCTCAAGGTGGAGCAGGATCTGATGGCGGTCGGCGGCCCCGATATCAGCCGGCTTCACTCCGGGCGAAGCCGACAGGATATCGGTGCAACCATCCAGCGTCTGACCACGCGCGGCGATTTCCTCAACGCGTTCGAGAAACTGAACGGAATGCGCGACGCCATCCTGGCGCTGGCGGCGCAGGCCCCCGACGCCATCATGCCGGCCTATACCTGGGGCGTGCAGGCCCAGCCGATCACGCTCGGACATTATCTCTCAGGCTATGCCGCGGCATTCGAGCGCGAGGCAACCCGGATGCGGGAAGCCTATGCCCGGCTCAATCTGTCGCCGCTCGGAGCCGCGGCATTGGGAACATCGAGCTTTCCGGTCGACCGGCAGCTTCTTGCCGACCTGCTCGGCTTCGACGCACCGGTGGAAACTTCCTACGACGCCAATCAAATCTCGCCGATCGACGGCGGTGCCGAGCTCGCGGGGCTGGCGACGTCGGGCGCGCTGGTGCTGGGGGCGCTGATCGCCGACGTGACCGCGCAATATGCCCAGACCGAACCCTGGATTCTGCTGGCCGAAGGCGAACAGACCGGAACCAGCAGCATCATGCCGCAGAAGCGCAATCCCAGCGGGCTGGTGTATTTGCGCGCGGAGGCCAGCACCGTCATCGGCGAGGCCGGGACGTTTGCCTTGATCGCAGCGCGAGGCCGACGTGCCGTTCCGCATTGGTCACCATTTCGCATCGGAACTGGTGAATTACGGCCGCGCCCACCATTTGCGCGAGAGCCAAATACCATTTGTGGAGGTGCAAAGGATTTATGCCGAGGTTGCCGCTTCCTCCAAGGTCGATACCAAACTGCCGCTTTCGGAACAGCAATTTCGCCGCTCGCTGACGCCAGAGAACATGGTGACAGCAAGCAAGGGCCTTGGCGGGCCGCAGCCCGCCGAGGTCGCACGGATGCTGGCCGCCGAAAAGCAGCGGCTCGACGCCGACCGGTCCTGGCTCGATGCGACGCGTGGCAGCCTTGCGGCCGCCACACGGCGGCTCGACCAGGCTTTTGCGGGTTTGCGCGAGTCAAAATAAGATCCGGTTCAGTGACGCACTCAACCATGGCGAGGCGTACAGTTTTGCCATGCAGGTGCCGATGCCTGCCAAGATGATCGCCTCATCCTGGGGAGCCGCGCGCTTGCACGGCGTCTCGAAGGATGGCCGCGAGTCCGTGGCTGCTTTCCATCCTTCGACGCTTGCTGCGCGAGCTCCTCAGGATGAGGCCTTCGAGACGCTTGCGGAGTTTAGCATCGGGCCGCGCTTCGCGCGGACCCGGTGGCAAGCTCCTCAGGATGAGGCCGGAGTGTTTCTCAAACACGACGAAAGATGATCGCCTCATCGAATACGTCATCGCCCGTCTTCCCAGGCGATAGCAATCACTTGATGGCGATCCGGAAATTCCGGTCAGGCAGCTGCCAATCGCTGCGGCGGCCGACGTTGCCGCCGACCGAGGCGGCCCGGTCGCGTTCCCCGTCGGCACGCGCCGGGCCTGGCCAGTCGAACCGGCTTTCGCGTCTGATGACGACCGGCTGATGGATTTATGACGCAATTGCGTCGGTTTGAAAACGGGTTATCCCCGCGATTCGAACGTCCGCTCGGGCTGGATCGTGAGGCGCAGGGCAATTTCACGACTGCCGTCGAAAACTTCCAGCAGCTCATTGCAGAGCAGGCAATGGAACTCGCCCTTTGGTCCCTTGACGGAATCCAATACAATGCGGCGATAGCCGGCGTTGCACTTCGGACAGATGACATCGGACTTGTGCATGGCAGGCAAAGTAGCATCCCGATCCCGGTATTTCCATGGGGCCAGGCGCAAATCTTGAGCCGGGGCAGTCAATCCCGATCAATTTTGATCACGCTCCGGGCGGCGGCGGCAGGAAGTGGACGTTGTATTCCGCGGCCATCGCCACCACGTCCTCGGGCTTCTGCTCCTTCATGTTGTGCAGGCCCCAGAACAGGTCGTACAATCGTTTGCTCGGCGATACCCAGAACAGCACCTTGGCGGTCTGGTCGGACTTGTTGAAGATGCCGTGCGGGATGCCCATCGCGAGCCGCACCAGGTCGCCCGGCGTCGCCTGGGCGTCGGCGCCGCCGAGCATGAAATCGAGCTTTCCCTCCAGGATGTAGAGATATTCGTCCTGGTCGGGATGGATATGCGGCGGCACGAAGGTGCCGGGCGGCAGCGTCGCATGCCAGGAGAACGAATGTTCGGTGCAGTTTTTCGGCACATAGGTCTGGCCGAGGATATTCCAGGAAATTCCCTGCATGCCCTCATTGGCCCTGGTGATGCCGACGATCTCGCTTTTCATCGCGTTTCCTTCCGCTTTATCGCTCAGTTGCCCGGCGTGCAGTCCTTGGCGTAACGGTCGCCGTAGTTCTCGAACACCCTTTCGACGATCTCGGTCTGGAATTTGCCGTCGGCGCGCTTGGCCACCTTGGTCAGATAAAAATCCTGGATCGGATAGCCGTTGCTGTTGAACCTGAAGGCGCCGCGCAGCGAGGCGAAATCGGCCTTCTTCAAGGCCGCCGCCACCGCTTCCTTGTTGCCGAGGTCGCCCTTGACCGCCTTGACCGCGCTGTCGATCAGCATCGCCGCATCATAGGCCTGGAATGCATAGGTGCCGGGCACGCTGTTGTAGGCGGCTTCATAGCCGGCGACGAATTTCCTGTTCTGCGGATTGTCGAGATTGGGCGCCCAGTTGGCGCCGCCGAACATGCCGACCGCCGCGTCCTGCTGCGCCGGCAGGGTCGATTCATCGACCGTGAAGGCCGAAAGCACCGGAATCTGGTCGGCGAGGCCGGCCTGCTTGTACTGCTTCACCAGGCCCACCCCCATGCCGCCGGGCATGAAAGTGAAGATCGCGTCCGGTTTCAGCGATGCGATCTTGGAGAGTTCGACCTGAAAATCCAGCGTGCCGAGCGGCACGTAGGATTCCTCGACCACCTCGCCCTTGTAGTCGAGCTTGAACCCGGCCGCGGAATCCTTGCCGGCCTGGTAATTCGGCTCCAGGATATAGACCCGCTTGTAGCCGCGGTCCTGCGCGACCTTGCCGAGGATCTCGTGAACCTGGTCGTTCTGGTAGGAAGTCACATAGAAAAACGGGCTGCAGTTCTTGCCGGCGAAACTCGACGGCCCGGCGTTCGGGCTGATCAGGAAGGTCTTTGAATCCGTCACCGGCTTGTGGATCGCCTGCAGGATATTGGAGAAGATCGGCCCCACCACGAAATCGACCTTGTCGCGTTCGAGCAGGCCCTTGACCTTGGTCACCGCGGCATCCGGCTTGAGCTCGTCGTCGACCACCACGACCTCGACATCGCGGCCGGCCATCTTGCCGCCGAGATCCTTGACCGCGAGCGCAAAGCCGTCGCGCACCTGCTGGCCAAGGGCTGCCGCCGGACCCGACAGCGTCACGATGACGCCGAGCTTGATCTTTTCCTGTGCGACCGCCGCATTCGCGGTCATGCCAAACACAACCGCCAGCGCGGCCGGCCCGATCCACCGTCTCATGACATCCTCCTGATCGGCGCCACTGCGGAAATCCGCGTCGGCCGGGATCCCAGGCTTTCAGGACCCGAGCTTATTCTGACGGCGGCCGTCGCCGCAAGCAAACCGGCCGCTGTCCCGGCCGTCAGCGGGACATGCCGGCGGCCATGCAAGCGCCGCGCCAGATGCTTGAAGCCTAAAGAGATTCGGCCAGCGAAGGCTGCCGCCGCGAGCTTTGACTTGCGGCACCCGCCGAATTATTTGAAAGTCGGGTTCGAGGTCGAACCAGCCGCGACTGCCGCGAGGGCTGCAAGCAGGTAAGATGGCAACATGATCCTTGATTCCGAGACCAAGGCGGTCGAGCTCCCGGAAGATCATGGCAACGAGATCCGGCTGTGGCTGCGGCTTTTGACCTGTACCACCCTGATCGAGGGCGAGGTGCGCAGCCGGCTGCGCGAGCGGTTCGACGTCACGCTGCCGCGCTTCGACCTGATGGCCCAGCTCGACAAGGTGCCGGACGGCATGACGCTGTCGGACGTCTCGAAGCGGATGATGGTCTCCAACGGCAACGTGACCGGGCTGGTCGAGCGGCTGGTCGAATCCGGGCATGTCGACCGCCGCACCTCGGAGTCCGACCGCCGTGTGCAGGTGATCCGGCTGACCAGGCTCGGCCGCGCCGAGTTTCGCAAGATGGCGGCGGAGCACGAGAGCTGGATCGCCGGGATATTTTCCGATCTCGGCGAAAAGGACGTCCGCGAATTGATGCGGCTGTTGGCCAAGACCAAGGCCTCGGCGCGGAAATCCGCCCAGCAGCGGGCCTTGTGAGTCTTGAACGGCCGTGTCGACTACGAAGTCGAATACAACAACCGGGCCCGGGTTCCGGAAAGCCCCGCGCTGATCGCCGGCTGGGCACGGGATGGCGCGGCCTATCGCGAGCAGCATGCCCCGCGCGCCATCGCCTACGGGACTGGCCCGCGCCACCGCATCGATGTTTTCGGAGCCGACAGCAAAGGTCCGCTGGTGGTCTTCATCCATGGCGGCTACTGGCAGGCGCTGGATGGTTCGTTTTTCAGCCATCTCGCCGGTGGGCTGAACGCCCATGGCGTCGGCGTAGCAATTCCAAGCTACGACCTGTGCCCCGATGTCAGCGTCATCGACATCATCGGGCAGCTGCGGATGGCGACGCGCGAATTGGCGCGGCTGGGCCGGCCGCTTCTGATCAGCGGCCATTCCGCCGGCGGCCATCTGGCGGCCTGCATGCTGGCGACCGACTGGCCGGCACTGGATAATTCATTGCCGGCCGACCTCGTGATCGCCGCTTACGCGATTTCGGGCCTGTTCGATCTTGGTCCGCTGGTCGAAACCTCAATCAACGAGGCGCTGCATCTCGACCCGGCCACCGCGCGGGCCGCGAGCCCGCTGTTCTGGGAGGCGCCGCGGCGCGGCAGTCTCGACGCGGTGGTCGGCGAGAACGAAAGCGCGGAATATTTCCGGCAAAGCCACGGCATCGTCGATGCCTGGGGCGCGGGCGGCATCGCCGCGCGATTCGGCGTGGTTCCCGGCGCCAACCATTTCACGGCGATTGCGCCACTGGCCGATCCGCACTCGCCGATGGTGCGGCGCCTGCTGCAACTGGCGACGCGCTGAGCGCCCGGCCCCTGGCTTGAAAAGCCGGGGCAGCGCTCAAATTCCGCCCTTGCGTGAATATGTTTTAAGCCTAAAATGATATTCGGATGGCGCTGCCGGGCGCCTTTGCGAAGATCAAGGAGCGTGCAATGGCCAATGCCGCCAAGGCTCACAGCACCCAACCGCACTCCGGCCCGGCCGATCCCTTCGCCCGGGATCATCTGCCGCCCCGCGAATTATGGCCGGAATTTCTGTTCACCCGGCCCGAACTGCAGTATCCGGACCGGCTCAATTGCGTGGTGAATTGGGTCGAGCAGGGCCGCGGCGAGGAGCCCTGCATTTTCAGCCCCGAGGTCAGCTACAGCTATCGCGAGCTGCAGCAATTGGTGAACCGCATCGCCAACGTGCTGGTCGGCAAGCTCGGCCTGGTGACCGGCGGCCGGGTGCTGCTGCGGTCGGCCAACAACCCGATGATGGTGGCGACCTATCTTGCGGTGCTCAAGGCCGGCGGCATCGTGGTCGCGACCATGCCGCTGCTGCGTGCCAGGGAACTGGCCTATCCGATCCAGAAGGCGGAGATCGCGCTGGCGCTGTGCGACGGCAAGCTGGCCGACGAAATGGAAAAGGCCAGGGCCATCGCGCCGAAGCTGCAGCGTATCGTCTATTGGGGCAGCGGCGAACCCGGTGCGCTGGAGGCGCTGATCGCCGAAGCCAGCCCGGAGTTTGCGGCGGCCGATACCGCCGCCGACGACATCTGCCTGATCGCGTTCACCTCGGGCACCACGGGCGAGCCCAAGGGCACCATGCATTTTCACCGCGACATGCTGGCGGTCTGCGACAGCTATGCACGCAACGTGCTGCGGGCGAGCCCGGACGATCGCTTCATCGGCTCGGCGCCGCTGGCGTTCACCTTCGGCTTCGGCGGCGTGCTGTTTCCCATGCATATCGGCGCATCGTTCGTGGTGCTGGAAAAGGCCGGGCCGGAAGAGCTGCCGGCGGCGATCGAACGCTATCGCGCGACGGTGTGTTTCACCGCGCCGACATCGTATCGCGCCATGCTCGGCAAGCTTGACCGGCACGACATTTCGAGCCTGCGCAAATGCGTTTCCGCCGGCGAGACCCTGCCGAAGGGGACTTTCGAGGCCTGGCTGAAAGCGACCGGCATCAAGCTGATGGACGGCATCGGCGCCACCGAGATGCTGCACATCTTCATCAGCGCCACCGAGGACGAAATCCGCCCGGGCGCCACCGGCAAGCCGGTTCCGGGCTTTGAGGCCAAGATCATCGACGACGAGGGCCATGACCTGCCGGCGGGCACGATGGGGCGGCTGGCGGTGCGCGGCCCGACCGGCTGCCGCTACCTCGCCGACGAGCGCCAGCGCAAATACGTCCAGAACGGCTGGAACGTCACCGGCGACACCTATGTGATGGATGCCGACGGCTATTTCTGGTACCAGTCGCGCTCCGACGACATGATCGTTTCCGCCGGCTACAACATCGCCGGTCCCGACGTCGAAGCGGCGTTGCTGACCCATCCGGCGGTGGCCGAGTGCGGCGTGGTCGGTTGCCCCGATGAGGCGCGCGGCATGATCGTCAAGGCCTATGTGGTGGTGGCGCCCGGCATCACCGCCGATGCCGCGCTGGCGGCCGCGCTGCAGGATCACGTCAAACGCGAGATCGCGCCCTACAAATATCCGCGGGCCATCGAATTCGTCGCGCAACTGCCCAAGACCGAAACCGGCAAGCTGAAGCGATTTTCCCTGCGGCAGATTGCGATGGCCGGCGCGGCTCAGCCGTCGGCCGGCATGGCGGCGGAGTGAAGGCATCCGATGAAGGAGAATGGCTTGTGAGCGTGACAAAGGGGCCGGGCCTGGCGGTACTGCCGGCGGCGGAGGAGGAAGCCTTCGCCGCGGGCGCGCGGCTGCTGCAGCCCTCCGGCTGGCCGGCGCCCAGGGGATACGCCAACGGGATGGCGGCCGACGGCCGCTTGGTAGTGACCGGCGGCGTGATCGGCTGGGACAACCAGAATCACCTCCCGGCCGGTTTTGTCGCGCAGGTGCGCCAGACCCTGAGCAATATTGCCGCGATCCTTGCCGAGGGCGGAGCGCGGCCCGAACATCTGGTGCGGCTGACCTGGTACGTCGTCGACATGGAAGAATATCTGGCCAACCTGAAGACGCTCGGGCAGGTCTATCGCGACATCTTCGGTGCGCATTATCCGGCGATGGCGCTGGTCCAGGTGGTGCGCCTGGTCGAAAAGGCGGCAAGGGTCGAGATCGAAGCCACCGCTGTGGTGCCGCGCTGAGCTAAGCTCTTCGTGGTTGCCCCGGCGTTGATCGTCTTGGCGCAAATGACTGTGCCCTGGCGCTGCCTCACGGCCGAACCGCCGGCGTCTCGACCGGCATGCCCCGCGCGCGGGACATAAGATAGAGCTCGAGCTCGACCAGTTCCGGCGCGTCGTAACCGTAAGGCTGGGCGCGGGTGCCGATCATGCAGTTGCGCAGCCGGCGCTGCAGCGAGCCGAGCGATTGCCATTCCAGCCGGTACAAGGGATAGCCGGTCGGTTGTCCTTGCGTGATCGCCGAGCCCGCCAGGTTCTTGTCCCAATTGTCGTCGTGGCAATTGCTGCAGGCGAGATTGAGCTGGCCCTGCCGCCGCATGAACAGTTCGCGCCCCCTGGTAACGAACGGCTCGAGCGCCGGGTCGGCGCCGGCGCTGATGGCGATGCCGCGCGACTGCCGCGCGACAAACGCTGACAGCGCCAGCAGGTCGTGGCTTTCATGATCGAGCGGTGCAGCCTGCTGATGCCGGGCGCGGCACAGATTGATGCGCTGCTCCAGGGCGACGGGGCGGCCGAGCCCCGGGTCGAGCGCGGGATAGCGCGCCGCGACGCCCTTCATGGTTGAAGCGGCGTCGCCATGGCAATCGGCGCAGGCCCTGGCCGCCGGGTTTGCGCGGCTGTTCCACAAGGCTTCGCCGTCGAGTACCCACAGCATGCCGGGATTGGCGGTGTCGTCGTTCTGGATCGCCTGGGTGTCCGGCGTCATGAAGCTGTAGCCGGACCGGCGCTCGGCCGGCGCGATTTCGCCGGCGACGACGGAAGCGGCTGCGATCAGCAGCGCGGTCGCCGCGATGGCGAGGGCCGGTCTCATTCGACGGTGATGGCGGCCGACGCGGTGGCGACAAAACCGCGGTCGCCGATCCATTCGAAATCGAACTTGCCGCTTTCGGTCGCCACCGTGAAGAAGCTGATGAACGGATTGGCCGCGATCGCCGGATAGAGATCGGCGCGGAAGATTTCGACGCCGTTGTAGCGGCAGGCAAAGCTGGTGATGATGTCGCGCGGGACCAGTTCGCCGGTCGCGGTGCGGCGATAGCCGGTCTCCATGATGTGCGACATCAGGGTCTTGATCTCGATGATCTCGCCGCGCCCGGCGCGGGGAGGAACGTTGATCAGGGCGGAGGCCATCAGTTCGTCTCCTCGGTGCAGGCGGCCAGCGTCACGATCACGTCGACGCTGGCCGACCAGAAGCTGTCGTCCGACAGCCGGGCGATGGCGACAATCTTCTGGCTGTCGGCCAGCCGGATCCGGGTCGCAATCTCGGCGCGGCCGGCGCGCGGGCCGAGATGGAAATTGCCGATATTGGGCTGCGGGTTCTTCTCGTTGAAGACGTGGATGCTCTTGACGTGATCCTCTGGGGTCATCGGGCTCGAAACCCTGACCGTCATCGGCACGGTGTTGCCGTTTTCGACCAGCGGCGGCACGTCGAGCGTGACCCTGCCGGTGCGTACCAGCGCCGCGCCGACCACGTTGCGGATCGCGGACGCCAGGGTCGCCGGCGTCGCCTGAAGCGGCCGCAGCGTCACCATCGGAACCGCGCCGGCCACGGCTGCACCGCCGGCGAGCCCGAGAAACTGGCGGCGGCTGGCGCTTTTCAGTTTGGACATCGCGGGATCAGCCTTCTTATTTGAGCGATTTTGGAGTTCGGATCATGTCGGTCCATACAGCACCAAATGTCATTCCGGGGCGCGCTCTTGCGCGAGCCCGGAACCCATAACCCCCGCCGGGAGTATGGATTCCGGGCCTGCGCTCCGTCCGGCTTTCGCCGGCCGGAGCACATCCCGGAATGACGAACATGGATCATCCGACGGATCTCATTGAATCGCTTCCCTAGTCCCGCAGCGTTGCGAGATAGGCCACGATATCCTCGATCTGCGCCGCCGACAGCATCGGCTTGCCACGCCATGCGGTGCCGACGCGGACCAGGCCGTCGACGCGGTAGTAGGACGGCATGATCGTTGCCGGATTGAGGCGGGAGGCATCGACCAGCCGCAGCCGCAGCTGGCCCGCGGACCAGCGGCTGCCGGCGCCGGCCAGGCTGGGGGCGAGATCGCCCTGGAATTTGGCTTCCGGAAACGGCCCGCTGTGACAGAGGATGCAGGTCGTGCCGCGATCCAGCACCAGCGCGCGTCCCCGTGCCGCGTCGCCCGCCGAGCCGGTCAGCGAGTCGGCGATCGTATCGCCGGCGACGACATAGGCCGGCAACGGTTGCGCGGCGGCCGCGCAGGGCAGGCCGATCGCTGCCGCCACGATCAACCCGCCGGCAAGATGCAGAGCCAAGCTAGCCAAAGGCGTCCACCGTGATGCTCTGGAACCAGGACTGCGCGATTTCCGCTTCGCGACGCCGATCCTCGCGCGTTGCCTCGACCGGGCTTGCGCCGCCCTCGGTCTCGACGAATGTGCCGTCCCGGGGTTGATAGATGCCGGTCAGCGAGAACGCATAACCCGGCGCCACCGTGTTGTAGCAGGCGCCGGCCAGCCGCGGGATCGCCAGGGATCTTCCCGACAGCAGGCTGGCCAGTGCCGCGGCGCAGGCCTTGGCCTCGGCATTGGCGGCGGAGGCGGATTTCGGAATGCCGCCGCCGATGCAGGCATCGCCGATGACATGGATGTCGGGCACCAGGGTGGAGGCGAAGCTCACCGGATCGATCGGGCACCAGCCGGTCTTGTCGGCCGCCCCTGCGATGGCGGCGATGCGCCCGGCCTGCTGCGGCGGAATCACGTTGGCGACATCGGCGGTGTAGTTGCCGAAATCGGTGACGAGGGTGTTGGTCGCGGAATCGACCGAGACAACCCGGCCGCCCTGCGACAGCGATACCCGCTCGATCATGCCGGGATATAACTCCTTCCAGGCGTTCTCGAACAGGCGCTGCTGCGGAAAGGCATCCTTGGCGTCGAGAAGGATGATCTTGCAGCGCGGCTTTTGCGCCTTCAGGTAATGGGCGATCAGGCTGGCGCGTTCATACGGCGCCGGCGGACAGCGCAAGGGGGCGGCCGGCACCGCCAGCGCCACCACGCTGCCGTCCCCGATGGCTTCGAGCTGCCGGCGCAGCAGGGCGGTCTGCGCGCCCGCCTTCCAGGCATGCGGCATTCTTGCCGCAGCGGCCTCGTCATAGCCGGGCAGCGCGTCGAAGCGCAGGTCGATGCCGGGCGCCAGCACCAGGCGGTCATAACCAAGCGAAGCGCCGTCGGCGAGACCGACCGCGCGGCGTTGCGGATCGACTTTGGTCGCGGCCTGCGCCACGACAGCGATGCCTTCGGCGGCAATCCGCCGATACGTGAATTGCTGCGCCGCCAGTTCCCGCAATCCCGCGATCACCTCGTTGCTCAAAGGGCAGGCGGTGAAGGTCGGATTCGGCTCGATCAGCGTCACCTGCAGCCTGGGGTCGATCCGCTTCAGCGCCCGCGCGCAGCTGGCGCCGCCGAATCCGCCGCCGATCACGATGATCCGCGCGGC
>Ga0302275_10004030_pt1 | contig 14663 bp, 10 predicted proteins | sample III_Bog_N2_2_FD_200229 | JGI IMG/M metagenome (GOLD analysis project Ga0302275, IMG submission 200229) | Peat permafrost microbial communities from Stordalen Mire near Abisko, Sweden - III_Bog_N2_2 | ecosystem: Environmental > Terrestrial > Soil > Wetlands > Peat | place: Sweden: Abisko...
AGACGACGCGCAGACTGATGACAGAGATACCCAAGGAACTGAACAAGCTGCTTGAGAAACTGAATGTGAGCAAACTCTTCGCCACCGTGCCGGACTGGGCGGTGTAGCCAGACAAAAACCGGAAACCCCAGGTTTTGCTGGCTTTTTTGAAAATTCCCGGGGAAGTTAGGCTAAAGGCAAGAATCTTGTTGGGGCGAGGAGGGGCAAGGTGGAGCGCAGGCACGAGCAATACCTTGTCGTCCGCAGCCCCGACATAAAATGCATTGCCGAAGCGCGCGTGCGGTCCAAGACGTATTCTTAAGGTTCGCTCGGGTTGGTAATGCCGGACGCAACCGCAATGCCGCCGGGGAAAAGTCGCTGCGCAAGCTCGTCGGCTTCCGTGCCTTGTTCAAAAACAGCTTGTGTGGCTTCGTCGGGAGATGGAATCTGGTCTTTAGCGTTGGAGCGAAACCACAGCAGCTTCGAGCATTGCCGCCCCATTAGGAAGGTAATCTTGGAGAGTCCTGTAAGTTGGTGCGTGAAATTGGGTGCCTTGGAGACATTGTTATTTAAACTGGAACGAAAGATTTAGGGAGACCCATTTTTCCAAGCCGAAAGGCACAAGGCATATTGCTGGCGTCCGTCGTCAGGAAGTTGCGAAACCTTTTCAATGAAATCCTGCTGGTGGGGTTGGCCCAAGGCAAGGCGGTAGAGCCATCGCTCGCGACTAAGCCTATCAAAGCGGGTGATTTGTCGCGATTGCGGTAGGACGACGAAAAGGCGGTCAATTGCTTCGCCCGGACATGACCACCACGGACTGCGGCCGGATGCGTCATCCTTAAATTCCTCTGCGGCATGTTTGGCGAATCTCAGCCATGGGCTAGCATCTGCCCCGTTGGATTTAAGCGCGTGGGCGCGGAGAGTGTCTACCAATGCCTTCCGGACGGATAGCCCCCCGAAACGCTGGATGCGGCCTTCACGCTGCTCAAGATCAAGGGGACTGGAACAGAGATCCCAGTGCAACAACTGGCGACACCAGACGTGAAAGTCCAACCCTTCCTGTCCGAGCGATGTGGTGGCGAGGACGTGCGGCCAGAACGGTGAATTGAAGGCACGCCGGAGATCGTCCGTGCGCAAGTGGTCCTCGCTACGAAAGCGCTTTTTGCCCTTATGGCTGGCACTTGCCGCCTTGGCGTCGGCAAATGGCATGGCCGCATGACAGCGCAAGTAGAATCCCTCCCCGCCGGGCTCATGGACTTGGTGCCGGCCATCACGAAGCCCGAGCACCTTGCGCAAGTTGGCGCAGAAGCGAGTAACGGCATCAGCGTCCAAACGACTGGTCACCCAAAGATGTTCGTCGAGGACCGATTCAAGATTCCCGGCAACAACCGCCTCCGGGATCGCCTTAGTGTAAGTCTGTCCACGCCGAGTGAGTGAAACTAGAAAGAGCGAGCGATTCAAATAGGAGCGCAGGCCATTCCAACTGGCATCGAGGAGAGCCGAGTAACGCGAGGTGTGGATGCAGGTTTGATCAAAGCGATAGAGCGCCCGCCCTAGCACAACGCCGGGTCCGGAGAGAGCGAACTCGGCGAGCGCGGCGACTTCACTTTCCGTTAGTGTGTCAAAGCCCTGCCCAGCAAAACGACTCCACTGGTTAAACACCCTGAGCATGATGGAATGTTGTTCACCGGCAGCGTCAAGCCAGTGCTCGTGCAAATCTTCCCAGGATGGCAGTCCTCGGTCGGGCATGACTTCGGCGCGGCGGTGTTCCAATGCCGCGATCAGTTTCCAGAGCGGACGGCAACCACCACGTTTGCGCACGAAGAAACCCAGTTGATCCCGCACGAGCTGGCCAACCTGTTTTCGCATCGAAGCCCGGACATCCCCAAGAGACGAGCCGGGGTTCAGTCGCGGATCGGTGAACGCGATAAGAGTGGGAGGTGGAAAGAAAAGTGCTGGCAAGGTAGGCCGGTCGTCCTTGAATTGGAGCGGTTGCGCCTTGCCGGCCAGCCGGTAGTTGTGCCGCAAGCGGTGGGCAAAGGAAGTCTCAAGTGCAAAACTCAAGAGGCTGGCAATCGCAGTAGGCACGGCCTTGAAACGGGAAAACACGAGCAGTTTGCCGCCAGACGCTTCGGGTTTGGCCCATGGTCCGTGCGGTTTCCACCATGGCATCGAGGGAGCAATCCAAGGCAACGCCAGCCGAGATGAATCCGCGATCTTGGAGAGGACGCGAAGTTGCGGATGCGGCAGTGTAACCGGCAATTGCAAACGGTCTCGCAGGGACCGGCGAAGCAAAGGCTCTTCGCGGCGCGGGCGTCGTCGATCGGCCAGCCGCCAAGCGACGTAACCACGCCCCAACATCTGAATTGGGTAAGGAATGGAAAGCCAATACGGCACGGCGAAACTCGTGAGATCCAATTTACGCCGGTGCTTTCGCGTTACCGCCCGTAAACGAGTGACGAAGTGCTTAAAGACCTTGAGGTCGTCAGGAAGGATTTCGGAGTGACGATGAGGTTCCTGTGGTGGTTTTGAGCCATCAGAGTATTTGTCAACCCGTTCTGTCCGACTCATAACGGGACGGAGGCGGTTCTGAATCTCATTGCGTAAGCGAGGCAACAACTCGCGATCCCAATCAGCGGCCAACATTTGGTCACCAAATTCACGAAGTGCCTTTTCGATCCTCTTTGGCTCGTGGCTTTCTGACCCAAAGAGAAAACTGATCAATTCAAAAAAGTCCTGGTGGTGTGAGAACCCCTCGCGTTCCTCCTGACGGGAGGAATAAGGGCGATAGGGCGTGGCGGAGAGCAAAAGTAACGCAGGGTCGGAACGTTTGCCGCCCCCGCGCAACGCGATGGTCAGTGGGTCGGGAACGACCTTCGGCTTGCCGGGCTTTGGCTTCGGGTCGATCAGCAGTTCGCGGAACTTTTGGAACTCGTCGAAAATGATCAGGTCGGGCTGGACATGCCGCAGCGCCGCCAGAGCCAGAGCGGTGCGCATGCTGCCCATGAGTCGCGAGCGGGAGTGCTGTGAAAGGGCCTGCAAAATGGCATCGGCGTCCACCTGGGGCAATTTGAGTAGAGCGTCAGAGGCAAGCGCGTCGAGAAAGGCGTCTTGGATTTCGCGAACGCCCGCAATATTTTCCTGTTGGTTTAAAATCTCCCGCCATCGGTTAAGGCTTATCCGCTTGTTCGACTTGCAGAAATCAGAAAATGTCGGGTTGTCCAGGCGCGGGAAGCGGCGAGACAAAAGACGGAAAATCAACGCTCGCTCTTCCATGCGACCACTTCCGCCGCGTCGCCGATAAAGTGGAACGGAAGTGTCGGGGGTGAGCGTGTAAAGATGCAAGCGGTCGTGGCGCGGGCGTTTGGCGGGATTGGCCGCGATGGTCAAGCGGTCGGCTGCGGCCGAAGCTGCCTGCTGCTCTGCTTCGGTTGCGAGAATCTCCAGCAACTTGGCGCGGTTCTGGTGAGCGATATTCAAGTTGCTGGCGACGTAGAAAACGACCAATGGCTTCCTTTTACCCTTCATCATTTCTTCAACGATGGTGCGGGCCACAACGGTCTTGCCCAATCCGACCTCGTCGGCGATCAAGAAGCGCCTCGGGCCATCGGACGCGGTGAGAGTGGCGAGCGCCGCCTGCGCCGTGGCGACCTGAAAGCCTTTGGGTTCGCTGATTTGGCGCGGGCTCATCGAAGTTCGGAGGCCAGGGTGTTCCAAGTCTTTTGGAAGGTTTGCAGCAACTTCACTTCGCCGGGGCTGTTTGACTCCGCCGCCCGGCGTTCTAACTCGGAGACGTAACTGGTGACTTTCTCATCGGCGGAGCGGAATGCGTCGGCATCCCGCGCCCAAGCTCTCAAAATCTCCTCAACGCTTGGCAGCAGCCCCAATTTCGATCGGTTATCGCCTGATGCCCCCGCACTTTTGCGGCGTTCGCTGTCATCATCCCAATCCGTATCACTGGAATGCGCCGGTTCGTCGGCGAGCAGGCTGCGAATCCAAAGCAGAAAGGTGCGTGCATCGAGATACTGGGCGATGAGCGCGCGATCCCGCGCCGTGTCGGGAGGCGGATCGCAAGGCGCTAGTTGCAGCCACGCGCACATACGGTCGCCGGACACCAACCGGACCTGAACCAAATTGGAACGGTGCGCCAATCGCAGACCGGGGAGCAACAGGCGACTTTCACCATCGGGCCACGCATTCCAACTGCCGCCGAGCGCGGCGGCCTCAAGCCGCACGCCAGAGCCGGCGAGCGGTGGCGGCGCGGAGGCGATGATCCATGCTTCGGCATCGTGAAATTCTTGCCGGAGCGTCCAACCGGCAGAAAGTCTTGCGCGCGTCCTCCAGTGCCTGCTCATGCTGGTTCACGGTCACGCGCGTTGGGCTGGGTTTGAACTCCTCGCCATTGGCGGCGAACTCCAAAAGTGCATCGGCAGCTTCCCGACTCACTTGCATGGCGGCGACCACCTCAAAATTGCGTCCATCCCAGGCACGACGCGTCGCGTTGGCGCTGCCCAGCCAAAGCAGGCGGCGAGTGCGATTGGTGGCGAGCAGCAATTTGGCATGCAGGCCGGCAGGTGGCAGTTCTTCTCCATCTGCGGTTTCGACTGGCGCTGCGTCATCGTCGAGCAGGGTGATGCCCTCGACCGGCAACTCAGGAAACGGCAGCGTGCAAACCTTGGCGAAGCCCTTGAAGACATCCGAATCCATTTCCCAAAGGCGTTGCAGTTCTGGGGCTGTAGAGATGAGTGTGCGATGGGTATGAGCGTTGCCCCATTGAGCCAGCGCCCGCACGATGCTCGAATCCACGGATGGATCGAGAAACGGACTCACTACCAGCACTCGCTCGATGTCCTTGGGCGGTGAGGGAAAACCGGAAGCGAGAAGCGGGCCGAATAGGTTTATGTGCGTCACCACACAGCCGGCTGGGCATTCCCAAGACAGGCCGACCAGTTCGCTTTCAATTTCGGCCGGAACAAGTGACGTCAGCTTGGCGCGCGCGGCCAGATCGCGGCCAAGTTCGGCCAGACCGGACACGGCCTGGCCATGCTCATCGGCACGGCTGGTCAGGACCAAACCAGCATCCCAATTCAAGGCGTGCGTGAGATTGCGGCTGCCAATCCACACGCGCCACTGGCGATCCGTGGCATCATCCACACGATGGTAACGCACCAAGGCAATCTTGGGATGCCAAGAGCGGGTGTTCTCGTCGGTGGAGACGACGCGCAAGAAGTTATCCATTAACTTCAAGATGGAGCGGGCCTTGCGTGGGATGGCGACCCGATTGGCCTGGGCTAGGACACGCACCCGGCCACGGAAGGCTTCGATGGCCTTTACCAATTCGACGCAGCTGCCGGTCCGGCGGTAGTCCAAATCGCATCCGGTGAGCGCCAGGAGCGCAGTGGCCACCACGACCAAGTCGGCGGAATAGGTGGTGAGGATGGCGTGTTCGACCTGCCAGCCCTCGGGTGGGCGAAGCACGTCAGTGAACGAAAATGTGGGCCAAGCTTCGGGTTTCATAACTAGTCCCGCAAGTCCTCCAGCATCCGATGGACGATGCTCCATCGGTAATGCAACGGCGTGGTGTTGTGCCGTTCCGGATCCCATTCCGCCCGGCGCAACTTGGCGCGTTCAGTGGCTAACAGCCGGGCGCGGCTCCGTTTGCGCTGGTATTCGGATTTCTCGTATGCCGAGTGCAGACTGGCAAACTGACCCGGCTGGCCGGAGCGCACAAATTTTTGAGTTGCGTGCAGGACATCGCACACGCATGGGTGAAGGCCAGGTAACAACTTTTCAGCGGCATCAAGGTCGCATCGTGCAGCCGGTTCGCCATATCGCCCGAAATGGGTGTGGAGCAAATCACGATAAGTGCGGAGGTCGTCGCCGCCGTCCTCGGCGACGAGTTGCTCCACCAAAGCGCCATACACTGCCCGACCAATGGCGGCGAGAGCGGCGGCGTCGCAAGCAACCTGCAGCGCCAGTTTGTCCTCGGGATCGGCGTGGGGATTCAACTCAATGGGCAAACCCAAAGCCGATTCGGGAAAGAACTTACCCGACTGGACGAGGCGAGCCAGCAACGCAGGCTTGCCATCTGCCCGAGTCAACGCGCGGAGCTTGTCGCGCAGGAACTCGCGTTCGCGGGCGGGCATTGGGAATTGAAGCGCACCCTTGGAATTGTCCCAGCCAGCCGGAGGCGGCGGAAGGTTGCAAAATGCCTCGACGGGATCGTCCGTGAGTCTGTCACCATTGTCGTCTTTGGGGGTGTTCTTTCCGGCCAGCTTCAAGCGGCGCAATGCCTCGGCACGCGAGTCCACTTCGGGAAGAAGAATCTTCCATGCGCGCAGCGCACTCCAGTAAACGCGATCGGGCGGTTGGGAAGTCAACTGTCCCAGCTTTTCACCGCCAATGACATTCTTGGGTTCGCCGCCAATTTGCTTTAGCCGGACCGCCAACTCGATGAGCAGATAGCGAATCGTGGATTCCAGGTCGCTGCCGCGGCGCGGCTGCTCCGCCGCGCGTAGGTAGAGCCACGGAACAAATAGGGCGTAACGAATGCGCTCGTGGAGGACCGAAGTGCCGGGGAAAAATCGGTCTGCGAAGCCCTGGTGAATCAGGAGAAAGCCGATTTCATCCCGCGTGTCCTGCTCGCTGTTGGCCAGCGAACGTTCCACCTGCCGCATTTCATCACGCGACAGCATTGTCCATCCAATGGCGGGTTTCATGTGATAATAAATTCAAGATTGATGTTTATGTCTGAATGACAATACTGCACTCGAATTTGGAGAACGATACAAATTGCCATAGTTTCATACACCCTACACTATCAGTCTCCCAAGTCGCATTTGCCACCTGCGGGATCCACGCGCGGAAGCGCGAGTGGGTGCGGTTGACGAGGCGTCAACCGCCGCACGAGGGCGCGTGCGCTCCCGAGACCGACCCCGGCAGCGAATGGTCGCAGCCCGATTCCGCTGAGAACTGCGAAAAAACATTCCGCGCTGGTCCGGCCTACGGCGCAGCTCGATCTCCCGACATCTGGCTGGCTTCCTGCAACAGCAGTCTGGCGAAAAGCCAGTCGTACCAGTATCCCGCGCCCGCCCGGCCATGCTCCAACCCTCTGCTTAATTGGGATTCAACCAATTCCCGCCCCTGGGCCAGCTCCTCCTCCGCCTCGCTGATTTGACCGCTTTGCAACCGGCACATCGCCAGAATGCCATGTAACGTTGCGTCGCCGGCGGGATATCGGTTCTTTTGCCCCAACCCCAACCGGCACGAACTGGACGCGCCCGCATAGTCGCCACACCGGTATTTCCAAAGGGCGGGCGGAACACAGGCCCAAGGATCTGATTTGAGGTCCCAGTTCCTGGCTTCGCTCTCGGCCATGGGCCGTAACATTTCCCGTTTGTGCTTGTCGACCGGAAACAGCAGGCAGGTCTTCAAAATGCCGCCATTCTTGACGACTCCGTTGCGTAACGCGTTGGCAAACAAATTGGTGGCCGCCGACTGGCAAAAACGCTCGTATTCGTCGGTGTCTCCGCCCTCCGCCAAAACGACGCCATAGGCCTGATAATCCATGATCACCGCGCCCCAGCCGTTCAGCTTGTCAATTTTGATCAGCGCCGAGTAGCGCCGGGCGGCTTGCTCCCAGCGGCCCTGGATCGCCATCCATTCTCCGACCGACCGGAACGCCGACACGCCGTCCAGCGTCGGCTCAATCGCCGACTTCACCTGTTCGAGCAATTGATTCGCGTCGTCAAAGTTTCTTTGGCTCACAAACATCATCGCCTGCGTGATTCTGGCCCGGTCTTCGGCATCGCTGCGCAATTGGGCCTCGCGCTGGCTGACCTCCCGTTCCTCAAAAAACAGCCAGGTGGAAATCCCCAGGCCCAGGAGCAGCGCCACCGCCACCGCCCCGCTGGCCACAAACACCAACTGGTTGCGCCGCACGAGTTTTTGCAACCGGTAGAGCCGGTTGGGCGGGCGCGCCAAGACGGGCTCGTTGTCCAAAAAACGCTGGACGTCCATGGCCAAGCCATTGGCCGTTTCATAGCGGCGGTTGCGGTCCTTTTCCAGCGCCTTCATGACGATCCAGTCCAAATCGCCCTTGATTTCAGAAATCAGTTTGGGCGGCTCAGCCTGGTGCCGGCGGGCAGTCAACGTCATCTCCGTCTGCTTCAGCGAGGTAATCATCGTGGACGGCAGGGGCGGTTCCTTGTCCCGCAGGGTCCGCCGCATTTCCTCCCACCCCGACTGGATCAGCGCCTGGCTGTCAAACGGGGTCCGGCCCGTGAGCAGTTCGTAAAGCAGCACGCCCAGGCTGTAAATATCGCTGCGCGTGTCAATGTCCAACCCGCTGGCCGCCGCCTGCTCGGGGCTCATGTAAGCGGGCGTGCCCACCAACTGTTCGGCGAAGGTAAGCAACGTGTGGTCGGTCAACCGCCCTTCGGTCGCCTTGGCAATCCCAAAATCAATCACTTTCGGCGACGGCACCCCGTCATGCAGGGTCACCAAGATGTTCGAGGGCTTGATATCCCGGTGAATAATGCCTTTTTGATGCGCGTGCTGGATGGCGTAGCACGCCTGGATGAACAATTCCAGGCGTTGGACGTTGGGCAGGTGATTTTCGTCGCAGTATTGGGTGATGCGCAGGCCATGCACCAGTTCCATCACAAAAAAGGGGCGGCCGCGCGGGGTCGCCCCCGCATCCAACACCCGCGCGATGTGCGGGTGGTCCATGCGTGCCAGCGCCTGCCGCTCGGCCTCAAACCGGGCGATCACCCGCTTGGTATCCAGGCCCGGCTTGATGACCTTCAACGCAACCTGGCGGCGGACCGGTTCCTCCTGCTCCGCGAGATACACCGTCCCGCCCCCCCCTTCCCCCAGTTTTTGCAACAGCTTGTAGCGCCCGACCCGGCTGCCGATCTGCACCTCTCCCGGATCAATCTCCTGGTCCCAGTCCTTGAGGGCGGACGCCAAGTGCATATCCATTTCCGGTGCCGTCACGGCCGCCTGGCCTGCGGCAAAAAAATCCTCCGCCCCCGCCTGGACCTGCAACAATTCCTCCACCGCCGTCCGCAGCCGCAGGTCATCCCCGCAGGCTTGATCCAGAAATTGCCTCCGCAAGAGCGGATCCGACACCCGCAAGGCAACACAAAACACGGCCGCTTCCAATTGTGATTCCGCGTTCATCAGTGATGTTCGCGGATCCACCGAAACAACCTCGCCTTCGCGTATGCCCACTGTCGCTTGACCGTCGGCACACTCATTCCCCGGCTTTCCGCCACCTCCTCATTGGTCAGCCCGCCATAAAATTTCAACACCACGATCCGCGCCAGGTCCGGATCTTGCGCCTCCAGCCATTGCAGTGCCTCTTCAATCAGCAGCACGTGGTCATCCGGGGTGGTGGCCAATATCTCCAACTCATCCAGCGGCACCCGGATCTGCCCGCCGCCGCGTTTCATGGCCGACTTCCGCCGCGCGTTGGTGATCAGAATGCGGCGCATCGCTTCCGCCGCCGCCGCGAAGAAGTGGCCGCGGTTCTGCCACGTCTGCGCTCCGTTGCCCGCCAGTTGCAGCCACGCCTCATGGACCAGCGCCGTCGGTTGCAAGGTGTGACCCGCCGCTTCGTTCGCCATCCGCGCCGCCGCCATGCGGCGTAATTCCTCATAAACCAGTGGAAATAATTCTTCCGTGGCGTTGCGCTCGCCACGGCCCACCGCTGCCAACGCTAAGGTGATCCCACTCATGATTAATCGGTACCATTCATCATAAATGGACTCCGCCAGCGGTGCAACCTCCCCCTTTGGTAGTTTGGAAGCTTGGAAGCCGCCTACCGCTGGCCGATGTCACCGATTGGCTTGCCCGCCAAAACCGCGATCCGACCGGCCGGCAGGGCGGAAGCGTAAATGCGAACATCATCAATGGTGCCATCCATAAAATCCGTGGTGACCCCGGAAAATAAACCGCGGCCAATGCTGGTTTTTCCCAAGGCCCGCCAAGGGCTGGCAAACGGAACGGATTCTTGCAATTTTCCATCCACGTACAGGCTGATGGTTTTGGCCTCGGCGTCGTACACCCCGGCCAAATGATACCAGGTATTTCGCGCCGGGGTGGTCTCGGACCTGGCCAAAACCGCCTTTTCCTTAAGGTCAGCCTCGTCCCTGAGCCTGCGGTCGAACACGAACCGGTCCCCGACCGCGTGGCTAAACTGGAGGTAAAACGCGCTCACGTTGTTCCCATCAATCGCCACCACCGTCTGGCAGCCTTTTTTCACATAGGCGTTGAAATTCACCCACGCGGCCACCGTGAAGCTGTGGGTGGTATCCACGACCGGCCCGGCGGTCTCAGCATAACAGGATCCGGACAGTTTCAGCGCGCCCGTCCCGACCTTGGCGGACGGGGTCCAAGTCGCGCGGTCGCCCACCAGCGTGACGTCGTACCCGTGGCCGGTTACGTCCCTGGCCGTAAGCCCGCTGACTTCATCAAAGGCCCACAGGGCACGGCATTCGTCCTGCCCTCCCGCCGCCGCCACGATTCTGGATTGGACGGACGGGGCGGGCAGCGTGCTGGCCGGTCCGCCTGCGGGTACTGCCGGCGCAACGGGGGCAACCGATGGTGCCGGCTTGGCGACCGCAATCTTCATTCCCCACATGCCCGCGCCTGCGGCCAAGACCAAGACCATGGCCCCAACCAACAAGACGGAAAACGACCGCGTTTGCTTTCCCGGAGCCGACGGCACGGGTGGGGCGGAGTCACCCGGGGTGAAAGCCGGCCCCGGGGCGGGTGCTGGCCCGCGGGCCTGAGTTGCGCCGGGCGGAGCCGGGAGGGTAATCTCCTGCAAACACACGGGACAGGCCACGCGCATGCCGACATAAGCGGTGTCGCAGAGAATTCGCTGATGACATTGGGGACAAATCGAGAGATATTCGCTCATAATCTTGTATTCATGCTGTGCCGCAATTTAATTCGCCTCCGTTAATGGTCGTCGGCAGAACTGGGAAAGACTTTAACTTTATTGGGGGGAACCTGTGCGCCTCCCTAGCCATCGCTAGAGAATTGCCCGTTGCAACCCAGACTCCGAAGTTGGAACAGGGAAACTTGGAAAATGCCCGGACCAGTGACGGGCTGGGAATACGACGCCGGGGAAAATTTGCACCCGCCGACTGCCGGCGCGGTGCGCACGCAATGCCGGGTCCTGCCGCGATGGGCGCGCGGAAGATGCTCTCCATTTCATGGCCCACTTCGGCTTTCGGGTTCAATTGGCTGTTATCAGTACACTACAGCATTAGTAAGGCAAAGCAAGCTTTTTTCATTTTTTGCGAAAGCGAATCTTAAACACTGCCAGCCCACGCTGTGAGCGCGGGCCGACCTCGTCATTTTTTTTCCAAACCGTGTGTGAGTGTTGCTTATGGCACCGCCATCACATTGGTGAAGGTCGCCGTGTTCAGCACGTTCGTGTTCACGCTGCACACGGGCAGCCCGATGTACGCGTTGGTCGCCATCGTGATCGTGTTGGTCGCCAGCGCTGTCCACGCGGTTCCGTTGGCGGAATAGGCGCCCACGAAACTGTTGCCCGTGCGCGTCAGCCGCACCCAGTACGGAGCCTGCACGCCCGGCAGGGTGGCTTGCGAACTGGCCGAACCGCCCGTGGTGGCCCGTTCCTGGAAGGCCACGCCATTGGTTGTGGTGGCCGTCACTGGCGCGAGAAACAGGATCGCATACGTCGAATTTGCGTTGGTGGTTTCCCGGACCATCACCCCCGCCTTGGCCCACGGCGCGGTGTTCTGCACGCTCAACACCTCGGCCTGGATGCTGCAATCGCCGCTGGCCGGCTGATACACATAGTGGAACGCATCGGACGCCCCCCAGATGTCCGCCCCGGCACCGCTGATTGTAAACAGCCCGCTCGCATTGGCCGCGCTGCCGGCCACTCCGACGCGCCCGATGTCGGCGCTCGCCCAGGGACTGGGCAGGGGGGTCGCGGCTGGGGCCACGGCCAGCGAAAAGTCATCGAAGCCGGCCCAGTTGCCGGGTGTCGCATTATTGAAATATATCCCGACGTATTTGCCCGCATCGGCTGCGGCGGCCTGATACGTCAGGGTGTATTGCGCCCACGGGCCGGCAGAAGAGCCGTAGCCGTTCAACGCGGTATTATTGCTGGCCAGCGGGGTGGTGGCCGTGTAGGCGGCACTCAACGCGGCGGCGCTCACCAAGCTGACGGCTTGCGTCGAACTGCCGGCGCCGCCCGAATGCTCGGCCCACCACGTCAGGGTGATGATGTCGCCCGCATTCATCTGATAGTTGGCGATCTGATAGGCACCGCTGTCGCTGCCCTTGCAATAGGCCGAATAAGCGCCGCTATGCGGGGCCGGGGCGGATTCCACCCCGCTGTCGGTGTACGTGGCCCCGGCATTGGCCCAACCAGTGACGGCGGCAAAGCCAGTGGAAATTTTGCCGGTGCCCGGCAGTTCAAAACCTGGATTGGCCAGCGGCAGATTGGTGACGCCACCGGTACCGGCGGCCGGGGTGGCCACAACCTGGCCGGAATTGGCGCTGGTGTCACTGCCATTCACCGCTGCCACCACATAATAATAAGTCGTATCGTTGACCGCCGTCGTGTCGGTGTAACTCGGTGTCGTTGGGCTGGCAAGGGTGGCATAGCCGCTGCCGCTGGTGGTCGAGCGCCCCACATTATAGCTCGTCGCACCACTGGAGGCGTTCCACGTCAGCGCGACCTGATGGTTGCCCGCCGTGGCGGCCAAGCCGGTCGGGGCGGACAGCGAAGCGGTCAACCCGACATGGTTGAATATGAACGTGGTGACTGATTTGGGAATCAGCGTGGTGGAAAAACCTTTGTTCACGGTCACGGCCGGCTGGCTGGCGAGGTTTTCGGTGGGCGAAGTGCGCACGGCCGCCCCGGTGGCAGGCAGACTGGCGAAGCCGGAAAGGTCATAGGTCATGGCCAGATTCGAACTCGTGTCGTTGAGCGCCACGATGACGAGGGTCTGGTTGGTGGGATTGTAGGCGGCGAAGGAATAATTGTCATTGACGTTGATGATCTGGCAGCCCGGTCGGACGTATTCGCTGAACTGGCCCATCACATAAAATTTCTCGTTGAACGAGTAGTTCGTGGCCCCGCTGCCGTCCAGGGGATTGTAGAGAAAACCATAGCCCGGGCGATCGTCCACGACCTGCCAGGTCATCCACGCCCGCGCACCGGTGCCGGTGATGTCGTCATGAATCCGCCGGGCCATGGTCAGGCCGCTGCCGTCCTTGTCGGTGTATTCGGAAATCCACAACGGCTTGTTCTGGCCGACGGCCAGGGCGTGCAAGCCGGCAATGTTTTTCGTGCCGTAGGTGTGCGAGGTGAGCACGGCGACATTGTTGGTGGCCGAACCGTAGGCGTTGATCGCAGTGGCGGCATCGCCTTCGGCGTAGGTTTCCGGGGCGTCAATGCCGGTGGCGAAAGCCCGTTCCGTATTCAAGGCGGAACGCAGATCGTTGACCACGCGCGCCTGCTGGCCGGAGTCCATGTGGCAGCCTTCCTGGGCTCCGGCATTGGTGGCGAAACCCCAGGGTCCCTCCGGCTCGTTCATAGGCGTGACCAATTCAAAATTAATGCCATCAAGGACGGTAAGATTGCTGACCACCGTGGCCAGATAGCTGGCGAAGTCGGTTTCGTGGGCGCTCTGCAAATTATCGTTGTGGCCGCTGTTGCCCTCCGCCCCGGTGACACTGCCGCTGACGGTCATCCACCACGGCGGCGAATTGGCAAAGGCCTCCACGTGATCGGCCCCGAGGGCGACGGCCTCTTTCAATATCCAGCGCTGGTTGGCGTCGGCGCTCCAGTCCCACACGCCTGCGGAGGGTTCGAAGCCCGGAATGCGTTTTTCAAAGCCCAGTTCATCCGGGATGCTGGGATTTTCCCCGCCGCCGATGTTGTAGCGGACGATGTTGAGTTTCAGGGTCGTGAAGGCCAGGTTGCAGTAATCGGTGCGGTTGGCATAACCGCCCACGACATTGGCCCACCAGCAGAGCGAACTGCCCCAACCCTCGTAGTTGGTCACTAGCACGGTCGTCGGATCCACCGTGGCATTGATGTTGACGGTCTGGGCCCGCAAGGCCGGATGGCAATTCAGAACCAGCAGGAATAGCAGGGCTAAGCATGTTGTTTTCATTTTTTTCTAATGTATGCATGGTTGCTTACGGCACCGCGATCACATTGGTAAAGGTCGCCGTGTTCAGCACGTTCGTGTTCACGCTGCACACGGGCAGCCCGATGTACGCGTTGGTCGCCATCGTGATCGTATTGGTCGCCAGCGCCGTCCAGCTCGTCCCGTTGGCCGAATAAGCACCCACGAAATTGTTGCCGGTCCGCGTCAGCCGCACCCAGTACGGAGCCTGCACCCCCGGTAGCGTGGCCAGCGAACTGGCCGAACCGCCCGTGGTGGCCCGTTCCTGGAAGGCCAGGCCGTTGGTCGTGGTGGCCGTCACTGGCGCAAGAAACAGGATCGCATACGTCGAATTCGCGTTGGTGGTCTCCCGGATCATCACCCCCGCCTTGGCCCACGGCGCGGTGTTCTGCACGCTCAACACCTCCGCCTGGATGCTGGCGTTGCCGCTGGCCGGCTGATAGACGTAGCGGAACGCGTCCGCCGCGCCCCAAATGTCCGCGCCAGCGCCTTTGATCG
>Ga0302275_10004045_pt1 | contig 14620 bp, 14 predicted proteins | sample III_Bog_N2_2_FD_200229 | JGI IMG/M metagenome (GOLD analysis project Ga0302275, IMG submission 200229) | Peat permafrost microbial communities from Stordalen Mire near Abisko, Sweden - III_Bog_N2_2 | ecosystem: Environmental > Terrestrial > Soil > Wetlands > Peat | place: Sweden: Abisko...
CGCCTTTCTCACCTGGTTCGGGGGCGCGGGTTACATTCTTACGAACTGGGGCGGACTCGGTCTTCTGCTGGTGCTGATCCTGTCCGCATTCACGGGCGTCGCCGGCGGCGCGCTGATCTTTCTGTTTGCCGCCAAAGTTCTCGCGCCCGGCGACAAAGCGCTCGACCCCGCCGACTACCGCGTGGTCGGCGCGCTCGGCAAGGTATCGAGCACCGTGCTGCCCAACGGCACCGGCGAAATGATCTACGTGCAGCAGGGCCGCAGGCAGGGCGTCGCCGTGCGCAGTGAAAACGGAACCCTGATCCCGGCCGGCAAGGAAGTCGTTGTAACCCGCTACGAAGACGGCATCGCCTACGTGCGGGAGTGGGATGAACTAACAGCCTGATGTGGGGCAGGCGCTTGCGCCTGCCCAAGGTTTTCAAAAAAGGAAAAGAATATATGCCAATCAATTTAGCCGTAATCGCCGGATTAATGGCGCTCTCGGTCGTATTTCTCATCTCGGCGTTTGCGCGCATGTTCCGCAAAGCCGGCCCGCACCAGGCGGTCATCGTCTACGGCCTTCGCGGAACCCGCGTCATCAAAGGCCGCGGCACCTTCATTCTTCCCATGATCGAAAGCTCGCGCGACCTCTCGCTCGAACTTATGTCCTTCGACGTGGCCCCCAAGCAGGATCTCTACACCAAGCAAGGCGTCGCCGTCACCGTCGAGGCCGTCGCTCAGATCAAAGTCAAATCGGACCCTGAGTCCATCCAGACCGCCGCCGAGCAGTTCCTCACCAAGACCGACGACAACCGCGAAGCCCTCATCCGACTCGTCATGGAGGGCCACCTGCGCGGCATCATCGGCCAGCTCACCGTCGAGGAAATCGTCAAAGAGCCCGAGATGGTGGGCGACCGCATGCGCTCCACCTGCGCGGGCGACATGAATAAGATGGGCCTCGAAGTCATCTCCTTCACCATCAAAGAGGTTCGCGATAAGAACGAATACATCGCCAACATGGGCCGTCCCGACATCGCCCGCATTCAGCGCGACGCCGATGTCGCCACCGCCGAAGCCGAGCGCGACACCGCCATCCGCCGTGCCAACGCGCTGCGCGAAGCGGCCATCGCAAAAGCGGGCGCCGACCAGGAACGCGTTCTCGCCGAAACCCTGTCGTTGACGAGGCAGGCCGAGGCCCAGCGCGATCTTGAGATCAAGAAGGCCGAATACAACGAGACCGTCAAGCGCCAGCAGGCGACCGCGGATAAGGCCTACGAAATCCAGACCAGCGTAATGCAGCAGACCCTCGCCGCCGAGCAGGTCAAGATTCACCAGATCGAGCGCGAGCACGAAATCCTCGTGCAGGACGCGGAAATTCAGCGCCGCGAGCGCGAACTCAATGCCACCGTTCTCAAGCCTGCCGAAGCCGAACGCCGCCGCGTCGAAACCATTGCCGCGGGCGAAAAACAGCGCCTCATCTCGGAGGCGGAAGGCAAAGCATCTGCCACCCGCGCACAAGGTGAAGCCGAGGCGGAGATCATCTTCAAACGCGGCGACGCCGAAGCCCGCGCCATGAACGTCAAAGCCGAAGCCTATCAGGAATACAACCAGGCCGCGGTCGTCGATAAGCTCATCAGCAGCATGCCGGAGATCATTCGCGCCCTCGCATCGCCTCTGCAGAACGTCGATAAGATCACCATCGTTTCTACCGGTGGCGACACCTCCGGCATGAACAAGATCACCGGCGACATCACCAAGATGGCGGCCCAGATCCCCGCGCTCTTCGAAACGCTTTCCGGCATGCAGATGTCCGAGCTGTTCGCGAAAGTCAAACAGATCGGCGACAACGGCAAGGCGAAGCCCGTCGCTGAGGAGAAGTAAAATGTCGCTCCTGGAACGTGTCGGCACCCTCCTCCGCGCCAATCTCAACGACCTCATCGACCGGGCGGAGGATCCCGAGAAGATGGTCAAGCAGGTCATCCTCGACATGGAAAACCAGCTCATGCAGGTTAAGACGCAGGTCGCGATCACCATCGCCGACCTGCACCTGCTGGAGCGCAAGGCCAAGGAAAACCTGCAGAAATGCGACGACTGGATGCGCAAAGCCCAACTCGCCGTGACCAAACAGCAGGACGATCTGGCCCGCATTGCCATCGAGCGTTCTCTCGAAAACAAGAAGCTCTCCGAGAGCTTCGATCAACAGATCGCAGATCAAAAGGTCCAGGTCGAAAACCTCAAAGGCGCGCTTAGTAAGCTCGACGGCAAACTTCAGGAAGCGCGCGCTAAGAGCGAACTCCTCCTTGCCCGGCAACGTCGCGCGAGAGCCGCGAACAATGCCTCCGAAGCGCAACTCAAAGGCAACGACGGTCTCGGCTCCAACACCTGGGACCGCATGAAGCACAAGGTCGATAAAGCCGAAGCCCTCAACGAAGCCCGCCAGGAGCTCTTAGGCGACGACCTTTCCGACCGCTTCGCAGCCCTCGAAAAGCAGGACTTAGTGGAGCGCCTTCTCGAAAGCCTTAAGGGCCGAAAGGAACTGAAGTGACCAGCTGCAGAAACGCCTCCGCCGCGTAACTCGCCGCGCGCTTCGAGGAGCGCACCAGATAGATCTTGCGCTCGACCTGGACCTCAGGCACGCGGATCGCGATGAGCCTTGCCTCCGCTATCTCCTGCTCGACGCACATGCGCGGCAGAAACGCCACGCCCACGTTCTGCTCCACCATCCAGCGGATGGTCTCGACCGTGGGCATCTCGATATCCATATTGAGCCGGATGCCCCGCTCGTGGAACGCGCGGATCACCACTTCGCGGTACGGCGACAGCACGTTATGCGCGATGAACGTCTCGTCGCCCAGGTCCGATATCGGCACCTCGGCGCGCCCAGCCAGCCGGTGCTTCGGCGACACCACAAACGCCAGCGAATCCGCATAGATGACGGTCGATTGGATCCGGTCGTCGTGCGGCTCGTAGCTGATCACGCCGAGCTCAAGATTGCCGTCCGTCAGTTCGCTCGGAATGCGGCTCGAAAAGCTCCGGCGGATCTGAACCTTGATCCGCGGATACATCCTTCGGTACCGCTCGATATGCTTCAACAAATAGAGCGATGTCGATTCGTTGGCCCCGACCACAAGCCTTCCGGCCGAGTGGTCGCGAAGTTCGGCGATTGAGTTCGTCAGCTCGGATTCGAGGTTCTGAAAGCGCCGCGCATATTCCAGCACGGTCCGGCCAGCATCCGTCAGCATCACGTCCTTGGCCGACCGGTCGAGCAGCCGCTCACCCAGTTCGGCCTCAAGCCGCTGCAGCGCGAGCGACACCGCGGGCTGTGTCCTTCCCAGCTTTTCGGCCGCCCGCGAGAAGCTCCTCTCGTTCGCGACCGTCATGAACACGCGGATGGTGCTTAGCTCCATTCGACCTTCCTTACAGGTGACACTCAGTGTGGACTGCGCGCACGGCCTTCTCCAGCCCGTCCCGCCGCACCACAATCGAGATGGTCAGTTCGCTCGAACCCTGCGCGATGGCGATGACGTTGACGCTCTCCCGCGAAATGGCCGTAAAGATCCGGCCGGCCAGCCCTGAGAACCCTCGCATCCCTTCGCCCACAACAGCCAGCAGCCCAACGTCCGTGTCGGCATCGATGCCCTTCACGTAGCCATGCGCCAACTCCAGCGCCAGCGCCGCTTCGATGGCCTCGGTCGCCTTCTCCAGCTCTTCCTTCCGGACCAGGAAGCAGAAGCTCTGCCGATAGCTCGAACTCGATATGGCTAAAATCTCGACATTGGCCCGATCCAGCGCGTCCAGCGACTGCGCCATGATGTGGACGCCGCTCACCGCGGCGTTCGCCGGCTCCAGCGACACCAGCGCCACATTCGCCATCGACGTCACTGCGCGCGCCCCTGAATTGCCCGCCCCCAGCGCCGGGACAATCCTCGTCCCTGGCTTCTCCGGCGCGAAGCTGTTCTTGCTCCACACCGGAATGCCCTGCTCCACCAGCGGCGCGAGCGTTCGCGGATGCAGCACCTTCGCCCCCGCGTAAGCCAGTTCGGCCGCTTCGCTGTAAGTGATCTCGTCCAGTATCCGCGCGTCCGGCACCAGCCTCGGATCGGCCGTCATAATGCCATCGACATCGGTCCAGATCCATAGCTCGGTCGCATCCAGCGCCGCTGCCAAAATCGACGCCGAGAAGTCCGAGCCGCCGCGTCCCAGCGTAGTCGGCCGCCCATCGGCTGTTGCTCCGTTGAATCCGGTGACAATCGGAATCGTCCCGGCTTCAAGCAGCGGATTGATCCGGGCCGACGCCTTCTCCCGCGTCTGCGCCATCAGAGGCGATGCATTGTTGAAGACCGCATCGGTCACAATCGCGGTGCACGCATTCACGGCCTCTGCCGCAATGCCGCGCGACTTCAGATGCTCAGAGATCAGCAGAGCGGATAGCCGCTCGCCCACCGCGATGGCCTCATCGACCGCACGCGGTGGCCGGTACGCCAGCATCAGCATCCCGTTCACGATGCGCCGGAAATCACCGATGATCTCTGTCACGCCAACTTCCACGCGCGCCAGTTCCTCGGGCGCGATCAGCTCTTTTGCCGCTGCACGATGCCGCGTCTCCAGGTGCTCCAGGCTGCGGTCCACGCCCGCCTGATCGCCTCCTTCGGCGTGCCGCGTCGTCTCCAGCAGCAGATCCGTAATCTTCGACATTGCCGACACCACGGCAACAACCGGGCGCACCGCTGCTTCGCGGGTAATGAGGTCGCACGCGACCCTCATCCGTTCGGCCGAGCCCACGCTGGTGCCCCCGAACTTCATCACTAAAAGATCTTTCAACGACTACTGTCCCTTTCCGTTCGAAATGCGCCCGCGCACGATCTTGAGAATCTCTTCCTCAACCTCTTCCTCGGTCATGCCCGTTGAGTTGAGGTACACGGCATCGGGAGCCTGAACCAGCGGCGACTCCGTGCGGTGCCGGTCGCGGTTATCCCGTTCTGCGATCTGAGTCGCAAGCTGATCCGGCGCGATCTCAGGCTGCTCTCCCGAACGCCGCCGCACGCGCTCGGCGGGGTCCGCATCGAGATAGATCTTCACCCGCGCGCCGGGGAACACCACCGTTCCGATGTCGCGCCCTTCCATCACAAGGCTGGCCTTTTCGGCCATCTCGCGCTGCTTCGCCACGAGCGCGGTGCGCACCGCGCCGATGGCCGCAACCTTCGACGCAGCCGCGCTTACATCGGCTCCCCGAATGGCGGCAGTGATATCTTCCCCGTTGAGTTGAACGCGGCCCTGCGGCAGAAGCTCGATCTCCGCGGCGCGCGCCAACTGTTCGAGGCGATAGCCGTCGGTCAACGCAACGTGTTCGCGGATCGCCCAGAGAGCAATGGCCCGATACATCGCGCCCGTATCCACATAGGTGTAGCGCAGCCGCTCGGCGAGACGACGCGCAATGGTGCTCTTGCCCGCTCCGGCCGGGCCGTCGATTGCGATCACGTGAGCCATCGATGAAGAGGTTTCAACACTTAAGGTAGCAGGCGGCCGCCCAAGCCTATAGAATCTTAGGATGTTCCGCGCCACTCTCGTCATAGCGCTTCTGCTCCTTCACCTGGGCTCAGCTCTCGCCCAAACCGCGCCTTCGGAAATGCCATCGGTCACCACCGTTCCCGCCGCCGCGCGGCCTTCACCCAATTTCAATGCGGAAGCCGCCACCGAAGCCTATCTCGGGCAGATTTCCGCAAGCTCCAAAGCCCGTTCCGACGCCTACTTTGAAGGCGGCTACTGGTTGATCCTCTGGGATTTTCTTGTGAGTGCGGTTATCTATTGGGCGATGCTCCACTTCAGATGGTCTGCAACGATCCGGGATCGCGCGGAGCGCATTTCGCGCAACCGGACGTTACAGACGTTCCTTTATTGGATCGGCTTTCTCGTCGTAACCACCATTCTCGGGTTCCCGCTCGCCGTCTACGAAGGCTTTTTCCGCGAACGCCAGTACGGCCTTGCCACACAGACATTCGGCCCCTGGATGGGCGATCAGGGCAAGGGTCTGATCGTGTCCGCAATTCTTGGCGGACTGCTTGCTGTCATCCTCTTCGGTATCGTACGCAAACTGCCGCGCACCTGGTGGATCTGGGGCGCGGTCGCCACGTTCCTGTTCATTGTCTTTGTGGCACTGATCGGCCCGGTTTATCTGCAGCCGATCTTCAACAAGATCACCCGTCTTGACGATCCGAAAGTCACCGCCCCCATCCTCAGCCTCGCCCGCGCCAATGGTATTCCCGCTAAGGAGGTTTACGAAATCGACGCCTCGCGTCAGACCACTCGTATGAGCGCGAACGTCAGCGGTTTCGCCGGAACTATGCGCATCACACTGAACGATAACCTGCTGCGCCGCGGTTCGCCGGAAGAGATTCAGTCCGTCATGGGACACGAGATGGGCCACTACGTCCTGCACCATATCTACAAAGACATGTTGTTCTTTCTCATCGTGATTGTGAGTTCCTTTGCGCTGCTGCGATGGTCGCTGGGATGGTCGCTCGCGCGGTGGGGAGAGAAGTGGCGCATTCACGGCATCGGCGATCCCGCGATTCTTCCTCTGGTCGTGTTGATCGGGTCAACCCTGATCTTCATTCTGACGCCGATCCTGAACACGGAAACCCGCACGAACGAATTCGAGGCCGATATGTACGGTCTTAACGCTTCACGCCAGCCGGACGGGTTCGCACAGGCCGCCATTCACCTGGGTGAGTACCGCAAGATGAGGCCCGGACCGGTTGAGGAGTTCATCTTCTTCGATCATCCGAGCGGCTACAACCGGATCTACGCGGCCATGCGCTGGAAGGCGGAAAACCTGGACCTCTTTAACGCCCAGCGTTAGGGTGTGGCCCGCCGCAGCGTCGGATGATTCTGTTCTTTCGCATCGGGTTTGCGCTCGAGTGCAAGCTCCGCCAGCCTGGCGCGAACTCCCTCATACTCCGACGTGTTCAGCACATACTCCTGTCGCGAAGGCAGCAACTGGTCGATGTTTTTCTGGGTCTTCTCGATCCGGTCCGCTGTCAGCGGATGCGTGCGAAACAGCTTCGACACGCTTCCCGGATGCCTGCGTTCGGTCGACTCCACGCGCTCGAACATATCCACGCTCGCGTTCGGATCGTAGCCGGATTTCCAGAGATACTGCACGCCCAGCATGTCCGCCTCTGTCTCGAACTCACGCGAGAAATGGAACAGCGCCATCGGCTCTGCGATGCTCGCGGCGGGCCGCGCCAGCAAACCCATCCAGCCCCCGAATATCGTGAGCGGTATGGTCGATGCCGCAATCAGATCGCTGCGCGTCGCCTGCCGCGTTGCGTGCCTTGCCGCCGCGTGTCCCAATTCATGGGCTGCCACGGATGCCAGTTCCGCCTCGTTATCGGAAAGCCGGAACATTCCGGTGTTGATAAAAATAAAACCGCCCGGCAGCGTGAACGCATTGATATCGTCCGCGTCGATCAGCGTGAACGACACGGGAAAGGTCACATCCGAATTGCGCGTCAGCGTCTGGCCCAGCCGGTTGACATACTCGGCAACAATCGGATCGTCCACCACGCGCGCCTGCTTGTGCACTTCAATGGAAAGCTGCTTACCGAGCGCGATCTCTTTGTCGATGCTGTAGAAGTTATTGAACCGTCCCGCGACATTGCGGTCGCCAATCTCGGTCGGGTCCTTCTTCTTATCTGCGCTTTTATCCGCCGCAAGCAACGGCAGCGCGAGAGAGCAAACCGCGAGCGTGACAAACCGCTTCATTATCGATACCAGTCTAGCGCTACCCGAACAGCGCATCGTAGACCCGGAAAAAATAGCGGTCCGTCATCCCCGCGACAAAGTCACATACGGCCCGCTGCGCGGACCTCCCGGCATCGTCGATTCCCGGCACCATCTCCGGATGCATCATCAGGTATTCGAATAAACGGGTCAGCCTCGCCACCGAATCGCGCCGGTCCTGATCGAGCGCCTCCGAGGAATATACGTTCCGAAACAGAAACCGCTTGAGTGCGAGGCTGGTTTCGCAAACCTCGTCCGAAAACCGCGCCACCCGCGACGAATGCAGCCGCACCGCATCGGGATCGCGAAGGTCCGCCGCCCTCGCCGTCCGCACCGTTCCCTCAATCAGCCCGGACACCAGATCGTCGATCAGTTGCCGTACCGATTCCTGGAAGCGTTCGCGCTCGGTTGCGCCGGGGAACTGCGTCTCCACCGTATCAAGGATCTCCGCATAAGCCGGAACTCCCGCGGCAATCCGGTCTGTCGTCAGCAGGCCGGCTTCATAGGCGTCGTCGAGGTCCGCCGCATTATAGGCGATCTCATCCGCCAGATCGATCAGCTGAGCTTCGAGCGTGGGGCGCAGGCCCGGGAGATACGGATCGACAGCAGGATTCTCGCCTGGTGCATAGTCGCGCGAATGCTTCACGATGCCTTCCCGGATTTCGAAGCTGAGATTCAAACCCGGAAAACGTGGATACCGATGCTCCAGCGAATCCACCGTGCGCAGCGACTGAATGTTGTGGTCGAAGCTTTCGCCGTACCGCTGCATCATGCGGTTGAGCGCCTCTTCGCCCGCATGCGCGAAGGGCGGATGCCCCACATCGTGCACCAGCGCAAGCGACTCCGTGAGGTCTTCGTTCAAACCCAGAACATTGGCGGCCGTGCGCGCGATCTGCGCCACTTCGATGGTGTGGGTCAGGCGGTTTCGAAAATGGTCGGAGAGCGCCGGCGCGAAGACCTGCGTCTTATGCTCGAGGCGCCGAAACGCCCGCGAATGAACGATGCGGTCCCGGTCTCGCTGAAAGGCGTTGCGGTAAGGGTGCTCAGGCTCCGGGTAACGACGGCCGCGAGACGACTCGACCGGAAACCGGAGGTGTTCGAGCATTGTCCGGAAGTTATTGCTTCGGAAGTTCCTGAAGTGCCGTTACGGCGATGCCGCTGACATCCGACTTGTCGCTCGCGATGGCGGTCAGAAGCTTGCGGGCTTCCTCGGGCTGGGTTGCGGCAAGGCCCTTGGCCAGCGTGTAGCTCGCCTGTGTCTTCGAAACCATATCCGTCGGATGATCCTGCAGATCTTTCAGTATGCTTTGTGCTTCGGCGTTCTTGTTTTCGGCGAAATCCAGCTGCGCGAGGGAGAGCTTCGCCAGCGAGGCGAAGCCGGCATTTGCGTGATCGGCCACGTCCTGATACTTCTTCCGCGCGTCCGCCATCTTGCCTGAGTCCACGTCCATACTGGCCAATGCCAGTTCAGCCGAATATCCTTCTTCGGAGCCGCCGTGGTCCGTCACGATCTTCGTGTATGCCTTTGAGACAGCGTCTTTCTTCGCCGCATCGGTCTGGAAACTCGGGCCGCCGTTGGGCGGAGTCTGGCCGATCGGTGCTGCCTGCAGCGTAACGGCATCGGCAAGCATCTGCTCCCGCACGTCGTGCTGGGCGCTCCGATAGTAGAAAACGCCTGCAACGATAACCACAAGCGCCGCTGCGCCGCCGCCGTACCGGACAATCTGCTGACGGTACTTAGTGAAGAAATCGAACGTTTCTTCGACTTTGAGCGCAACGTTATCCTGCCTTAATTCTTTGCGCGTGAGATGGGTTGACACGAAAACCTCGGGATGGATTGAACCCTTTGGTGGATACCACTGTTCCGAATGGATGCTCCGAGCGATAACACCGCAGAACTCTTATGTTAACACGTTCAACGATTTAGGGGGCTTGCGCCCCGTTTTGAATCTGGTAGAATCCAGAGTGCGTTAGTCGAACACAGAGGCACCCGGAAATGTTCAAAACAAAAAAGCAAGCCGCCGTTGCGGAACCCGACCAGGAACGCTTTACCAGCGGCGATGTCGCGCGCATCGCCGGAGTCAGTCTGCGCCAGCTTCAATGGTGGGACGAGCGTAACGTTGTGTCCCCTCGCCAGGAGGGCCATCGCCGCGTTTATCTTCAGCAGGAAGTGGTGGAGGTTTCGGTCATTGCCGAACTCCGCCGCAAGGGCTTTTCGCTGCAGAAGATCCGCCGCGTCCTTCGCTTTCTCCAGAAGGAAATGGGCAAACGTCTGGGCGACGCGCTTACGGGCGACACCGAAATCCATCTCGTCACCGACGGCAAGAACATTTACCTTGAAGACGAGCCGGGGCGCATCATCGACGTTCTGAAGAACGCCAAGCAGCCCATGTTCCTCGTCTGCGTGACGGATCAGTTGAAGCGCTTCAAAGCGGGTACGGCCGGCGCGGCCAAAAAGCCTGCCCGGTCGGAAGGATCGGCCACCGGTTCGGCGCGCACTAAACTGGGCTGATTCGAAGTCGGCGCGTATGTTGGGCGGGACAAAATGCACCCGGTGCAGGGGTTCCGGCATGTGCCAGGAATGTTACGGCACGGGAAGGAATACCCATCTCAATACGTCCGGCGACCTTTGCGAGGTATGCAAAGGTTCCGCCAAATGCCAGGTATGTGGCGGGCAACGTCCCCAGGACCCGATTTCTCGGTTCCTGCTCTGGCTGCGCGGGGATGGCTGACGCCGGTACAACCGATTCCCCTATTCCAGCGTAAGATAGATAAAGATTGGAATAGCTAAGGCTGTTTCCTGGATTTCCCAGCTGGAGGGTTTCATGCGAACTAAGAGTTTTGTGCGGCTCGCGTTGGCGGGCGCGCTTGTGGCAACCGGTCTGATGGCCGGGGCGTTTCCCGATCCACCGAATGTTTCCGCTGCCATGCCAGCGCAGAAAAAGGCCACCGCAGTGCTCGCGGGCGGATGCTTCTGGGGCATGCAGGGCGTTTTCGAACATGTCAAAGGTGTGATCGATACCGAAGTCGGGTACTCGGGCGGCGCAAAAGACACCGCGCATTACGAACGGATCGAAAAGGGCGACACCAATCACGCCGAATCCATCCGCATCACTTACGATCCCTCGAAAATCTCCTACGGCCAGTTGCTGAAGATTTACTTTTCGGTCGCGCACGATCCGACTACTCTCAACCGGCAGCACAATGACCGGGGCACGCAGTACCGGTCGTCGATTTTCTACAGCGACGACGATCAGAAAGCCGTCGCCCAGGCTTACATCAAGGAACTCAATGACAAGGCCGTCTTCGGCAGCCCCGTTGTCACCCAGGTGGTTCCGCTGCAGGCGTTCTACCGCGCCGAGGAGTATCATCAGCACTACCTCGATCAGAATCCCGACCAGCCGTATATCGTGGCGATGGATCTGCCGCTTATCGAACATCTGAAGCAGCAATACCCGGACTGGTACAAACATTAATTCCTGAGGAGCCTATCTGAACATGAGCCCGATTCATCGTAATATCGGCAGGCGCGGTTTTCTGGCCGCCTGTGGAATGGGAGTGTCCTCGCTGGCCATTGCCGCGACCGACAAATCCAAAATGAAAATGGTCCGCATCGCGCAGTTCGACGCGATGGGACGCCGCACGGGAGTGGAAGAAGTGGAAAAGATCGTTAAGACCGACGAAGAATGGCGCAAACAGCTGAATGCCCAGCAATTTGACGTGACGCGCAAAGCGGGTACCGAGCGAGCGTTCACCGGCAAGTACGCGGAAACGCACGACGACGGCATCTATCACTGCGTCTGTTGCGACACGCCGCTGTTCGATTCCAAAACGAAGTTCGATTCCGGGACCGGATGGCCGAGCTTTTATCAGCCGCTGGCCAAGGAAAACGTCCAGGAGAAAGTAGACCGCAGCTACGGCATCCGCACCGAAGTCCTTTGCGCGCGCTGCGACGGGCATCTGGGTCACGTTTTCGACGACGGCCCGCGTCCGACGGGGCTCCGCTACTGTATGAACTCCGCGTCCCTGAACTTCACGCCCCGCAAAGCTTAGTCTGTGTTTACCCGGCATGCCGGTTACCTATAGTACAGTCGATTCAGGTGCTATCGGGTCGCGATCGGGAAATTGATGAAATTGTCGAAAACTGCAAGGCAGCCAGACTTGTCGTTCTGACTGCCGAGCCGGGTTTCGGTGCCACTGCATTGCTGAACGAGGCTATCGCTCCCGCGCTCATTAGCCGTGGCTTTATCACGGTGGTGGCGTCCCAGTGGCAGGGAAAGGCGTTCGCCGCCAGCCTCAACCAATCCATCGCGCAGGCTGTTCGGGACCAGATCAATGGGCCTTTCTCGCCGCCGGAAGATATTTCTCTCGCGGAACTGCTGCGCGGCATTCGCACCGGCACGGGTCGGGCCGTCGCGCTGTTGTTCGATCGCTTTGAAGATTACCCGCGGTGCCATTCCGGTTCGGACATCTCAGATGCGTTCGACGCGGAACTCTCCCACGCCATCGCGGGGCGCGACGCCTGTTTCGTAATCGCGCTGCATCGCGACGCGCTGCCGGCCTTTTCGCGCTTCGCACAATATATTCCGAACCTGCTTGGGTTTCAGATCGAATTGGGGCCGCTCGACATGCGTGGGGCGCGCGAACTGGTGCGGCTGGAGGGCGAGAAACGCGGTATCGAGGTTGAGCCGCCCGTCCTGGATCTGCTCGTGAGCGCGCCAATTGCGCAGGCTGCGGGCGGCGTTCACCCGTTTTACCTGATGGCCGGAGTGACTCGGCTGCTCGATTCGGCGCGGGATCAGCGTATGGGATCGGTGGGAGTTGCGCTGGTCGAAGTTTGCGGCGGCGCGGTGCGACTGATCCTGGAATCTCTTGACGATAAGATCGCAACGCTGAGCCCCACACACGCCGAACTGTTCTTTCGCTGGGGGAACCTGCTGATTTCGCAGGAAGGCCGCCGCGAGTGCGTGGCGGAGTCGACATTGGCGGATTATTCGGGAAAGCTGAACCGGTTTGCAGTTTCCCTGCTGCCGCGGTTATTGGAACTCGGCATCGTGCGTTCGATTGAACTGAATGTTGGGATGCGTTATGAGATCGCGCGCGAATCGCTGACGCCTCTGGTCCGGGACTGGTGGAAACGCCGCGAACTGGAACTGATCGCCAGGCGAAAAGCCAAATTCCGGCTGCGCTCGATTTCGGTGGCGGTGGGTTCTATTGTGGCGCTGTATGCAATCTGGCTGTTGATGACCATGAAGCGGTGAGGTTCGGCGCAGCTTACATCTTGTAGCGGCCGAGGTCTTCGTCGCCCAGATTTTCGAGGTAGCGCTTCAGTTCCGAGTTGGTGTTCAGCTTATCCGACACGTTTGCCGCGCTCTTGGCCGATTTCAGCACGGAATCATCGACATAGATAGGACAGTCGAGGCGCAGCGCCAGCGCGAGCGCGTCGCTCGGCCGCGAGTCCACCGAGATCAGCTCGCCGTTGCGCTCCACCCAGATGAGCGCGAAAAACGTGTCCTCGCGCAGTTCATTAACTACTACTTTGCGGATGCCGGCATCGAGCCCGAGCAACAGTGTCTTAATCAGGTCGTGCGTCATCGGCCGCGGCGTCGACACTTTTTCGATTTCGAGCGCAATGGCGTTCGCTTCGTAAATGCCCACCCAGATCGGCAGGACGTTGTTGCTGCCAACATCCTTTAGGATGACGATCGGCATGCTTGTGACAGGGTCCATCATCAAACCGCGGATCTTCATCTCGACTTCCATACTTTTATTACATCACAGTTCTAATTGACGCTTTCGCCGACGAGAGAATGAGGACCCGCGCGTGTGACCCGCACCGGAAGATACGTTCCCACCAGCGACGCGTCTTCCTGCCCTGAGAAATTCAGCGTGCGGTTCTGCGAAGTGCGGCCGATCCACTGGCCGAGCGACTGATGGCGGCCTTCCACGTGCACTTCTTCGACCGCTCCGATGAGTTCCGAATTGCGCCGGATCTGGATGGCGCGCTGGCGCTCGTTCAGAACCACGAGGCGCCGGACCTTTTCCTCTTCCGGAATGTGGTCTTCCATCCGCAGCGCTCCGGTATTCGGCCGCGGTGAGTATTTGAAGGCGAACAGCGAATCGTACTGCACCTCGTCAAGCAGGTCGAGGGTGTCTTCGAAGTCTTTCTCGGTCTCGCCGGGGAAGCCCACGATGATGTCCGTAGTGATCGCGATGGGGCGCTTGGCGTTGCGCATCCACGCGATGCGTTGCATGTACTGCTCGCGCGTGTAGAGCCGCTGCATGCCTTCGAGCACCCGGCTCGACCCCGACTGCACCGGCAGATGAACGTGATTGCAGAGGTTGGGGTTGGCGTCGATGGCGTCGATAATCGGCTTCACGAAATCGCGCGGATGGGAAGTGGTGAAGCGCACGCGGCGGATGCCGGGCACCGCGCCCACGCGGTCGAGGAGCGTGGCGAAGTCCCATCCGGTGGGCGAGGGGTCGCGATAGCTGTTGACGTTCTGGCCCAGCAGTTGGACTTCGGTGTAGCCGGAATCTGCGAGTTTGGTGGTCTCTCCGATGACGCTGGCGCTGGTACGGCTGCGCTCGGGTCCGCGTGTGAAGGGCACCACGCAATACGAGCAATGCTTGTCGCAGCCTTCGATGATCGTGATGTAGGCGCGATGGGGATTGTCGCGCCGCGTGAACGGCGTGTCGAAGGCTTCGGTGGTTTCGAGGCTGAGCCCGGTGACGCGCCTGTTGCCGGCTTCGAGTTGCACCAGCATTTCCGGCAGCCTGGTATAGCTGGCCGACCCCGCCACGAGGCTTACGTGCGGGGCGCGCTCGAAGATCTTTTCGCCCTCTTGCTGGGCCACGC
>Ga0302275_10004051_pt1 | contig 14611 bp, 12 predicted proteins | sample III_Bog_N2_2_FD_200229 | JGI IMG/M metagenome (GOLD analysis project Ga0302275, IMG submission 200229) | Peat permafrost microbial communities from Stordalen Mire near Abisko, Sweden - III_Bog_N2_2 | ecosystem: Environmental > Terrestrial > Soil > Wetlands > Peat | place: Sweden: Abisko...
TGGACCTCAGCTTCGGCAATACGTTGATCCTCGCCGGTGCGGTCGTGGCCTGCTCCGGGACCATCCTGCTCGGCCTTTGTACCGTGGTGCGGGAGTTGAGGAATATTTCCCGGCGGCTTGGGCCCGAAATTGCGGCTGAAGGACGCGCCGGAGCCGAGCCGGCGCCCGCTGCCGCCGGCGCCATGCTGCGCGATCATGACCTGGAGAATAACGTCCCTTTGTTCGGCCGCGAGCAGCCTGGCCCGGGCCATGCCGGCGATACGGGCAAGGCGTCAGCCGCACCCTGGCAGGAGGAGATCGTGGCGCGCGACCGCGACCGCGGCGAGGTGCCGCCTGCGGAGCCCGCCGCGGCGGTGAAGCCGCGACGCAACCTGTTGTTTTCATCTTCCTCGCGGAAGGAGCGGGAGCGCGCCGAGGCGCGTACGGCCGACCTCGCGGCGGTTGATCCCGGTCCCGCATCCGTCGCCGAGGCGCCGACTGCCGGATCAAACCTGGTTGAGGCACCGCCAGCGACTTTCGAAGATGCCTGGCCGCCACCGGAGCGATCGAGAATCGCGGAGGCTCCGCCGCCGCGGCGCAGCGGCCGCACCCCTTCAACCTTTACGGAGGCGGCCGCCGGGGCCGCCGGAGCAGATCGCCATCTGCCGGCCGCACGGCATCAGGAACAGCCGCCCGTGACGGTGCTCAAATCGGGCGTCGTCGATGGAATGGCCTATTCGTTGTATTCCGATGGTTCGATCGAGGCTCAAATGCCCGAAGGCATGATGCGGTTCGCCTCGATCGATGAACTGCGCACGCATCTCGACCAGCGTCCCTGAGCGCTTCTACTTGCGGCGAAGCCGCGGTTGAAAAATAAAATGCCGTTGTTCTTGTCACCACGACGGCAATCCGCTCATATTCGGCAGTATTGGACAATTCAGCAAACGTATTGGCGCTGCCGGAGACTGTTCTCTCCCGCAGTTCCTGCGTGGTGACAATCGTCGAAAGGTTCAGGCCATGACCGATGCGGGCGGCAAGAGTTTCATCGACCTGACCGCGAATATCGTTTCAGCCTATCTTAGCCATAACACGACGCCGGCCTCGGAAATTCCGGCCTTGATCAGCCAGATCCACGCAGCCTTGCTGCGGGTCTCGACCGGCCGAATAGAAGCGCCTCTGGAACCGGCAAAACCCGCGGTTTCCGTCAAGAAATCGATGACCCCGGACTACCTGGTCTGTCTTGAGGACGGCAAGCGCTTCAAGTCGCTGAAGCGCCATTTGCGCACGCAATACAGCATGACGCCGGAACAATACCGCGATAAATGGGGCCTTCCGGCCGACTATCCGATGGTTGCGCCCAATTACGCGGTGGCCCGTTCGCAACTGGCCAAGAAAATGGGGCTCGGCCAGCAGCGGCGGCGGCGCAAATAGCGCGGGCAATCAGGAGGCGGCGGCAAGCGCCTCGCGGGCGTCGGAGCGAATCCGCTCGACCATCGCGCGCAGGCCGTTGGAGCGCTGCGGCGTCAGATGCTTGCCAAATCCCAGTTCGTCGAACAGCGCGATGGCGTCGGTGGCCAGGATTTGCCGCGGCGTATGGCCGGAATAGAGCGTCAGCAGGATCGCGATCAGTCCACGCACAATATGCGCGTCGCTGTCGCCCCGATAATTCAGCACCGGCTCGTCGGCATTGCCGCGGTCGAGCTGTTTTGCAAGCCAGACCTGGCTGGTGCAGCCTTGCACCTTGTTGGCCGAGGAATGTTCGGCTTCCGGCATCGGATCCAGCATACGGCCGAGTTCGATGACATACCGGTAGCGGTCGTCCCAATCGTCCAGCAGCGCAAAATTATCCCTGATTTCCTCGATCGTCATGATGTCCCGCGCTCGATCCCCGGTTATATATAGGTCCCCAGGTGATCGAAAGCGAGTTTGTCGGGTGGAAAATCCAAACTGTTCCGGACAGATCGGGCGGTCACGGCGTCGGGGGAAGCTGCCACTCTGCCTGCAGATCGTCCGGCCTCAGGGTGTCGCGTGTGGCTGCTTCGACCTTCTCAGGTCCCGCGCTGTCGATGCCGCCAATCGAGCCGGTATGGTCGGACGAACGCTTGTCGGTGATGATCTGGTATAGTTTGCGCGCGCCTTCCTGGGCGCGATGTCCGAGCACGGTGGCGGCCTGGCCACCCACTTCACACGCCGCCGGCTGGCGCTTGCAGAATTGGCTCATGTCCGACACCGCCGCGGTCGCGGCCGACACCGCTTCCGATGCCCCTACTTGCGGCAGCTTGTCCGATTCGGGCGTCTTGTCCCTGGGCAACAGCACGAGCACCAGCCCGAGCCAGAATGCCATGCGAAGCAGAAAAAACATCTCGCGACCCCGGCCGTCTCTCATGATCCCGTTGCGGTTGATCGTCCGCAATCAGTTCTTGCCTAACAGTCGTTGATAAATCGCAAGTGTTTGCATTGAGCTTAAATCTCGGAAAATTTGACGAGAAGTCCGACTGATTTGATTCGGTGTAAATTTTCGATTGATCGTGGATTTCATGCATCGGAATGCATCGCTCCGGCGCGTCCACCATTTCGAAACCATACCGGGTCGGCGCTGGAAACCCGATGTTCACCATCCGGATCGAATGAACCGTCGCGCCATCGGCGAAAGTCGCGCCAGCGCGCGGTCCTCGGCCGCCGGCCCGGCCGCCTTAGCGTTCGCTTAATTTCGGTCTGACACGGTGTGGCAACGATAAAGGGGGCGTTCCGGTGCGTCGATCGAGACGAGCACGCCGAAGCGCGAAAGCCGTGACCGCTTTGAATATCATCCGAGATTGTCTCGATGCGCTGCTGCATCCGTCGGCGCGCTACGACGCGCTGACGCGCGCGCGTCATCGCGCGTTCATCGCGCCGCGGCTGCTCGGGAGCCTGGCGGCGTTCGCGGCATTTCCGGTCTATCTGGCGATGCGAGGTGCGCCCACCGCGCTCGAGGTCGCGGCGTTCGCCTGGCTGATCGCGCCGATCCTGCTGTCCTGGTTTCTGTCGCGCACCGGCCGCTATGAGGGCGCGCATGTGCTGTCGTCGCTGGCGCTGGCCGGTCTCGTCATGACGGTGGCGATCAAGACCGGCGGCATCGAATCCTTTGCCGCGATCTGGCTGGTTCTGGTTCCGCTCGAAGCCGCGCTCTCCGCATCGCGCCGCGTGGTCGCGTTCGCTTCGGCGCTGGCGCTGGTATGCACCGCCTCGCTGATCGTGCTTGGCTATTTTGACATGTTGCCCGCCTCGGATTTGGGCGCGGTCTTGCGCGGCATCTTCATGGCGTTCGGGGTGGTATCGGCGACGCTTTATGCCGCCGGGCTGGCCTTCGGCGCGGAATCGCTGGCGCGTACCAGCGTCTCGCTGCTCTACGTCGAGGAGGATCGCTATCGCCTGCTGGCGCGCAACATGAGCGACGTGATTTCGCGCCACCGTCGCAACGGCGCGGTCCAGTTCATTTCGCCCGCCGCGGAGACAATGCTGGGGGCGCCGGTATCACGGCTGCTCGGGCACGGGCTGTTCGACCGCGTCCATGTCGCCGACCGGCCGGCCTATCTCACGGCCCTCTCCGACGCGGCGCGCGACGGCGAGGCCCGCAGCGTGGAATTTCGTCTGAGGCGAGAGGCGCCGCGGGGCGGCGAGCCGGCTCACAACAATCCGGCCGATTTCATCTGGGTCGAAATGCGGTGCCGGCCGCTCGACCAGGCCTCGCTGGCCGCGACCCCGCCGGAAGCCGAGGTTGTCGCCGTGATGCGCGACGTCACCGACCGCAAGATCCAGGAACAGGCGCTCGACCTGGCGCGCACCGCCGCCGAGCAGGCCGATGCGTCGAAGAGCCGCTTTCTCGCCACCATGAGCCATGAACTGCGCACGCCGCTCAACGCCATCATCGGCTTTTCCGAAATGATCGTTCAGGAAGACGCGCTGATGCTGGATGCGGCGCGGCGCCGGGAATATGCCCAGCTGATCAACGATTCAGGCCAGCATCTGCTATCGGTGGTCAACGGCATTCTCGACATGTCGAAGATGGAGTCCGGCAATTTCGAGATTTCGCCGGAGCCGTTCGAGCCGCGCGCGGCGCTGCTCAATTGCTGCAATCTGCTTGCCTTGAAGGCGCGGGAAAACGGCATCGACCTGGTGGCCCGCGCACCGGAGGATTTGCAGGTCATGACCGGCGATCCGCGCGCGTTCAAGCAGATCATCTTGAACCTGGTCTCCAATGCCATCAAGTTCACCGAACGCGGCGGCAGGGTGACGGTTTCGGCAAGTGTCGAGGGATCGCGGCTGGTGCTTCGTGTCACCGACACCGGCGTCGGCATCGCGGCCGAGGACCTCAAGCGGGTCGGCGATCCGTTCTTCCAGGCCGGCAAGACCTATCAGCGGCGGCATGAAGGCACCGGCCTGGGGCTGTCGATCGTGAAAAGCCTGGTCGGATTGCATGCGGGCGAGATAACTGTGCAGAGCAAGGTCGACGAAGGGACCACCGTGACGGTCGCGCTGCCGCTGGCATTTAAGCCGCCGGTGCAGCAGCCATCGAGCAACATTGCAAAACTTACCCCGGGGCTGCGATCCGGCCCCCAAGACCAGGCTCATCAGGATCATCAGGTGAAGAAAAGTGCCTAGACAAACCGCCCGGAATGACCAGCCGCGCCGCCGCCGTGGCAGCGCTGCGGCTGCAATCGAGGCAGAACCGCAGCGCGGCCTCGTGATGCGCGTTCTACTTCATAGTCCGAAGGACATGGTTGCGGGCGCGCTGGCATTTGCCGCGGTCAGCGCCATTATCGCCAATGCCCTGTTCCTGCAGGCCGGACGTCATCCGTCGCCGATGTTCGGTGTGGTTGTCGCAATGCCGGTGGCGGAATCTCCCCCTGCGAGCCCGTTGCCGCGGCCGCGGCCGGTCGAAGCCGCGGGCAGATCGGCGGAGGTTGCGCCTGTCGAATCGAAGCCCGCCGAGCCGAAGCCGGTGGACCCGTTGGCCAATCTTCTCAAGGCCACCGCCGCGCCGCCCGCACTATCCTCCAGCGTGCCGCGACCGCCGGCGCCGATCCCGGCAGGTTCCCGCAACGAGACGATCGCCAATCCGATGCTGGGATCGCACCGCGTGGCCGCGGTGCAGCGCGCGCTGACCGAATATGGCTATGGTCAGCTGAAGCCGACTGGAACCATCGGTTCCGACACCCAGGCTGCGATCCAGAGATTCGAGCGCGAGCGAAGGATTCCGGTGACCGGTCAGATGTCGGATCGCCTGGTGCGCGAATTGGCCGCAGTGATCGGCCACCCCATCGATTAGCCATCGAGCGGGCTGGGGCGATCGGCGGGTTGGCCGGAAAACGGTTGCTCCTGGCTCAGTCGGCGCAAGCGAGATCACCGCGTCGGGGCGCTGCCCGACCCTGATCAGGCGGAACCCATTGGACCCCGCCTCCATGGCTGAAATCGCCCTCGGGAGCGGTTTCGATGGGTCGCTGGCGGAACCAAGAGCGGTCCTCACTGTGGGATCCAGCGGAAGCAGCCTGATAAACTTGCAACAGGGCGCATTTTGGAACCTGCCGGAATGTTGCGGCCCGGCTACATTGCCCGGAATTCATCTGCCGTTTCGGCAATGATGGCTGCCTTCGCCCAACAAATCGGCACAATGCCTGTTTATGACTCAGCCGCTGCCTCCGTTGTGCATTGCGCGGTGGAGACCGCCGAGTGTCCAATCGGCTTATGTGCTGATGCTGATTCGCAACCGGAGGCAGGTGGCGCTCCGGAACGTAGAAATTTGCGGCGCGTTCCAGTAGTGCAGCCAACCGGATGAGGAGAGAGGTCATGTACAACGATTCTCTGTTCAATGCTTTCGCGCGATCCTTCGAGGCTCGCAGCGAAACCGACATGTCGATGGCCGAATATCTGGAATCGTGTCGAGGCGATCCCATGCGGTATGCCAATGCGGCCGAGCGGCTGCTGGCTGCGATCGGCGAACCCCAAATGATTGACACGGCCAAGGACCCTCGCCTTGGCCGTATCTTTTTGAATCGCACCATGCGGGCTTATCCGGCCTTCGCCGGATTCTACGGCATGGAGGAAACCATTGAGCGCATTGTCGGGTTCTTCCGGCACGCGGCGCAAGGCCTCGAAGAGCGCAAGCAGATTCTGTATCTGCTCGGACCGGTGGGCGGTGGAAAATCCTCGCTGGCGGAGCGGCTGAAGTCCTTGATGGAGGTCCATCCAATATATGTGCTGAAGGCTGGCGACGAGCTCAGTCCGGTGTTCGAGAGCCCGCTCAGCCTGTTCGATCCGGAGTCGCTGGGGCCGATGATCGAGGAAAAGTATGGCATTCCGCGCCGCCGTCTCAACGGACTGATGAGCCCGTGGTGCTACAAGCGGCTTGAGGCTTTCGGCGGCGATATCTCCCGGTTCCGCGTCGCGAAGATCCAGCCTTCGCGGTTGCGGCAGATCGCAATCGCGAAAACCGAGCCCGGCGATGAGAACAACCAGGACATCTCCTCGCTGGTCGGCAAGGTCGACATTCGCAAGCTCGAGGTGTTCGCGCAGAACGACCCTGACGCCTATAGCTATTCCGGCGGCTTGAACCGCGCCAACCAGGGCGTCCTCGAATTCGTCGAGATGTTCAAGGCGCCGATCAAGATGCTGCACCCGCTGCTGACGGCAACCCAGGAAGGCAACTATATCGGTACCGAGAATATCGGTGCGATCCCGTTTACCGGAATCATTCTCGCGCATTCCAATGAATCCGAATGGCAAAGCTTCAAGACCAACAAGAACAACGAAGCCTTCATCGACCGCATCTGCGTCATCAAGGTACCTTACTGCCTGCGGGTGACCGAGGAGCAGAAGATCTATGAAAAGCTGATCCAGGGATCCGAACTCGCCGCCGCGCCGTGCGCGCCGGCGACCCTGGAGACGCTCGCGCGCTTCTCGGTGATGTCACGCCTGCGCAAGCATGAGAACTCGACCCTGTTTGCAAAAATGCGGGTCTATGACGGCGAAAGCCTTAAAGAATCCGACCCGAAGGCGCGCAGCGTCCAGGAATACAAGGATGCTGCCGGCGTCGACGAAGGCATGGACGGGGTCTCCACGCGCTTTGCCTTCAAGGTTCTGGCCGCGACCTACAACCATGATACTTCCGAGCTTGGCGCGGATGCCGTGCATCTGATGTATGCGCTTGAGCAGGCGATCCGGCGCGAGCAGCTTCCCGAGGAAGTGGAAAAGCGCTACCTTGAATTCATCAAGGCAGAGCTGGTGCCGCGCTATGCCGAGTTCATCGGCCACGAGATTCAGAAGGCTTATCTGGAATCCTATTCTGACTACGGTCAGAACCTGTTCGATCGCTACGTCGATTATGCCGATGCCTGGATCGAGGATCAGGACTTCAAGGATCCGGATACCGGCCAATTGCTCAACCGCGAGTTGCTCAACCAGGAACTGACCAAGATCGAGAAACCCGCAGGCATCGCCAATCCGAAGGACTTCCGCAACGAGGTCGTCAAGTTCTCGCTGCGTTCGCGGGCCCAGAACGGCGGTAAAAACCCGTCCTGGACCTCTTACGAAAAAATCCGCGAAGTGATCGAAAAGCGGATATTCTCGCAGGTCGAGGACCTGCTTCCGGTAATCTCGTTTGGTTCGAAGAAGGACGGGGATACCGAAAAGAAGCACGGCGAATTCGTCGAACGGATGGTGGCGCGAGGTTATACCGAGCGTCAGGTTCGCCGGCTCGTCGAGTGGTACATGCGCGTAAAACAAGCCGGCTGAGGCGGATGCAACGGTGGCCATGCACATTATCGACCGGCGGCTGAACCCGGGCAGCAAGAGTCTCGAGAACCGCCAGCGGTTTTTGCGCCGTGCCAAGGCGCTGGTGCAGGGTGCCGTCAAAAAATCGTCGCAGGACCGCGACATCAGGGATGTCCTGGAAGGCGGCGAGGTCAGCATTCCGGTCGATGGATTGAATGAGCCGCGCTTTCGCCGCGAGGGTGGCACCCGCGACATGGTGCTTCCGGGGAACAAGAAATTCATCGAAGGCGACGTGCTTCCGCGTTCGGGCGAGGGCAGCGGAAGATCGTCGGAGCCGGGCGAGGGCGACGGCGAAGATGCGTTCCGATTCGTTTTGAGCCGGGATGAATTCGTCGATCTGTTCCTCGACGATCTCGAATTGCCGGACCTCGCCAAGCGCAAGCTCGCCGAGGCGGAAAACCAGGGGCTGCATCGTGCCGGCTACGCGACCTCCGGATCGCCGGCCAATATTTCGGTGAGCCGCACCGTGCGGCTGGCGATGGCGCGGCGGGTGGCGTTGCGACGCCCGCGGCCGGAGGCGATTGCGGAACTCGAGGCGGAAATCGCCGAGTGCGACGAGGCACGCCGCGCCGAATTGCTGGCGCAACTCGAGGCCATGAAGGCAAAGGTTCGCCGGATTCCGTTCATCGATCCGATCGACATCCGCTATCGCCGCTTCGAGACCATACCGAAGCCGGTAGCCCAGGCCGTGATGTTCTGTCTGATGGATGTCTCCGGCTCGATGACCGAGCACATGAAGGATCTGGCCAAGCGTTTCTATATGCTGCTCTACGTGTTTCTGAAGCGGCGCTATCGTCATGTCGAAATTGTCTTCATTCGCCATACCGACCGCGCGGAAGAGGTCGACGAAGATACGTTCTTTCACGGCCCGGCTTCGGGCGGCACCCTGGTGTCGAGCGCGCTGCAGGCGATGCACGACATCGTCAGGTCGCGGTTTCGTCCGGCGGACTGGAACATCTACGCCGCCCAGGCCTCCGACGGCGACAATTCCCACTCCGATGCAGCGGTCGCCAGCCGGCTGCTGACGGAAATGATTTTGCCGGTCAGCCAGTTCTTTGCCTACCTGGAGGTCGGCGAGACCGGTGGCAGCACGTTCGATATGCCGGATTCATCGCTCTGGACCCTGTACCAGCGGCTCCGCGCCGATGGAGCGCCGCTGTCAATGCGCAAGGTCAGCAACCGCAGCGAAATATTTCCGGTGTTCCAGGATCTGTTTCACCGTCGGAGCAAGCAGGAGAAGGCTGCGCCATGACCGCGACCGCCGAGCGCCTGTTTGAGGGGGCGGACTGGGACTTCCAGAAGCTGCAGCGCATCCACGATGCTTGCGAGGAGATTGCGCGATCTGAACTGGGGCTCGACGTCTATCCGAACCAGATCGAGGTCATAACCGCCGAGCAGATGCTGGACGCCTATTCATCGGTCGGCATGCCGCTGTTCTACAAGCATTGGTCGTTCGGCAAGCACTTTGCCCATCACGAAGCGTTCTACCGCAAGGGTCTCATGGGCCTTGCCTATGAGATCGTGATCAACAGCTCGCCGTGCATCTCCTATCTGATGGAGGAAAATACCGCGACCATGCAGACGCTGGTGATCGCCCATGCGGCGTTCGGCCACAATCACTTCTTCAAGAACAATTATCTGTTCAAGCAATGGACGGACGCCGAGGGAATCCTCGATTATCTCGATTTCGCCAAGAGCTACGTGGCGCATTGCGAGGAGCGCCACGGCCGGCTCGCCGTCGAACAGACGCTGGATGCCGCGCACGCCCTGATGTCGCATGGAATCGACCGCTATCCGGGCAAGAAGAAGCTCGATCTTCGCGCCGAGGAAAAGCGCGCCGGGGACCGGCGCCTGCACGAGGAGACGGCGTTCAACGACCTGTGGCGCACCGTTCCGGTCGGCCCGGTCAAGAGCGAAGCCCTGCTGAGCACCGAACGGCGCCGCAAGCTGCTGGGACTGCCGCAGGAAAATCTGCTGTATTTCCTCGAAAAGACGGCGCCGCGCATGCAGTCCTGGCAGCGCGAATTGCTGCGGATCGTACGGCACATCGCCCAGTATTTCTATCCCCAGAGCCAGACCAAGGTCATGAACGAGGGTACTGCGACCTACGTGCATTACCGCATCATGACCCGGCTGCACCAGCAGGGCCGTATCAGCGACGGTAATTTCCTTGAGTTCCTGCAGTCGCACACCAATGTGGTGTTCCAGCCCGACTTCGACGATCCTCGCTTTTCCGGATTTAATCCCTACGCGCTGGGCTTTGCCATGATGCAGGACATCGAGCGCATCGTCACCAATCCTGACCAAGAGGACCGCGACTGGTTTCCGGATATCGCCGGGACCGGTGACGTGATGGCGGTGCTGCGCGATATCTGGGCCAACTATCGCGATGAAAGCTTCATCAGCCAGTTCCTCAGCCCGCGGCTGATGCGGCGCTTGCGGATGTTTCACCTGCATGACGATCCGGAGGAGCGTGCCGGGGTCAGGGTCGATGCCATCCACGATGAACGCGGCTATCGTCGCGTGCGTCGTGAACTGGCGCGGCAGTATGACGTTGGGTACATCGACCCCAATATCGAAGTCGTCGACGTCGACCTCGCCGGCGATCGCCGCCTGATGTTGCGCCATGCCGTCGTCAAGGGTGCGCAGCTCAACGAGGCGGACGCCAGGCGCGTGCTGCAGCACCTCGCCAATCTCTGGAGCTATGATGTATCGCTGGTCGAGGTCGACGCTGCCGACAAGGTGCTCAGGGAGCACGTGGTCAGTCCGCGCGCGATCGCCGCGGCGGCCTAAGGTACTGCACCTTTCATCGCCCGACGATGGCGTACAAATCGGGCCATTGACGCGTCACGCAGCCGTCGGCAAGCGTTAGAGAAGTGTTAACCATATTTTTGTCTATTCGGACGCAGGCGCGGCTTCAGCTTGCGAGTTCAGGATGACAGAAACGACGACAGTCGAAAACCGGATCATTCTGGGCGATCCGGTGCCGCGGTTCAGTGCGCCTCTGGTCACCGGCGGCTCGTTCGACCTGCATGTCAGCGCCGGCCGCTGGGTGGTGCTGAGTTTCCTGGGATCGCCGGCGGATCCGCGGGCGCAGGCCGAACTCGCCGGCCTCTTGAGCCAGGCCGAGCTGTTCGGCGACGACCACATGGTGGTCGGCTGCGTCTTCACCGGGCGGCCCGATGACGTCGCTAAATATGCCGGGCTGGGCAGCAACGGGCTGTTCTTCCTCGCCGATTATGACGGCGCCATCAGCCGCTCGTTCGGGGCGCTCGCGATGCCGCGCACCATCGTGCTGGACCCGATGTTGCGGGCGGTCGCCGATATCGCCTGGGATTTCGCCGGCGGGCACGCCGAAACCGTGCGCGGCGTGCTGCGCAACCTTCCGGCGGTAGACGACTCCGCGGGGGTTCCGATGTTCGCGCCGGCGCTGATCGTGCCGCGGGTCTTCAGTTTCGAGCTCTGCGATTTTCTCACCCAGTTCTACAACGACCAGGGCGGCGTGGATTCCGGCTTTCAATTCGACATTGACGGCAAGACCACCACGCTGTCGAATTGGAGACTGAAGCGCCGCAGCGACGTCGTCGTGTCGGCGCCGGAGGCGCGCGATCTGATCCGCAGCCAGATCGTGCGGCGGCTGCTTCCGGAGATCGAACGGTTTTTCCAGTTCAAGGCCACGCGAATGGACCGCTACATCGTCGCCTGCTACGACAGCGAGGTCGGCGGCCACTTCCATCGCCATCGCGACAACGTCAATGCCGGCGCGCAGCACCGGCGGTTTGCGGTCTCCATCAATCTCAACAATGATTTCGACGGCTGCGAGCTGATGTTTCCGGAATTCGGCCGCAAGGTCTACCGGCCGCCGGAGGGCGGCGCGCTGGTGTTCTCCTGCGGCGCGCTGCACCAGGTGACTCCGGTCACCCGCGGTCGCCGCTATGCCTTCCTGGCGTTCCTCTACGGCGAGGAAGACGCCGCAAGGCGCGAAGCCAACAACGCCAGGCTGCATGCCGGCGAGCGGCAATATCAGCCAAACCACGACCGGCTGTTTCCGGAGGAGACCGCGGCCGAAGCCATGCTGGCGCCGGCCTAGCCGCGCACACTTTCCTGGTGCGTGGGCTGGTCAGCGCGGTTCGCCCTTCGCCTTGCTCCGCCGACGCAGCGGATCCAATCCGCACTGGCCTTGGCTCCGACGCCGGCCTATCGTCATCTTATGCGTCTTAAATCCAGCCTATGGGTGGCGGCCTATCTGCGCCGCTGCCAAACCGAGGGCATCTTCGGCGCGGTCCGCCGGCGCGGTGCCGAAGAGGCCGGCGCGGTGTTCGTCAAGGTCGCAACGCTGGATGGCAATGCCATCCTGTACGCGCCGGCGCCGCAGACGGTCTATGACGACAGCAGGCCGATCGAGCGGATTTTCGCGGCCACGTCGCCCGGGCCGGTGCCGGAAGCCGTTGTGGAACAGCAACTCGCCAGGGAGATCCGTTTCGATCCGGACCTCTGGATTGTCGAGACCGAGGACCGGGCAGGACGGCATTTTCTTGATCTTGCGCGGGCCTAGCGTGTTTCAGCCAACCGTTAATGCGCGCCGATGGCGGATTTCGTGGATACCGGTTCGCGTCAACAAAACGCGTCGAGGTAAAGACTATCGCCCCGAACCCCGCGAACCGCTGCGCGGGACGATACCGGTCTCCGGCGCCGCTCCGGGGTGGGGCTGGCCGGGCGCCGAGCGCACGCGATGGCGCTCGTCGTCATACAGCCCGGGCCGGTATTTGGCGCGGGTCACCGCCGTGGTCGAACCGCGCCAGGCCGCCAGCATGATCAGGGCGGATCGTTCGCTCAACCTGTCGTACAGCCGTGAAAGCCGGTAGACGGTGTTGACGGAAGATCCGATGGCCGGATTGAGGAACAGCAGGATCCGCTGGAAGATCGCGCTGGGCATGTTCAGTGCCCTGGCTGCACAAGCCAGCGGCTCGCCGCCGGGATCGTTGACAAGCTGCGCGGCGACTCGCGCCGGTAATATCAGCGCTTCGCCGAGTTCCAGCGTGAAATTTTCGATGTCGGCGGCGAACGCGGCCATCTCCAGTGTCTCGATGGCGCGGGCGGCGCGCGCCGCGGGAATTCGCGGCGAGGCCCGCAACGGCGTATCGGCGAGATTGTGCAGGATCAAAGCGCGTTCGCTGGCGCTGGCCCCGAAAAACATGTCGTTGATCTCGGCGGCGTCCTTCGGCTGCAGCGATAGCGTCGATGCCATCCGCAATTGCGCCTCGGTCGGCGCCTTGAACGGCGGCGCGGCGACGGACGGCGCCGCGATTTGATCGGCGGCCGCAAGGTGTCGATCGGACCCTTGGGGTTCTAGCCCGAGTTTCTTCAATATCGCTGATGGTGTGGCTGGATAGACCGCAAGCCGCGCCCGAACGGCGGCGCGTGTCGCGTCGTCGACCTGATCTATCAGGCGGGAGGTCAGTTCGACGAACTGCCGCGCTTCATCGTCGCTGTGCGCGCTGGCGTGAACATAGAGGTCGGTCAGGACCCGCAGCAAAGTGGGTCTGATATCGACGCCTTCGCGACGGGAGAGCGTCATCAAGCCGTCGAAGCCTGGAAATGCTGGAGCTGTGGTCATGTCCGGTACGCAACTGAGTAATCCTCGCGGCAGCCTAGTTCGGTTGCTTTAATACCGCGTTAAGGAAAACAGTCCGTGAACGCGCTCACCGGATTTCCGGGTTTTCGTGGCTTGGTCGCGGGCCCGGTTTTGCAGGGCGTCGAGGCGGTTCTGCGCTTTAAATTAAGATGCCGTTAACCACGTCCTGTTCTTAATGATGGCCTGTCGCCGACCAAATCATGTCGGAGCGGCAACCAGAGAGAGCTTAACATGGGCACCATCATTGAATTTCCGGCGGATGCGGCTTCGCGGCGGCCGGGCTCAACTGTGGATGGCGCTCCCCCCCGCGAGGGCATGGGTACCATCCTGATACTTCCCGTCGTCCGGATCGAGCGCGACACCGACGAAACCAAAGGTGGCAGCGGACCTCAGGAGGGAACGGCTCCGGGCCGCCGCCGTCGCCGCCGTACCTGAAAATCGGAATTGGATATTTTTGCCATGCCGGAGACGTGTTTTCCGATCCGGTCCAGATGGCAGTCGCCGTTCCCGCCATCGATGCTGAGCCTCGTTCTCATCGGCACGACACTCGGCGGCTGCAGCGGCGGCGATTTCGGCCGCAGCCGCCAGGATCTGCGCAACGACGACATGCATAGCTGGGTCGGCGCCGAGGCCACCGGCAGCGTTGGCCTGCATGCATCGCAATTCCAGCTCACCGACAATGAACGGCTGCTGCGCGATCTCGCCTATCCGCTGATCGAGCCGCCGCATTCGCGGCCGGCCTGGAAGAGCGTGTTTGGAGATTACAAGGCGATTGCCTCGCCCTGGCGGCAGGCGCCTGCGTTTGACCGCACCGCTTATGGGCGGCAGCTGATCGACGAGCCGCACCGCTCGGATTCGTCGCGTTATTCGCAACTGGTCGACGATGTGCGCGACGACATCACCCGGTTCGAGCCATTCTTCGCCGCTGCCACGCGTGTGATTGACCTTGACCGCAAGCGCGATGCCAGTCTTGCGCACGTCTCGGAGCTGTCGCCGCGCGAGCGCGCCGATGCCGTCGCCCGCATGGAAGAGAACAGCCTGATCGTGCGTTGGGTGCAGCAGTGCCTGGAGCGCAGGATCTCGTCCTACCGCTGGGCGCTGGAACGGCTGGTGATCCAGGCGCCGGACGGCATGGCAGCGGACGCCGACCGGTTGATCGGCGAACTCGCCGCGCGGACCGCAAATCCT
>Ga0302275_10004056_pt1 | contig 14599 bp, 15 predicted proteins | sample III_Bog_N2_2_FD_200229 | JGI IMG/M metagenome (GOLD analysis project Ga0302275, IMG submission 200229) | Peat permafrost microbial communities from Stordalen Mire near Abisko, Sweden - III_Bog_N2_2 | ecosystem: Environmental > Terrestrial > Soil > Wetlands > Peat | place: Sweden: Abisko...
TTTGCTGGAAAGCGAACTATTTGGCCACGCGAAGGGCGCGTTTACCGGCGCCAGCGCGGCAAAGGCGGGGAAGTTCGAGCTCGCGGACGGTGGCACTCTCTTGCTTGACGAGATTGGCGAGATGCCTACTCATCTGCAGCCCAAACTCCTTCGGATTCTTCAAGAGCGCGAGTTCGAGCGGCTGGGCGAGACTCGGTCTATCCGGGTCAACATCCGGGTTATCGCAACGACCAACGCCTGCCTTGGTTCGATGGTCGAGCAGGGCCGGTTTCGTAGTGATTTGTACTATCGGTTGAATGTCATTCCACTATCAATTCCAGGTCTCCGCGACCGTTTGGAGGACATTCCGGCACTGACCAAGTTCTTTGCCGAGCGCTTCGCAACTGAGACAGGGTGTGCGATCCCCGAGATCGATCCGGGATTTATCGCGAAGCTTCAGGCGAATCGTTGGCCGGGCAACATCCGGGAGCTCTCCAATTTCATGCGGCGCGTGCTTACTTTGCACCAGGGCGTGAGGATTGACGTGGAGTGCTTCAACGAGGAGTTCAAGCCGTTGGGCAGGAGCCAAGCGACTTTTCCAGTGCTGGCGGCTGCTGGAACTCCGATTGCGGAGCTCGAAAAGCTGCACGTTGAGAAGACGCTCGCTCTGGTTCATGGGAACAGAACGCATGCGGCGGAAATGCTGGGGATCAGCATACGGACAATGCGCAACAAGATCAGGGAATATGGATTGCCTCCAAGGAGATATGCATGACAACAACGGCATCATTGATTTCAACGCTGGAAAGTTACCTGAAGCTGGCCACAACGCGCGAGGAGACGATTTCGTCCAACATGGCCAACGTCGACACGCCCGGCTTTCATACAAAGGACATCAACTTCGAAGGCGAGTTGAACAAGGCCATGAGCGGCGGCCTGGATTCTTCCGCGATTGGGTTGCAAGGCGCGCATTTCAGCCCCGTCGTGCGGAATGTTCAGGGGCTGATGGAGCGTCCTGACGGCAACAACGTCAGTCTCGACCGCGAGGGCTTGCTGATGTCTGAAACTCAGTTGCAGTATCAGATTGGCATCCAGCTCGTGAAACACCAGTTTCACCAACTCTTCAGCGCCATCAGCGGAGGAAGTTAATGATGAACCTATTTGATTCGTTGCAGATCAGCGGGTCTGCCTTGTTAGCCGAACGGCAGCGTTCCGAAATCATCGCCGCGAACATGGCAAATGCCGAGACAACGCATACCGAAGCAGGGGGCCCGTTCAAGCGCCGGGAGGTTGTGTTCGAGTCAACCGGCTCTTCCGCATTCAAACTTGCCTTGGCGAATACGGGCAGCCAGGGCGGGCCGACGGGCGGCAGCGTGGAGATTTCCGACATTGTCGACGATCCGACGCCTCCGATTCTGCGTTACGAGCCTGGCCACCCAGATGCAAACAAGGATGGCTATGTGGCCTATCCGGCGATCAACCCGGCAATGGAGATGGTGGATCTGATGGGTTCAGTGCGTGCCTATCAGCTGAATGCGTCGGCCGTGACGGCGGCCAAGCAGATGATTCAGCAAACGATCGACATTCTCAAGAGTTAATCAGGAGACGGAGTAATGACGAGTTCAATTCCAGGGCTTGGCACCATTGGTTCAATCGGCACATTGCCGAGCATGGCGCCGATTCAGCCTCCGGAAACCGGCGGTGGTTTCAGCGGTGTCTTATCCAATGCTCTTCAGCAGCTAAACCAGCTGAGCGGAGGCGCTGAACAACAGATAGGCAGCTTGCTCAAGGGTGGCAGCACCGATATGAGCACCGTGATGATCGCGGTGGAGAAGGCGGACGTGGCCTTTCAATTGATGATGCAGGTTCGGAACAAGATTGTCAGCGCGTATCAGGACATAGAGAAGATGCAATTCTAGGACACGCTGCAATCTCAAGATATTTCAGAAGACTTCGCGAAACTGAGGGGCCATGGCGAGCAACACTAAGACGGCAGTTATCAAGCAACCGGCGGGCGCGGGACCGGTGATGGATCGCGCAAAATTGTTCTGGGGCGGTCTCGGCAAGCGTCAGAGAGTATATCTCGGCGCAGGTCTCGCCATTACGGCGGCGGTCGTCGTGTTCTTCGTGAAGATGATTGCAACGCCGGATTACAAGCCCTTGATGACGGGGCTTGAAGCTGCCGATGCGCAAGCGATTTCAGCCCAGCTGGTGGCCAAGAAGATACCTTACATCCTAAGTCCGGATGGCACCTCAATCAGCGTTCCGGCGGACCAGGTGGACGCGGCGCGGCTCGAAGTGGCTTCGCATGACTCACCGCACAGCGGGCGCATCGGCTTTGAGATCTTTGACAAAGTTTCCTGGGGGCAAACGGAGTTCGATGAGAAGGTGAATTACCAGCGGGCCCTTGAGGGCGAGCTGGAGCGGACGATTCAGACCATCAGCGACGTGAAGACGGCCCGGGTACACCTGGTGATGGCAACGGACTCCGTTTTTATGGACCGCGAACGCGGCGCCAAGGCGTCGGTGACGCTCAGACTGCGGCGCGGAGGCCTTTCAAGAGAAGAGATTTCATCGATCTCCCGCCTGGTTGCGGGGGCAGTGGACGAACTGAAGCCGACAGATGTCGCGATCATCGATGCGGATTCCAATCAATCGCTGGGGATGAACGGCGACAGTGCCGATGGAAGTGAAGCGACGGAAAAGGAACTGACCCGGAGGCTGATTTCAACGCTTTCGCCGATCGTCGGGGCGGATCGCATCCATGCGACGGTGAACGTTGAGTATGAGACGGGAAGCAGTGAAGAAAGCCAGGAGAAATATGATCCGACGGTAAGCGCGACCTTGGTTTCGCAGCACTCTGAAGAGACAACAGGCTCCGGCGCAACGGTCGGTGGCGTACCAGGCACTTCAAGCAATGTTCCCAAGCCCAAGATTCCGGCGACAGCCGCCCCCGTAGTCCCGAAGGACACGGGACAGTCTTCCAAGACCGACAACGCCACGTATGGCGTAAACCGGACGACGCGTCATGTGATTGAGCCGGCAGGCAGCATTCGCCGTTTGACTGCCGCCGTGGTTCTGGACGACGCGATGGAACGAAAGTGGGTGAGCGGCAAGTGGGCCAATGTCGCCCGCAAGCGGCAACCGGAAGAATTGAAACTCATCAGCGAACTCGCGCAGGCGGCGATAGGCTTCAACAGCACGCGCGGAGACGTTATCAGCGTACAAAACCTGGCGTTTGACCGTGGCGTGACGGAGGATACTCCGGCCGCGACCATCCTGGACAAGGCGAAGAAGGGTCTGACCGACTTCTCCCAGGTGGTCCGCTACGCAGGACTGCTGTTCCTGTTCCTCCTGGTTTATGCGCTGATGGTTCGGCCGCTGCAGAAGCGGGTTCTGGCAACGTCAAATCCTCTCCTCGCCGCGAGCCAGATCCCGGTACAGCTTGAACCTGACGCTGCCTCGCTTCCCGAATCTGCGGCCAGTGTTGCGCAGCGCTCTTTGATTCTGAAGAAGCAACTGACTGAGTTTGTCCAGGCGGAGCCGGAGACGAGCACCACCGCCGTGCGCGCCTGGTTACGGGAGGAGGCCCGATGAAGGTAGCAACTGAAATCTCGGAGATTGGCGGCGCCCGCAAGGCCGCGATTCTACTGACGCTTCTCGGCGAGGATTCGGCAGCGACTGTATTCCGTCACCTGAATGAGGAAGATATGCAGCGCGTCGCCGAAGAAGTGGCGGGGCTGGGGACGATTTCGGTCGGGTTGACTCTTCAGGTCTTTGAAGAGTATCTCCGCATGACGCAGGCGCAGGATTATCTCATCCAGGGCGGATACGATCTCGCCCGGCGACTTCTTGTGAAAGCCGTAGGCGAAGGTGAGGCGGACATCATACTGCAGCGGCTGAGCAAAACGCGCGAACTGAACCCAGTGGAGTCACTTCAAAGGGCCGATCCCCAGAAACTGGCCAAGTTTCTCGAAGGCGAGCATCCGCAGACGATCGCTCTTATTTTAGGCCAACTCGGTGAGCGCCAGGCCTCGGCCCTTCTGATGAATCTTCCGACGGATACGCGCGCCGACGCGGTGAAGAGGCTGGCGAACCTGCGGCGATTTTCTCCTGAGATGGCGGAAAAGGTCTCGAAGATTCTTAGCCAGCGTTTGAAGTCTGTTGGCGAGAATGGCAAGCGGGCTTATTCCGGTTTCCAAAGCGTGGCCGACATCATGAACTGCATCGACACGACCGTGGCTCAGGAGATTCTCGAAGTCATTGAAAGCGAAGAGCCTACGCTTGCAATCAGCATTCGGGATCTGATGTTCACGTTTGAAGACCTCTTGCAGGTGGGTGAATCCCAGATACGCGAACTCACGGGGGCGGTCGACAAGAAGACGCTCGCGACGGCATTGAAGGGAACAAACGAAGACCTGAAAGACCACTTCTTCCGGACGATGTCTTCGCGCGCTGTAGAGATGATGAAGGAAGACATGGAATCACTCGGCCCAGTGCGCAGCAAGAACGTAATCAAGGCGCAGACCGAAATTGTGGCGATAGCCCGGCAGTTGGAGTCTGAAGGAAGGATTGTACTGAAAGGGGAGGCCAACGATGAGTACGTCGTATAACGGGGTAGCAAGCTGCGTTTTTCCGGTTCCAGTCGTTACTTTCTTGTATCCGGATACGTGTGCTTTCGCAAGCGTTAAGGAAAGTAAGCCTGCGGAGCCGGCGATGAAACAGGAAGCCGCTCCCAAAGGGCCGCCTCCAATTCCTGCTGAGGAAGTGGAGACGCTGTTGAATGAGGCTCGCGCCCAGGCGTCCAACGAGACCGAGCGCAGGTTGCAGAGTGAGTATGAAGCGCGATCGGCGATGGAGTCGGCAAAGATCAAGTACGCACTTGAACTCTTTGTGGAAGAGCGCAAGACCTACTTCTCGCGGGTCGAGGCGGAAGTGGTTCAGCTTGCGCTGGCGATTTCGGCAAAGATCCTGCATCGGGAGGCTCAGGTCGATCCTATGCTGGTGTCAGCCTTGGTTCGCGTCGCGGTGGACAAGCTGCACGATGGGTCGAGCGTGTCGGTGCGCGTTTCGCCGGAGGTGGCAGGGAGGTGGAGTGCGTATTTGGCGAATCCGCTGAATGGCTCGACGATTGCCATTTTGGAAGATGCACACCTCGGACCGAACGATTGCATCCTCGAAACGGATCTGGGGTCGGCGAACTTCAGTATCGATGCGCAACTGAAGGAAGTCGAACAAGGCTTCTTCGATCTGCTGGCGCAAAGGCCTGTGATCAAGTGACAACGGCGAGCCCACTTGCACCCTACTTCGATCGCCTGGAACGAGGTTCGACTCTTCGTTGGCGGGGTCGCGTCCTGCAGGTGGTCGGGAATCTGATCGAGTCTCAGGGTCCTTTCTGTTCTATCGGCGAGTCATGCGAGATAACGAGCGCAAGCGACAAGAAGTACTCCGGGGAGGTAGTGGGTTTTCGGGGGTCGACCATGCTTTCGATGGCAGTGGAGAATCCGCAGGGCATCCGCTTTGGAGATCGAATTGTGGCCTGGGGCACGCGGCCATCGATCCGAGTGGGAAGCGACATGCTTGGCCGTGTGGTTGACGCGACTGGAAAGCCCCTCGATTCGAAAGGCGAATACCGAGGAGAACGGACGGTATGGGTCGATGGGTCGGCGCCACTGCCGCTTGACCGTGTCCCGATTCGCGAGCCGCTCGGGTGCGGTATTCGCGCGCTCGATGCATTCGTGACCTGCGGACGCGGTCAGCGCATTGGAATTTTTGGGGGGAGCGGTGTGGGCAAAAGTACGCTGCTCGGGATGATGGCGCGCGGGACCAGCGCTGACATGACGGTGTTGGCCCTGGTGGGCGAACGCGGACGCGAGGTTGGCGAGTTCCTAGAAGTGATTGGGGATGAAGGCCGAAAGCGGAGCGTTGTCGTGGTATCCACCTCAGACCAGTCCCCATTGTTGCGATTGCGCGCCGCCTTGTCCGCGACGGCGATCGCCGAGTATTTTGCCAGTAAAGGGAAGAATGTGCTGCTGGTCGTCGACTCTCTGACGCGTTTCGCCATGGCGCAGCGCGAGATTGGATTGTCCGCGGGCGAACCGCCGACAGCGAAGGGCTATACACCCTCAGTCCTGAACATGCTGGCCCGGCTGGTAGAGCGAGCAGGGTGTTTTAAGGGCGGCAGCATCACAGCTTTTTATACCGTTTTGATGGAAGGTGACGACCAGCAGGACCCAGTCGCCGACACCGTGCGATCCTTGCTGGATGGTCATGTGATTCTGGACAGGAATCTTGCCATGAGGAATCATTATCCGCCGATCTCGGTGCTGGAGAGTCTAAGCCGGCTGATGCCCAATGTTACCTCTGAAGCACACATGCAAAAGGCAAAGGCGCTTCGCCTCCTCATGGCTTCATACACGCGCTCTGAAGACCTGATTCGCATCGGAGCTTATCAAAAGGGCGCTGATCCGACGCTGGACCGGGCGGTTGAGATACTGCCACAACTGAATGCATTTCTGCACCAGCGCCCTGAACAGATTGTCCCATTTCCTACCGTTGTGAAATCCCTCCTGGAGCTAGCTAGCTGACATGGCCTTTCAATTCTCACTCGATACCGTACTCAGGGTCCGCGGAATTGTTGAAGAACGCGAAGAGCGCCTGCTTCAAAAGATACTTTTCGAGACGGCGCAGGCAGTGGAAGGTCTGGCGGGAATAGACGCGGAAATTGCAAAGACGGATGTTTCCCGCCATGCAGAGATCTTCTTGCCCTTGATTGGGCACAATCTTCATGCATCCTATGCAGATCTCAAGTCGCTGAAGCAACAGCGACTTGAACTTGCAGGGAAGATTGAGAAGCTTGAACAGTTACGGGACCGGCAGTTCATCGTGTACGCGGAGGCGCGGAGAAATCGCGAAATGCTCACGGATATGTTCGAAGAAAAACGCGGTTTGTATGAAGGCCTGCTGGCGCGGAGCGAGCAGAAGACACTGGATGACAACTATATAGCCAGGCGCGGCCGCATGTGAGGCGCGACTCTCATTTGAGGCCCTGTTTGGGGTTGGATTCACAGCAATTCGCGTCGAGTCGCAGCGAAAATCCCTTTTGCTCCCGTTAAGTAGAGGCCGGCTTCTATATTATGGCGCGATTCGCGGCGGGGAATCCCTCCGCCATGACTTGAAATCCAAGCTCTGTAGATTCAGACTCACCAATCAACCGCAAACATCCACCCGATGCAAAGCGGTTCCATCCGACTTAGCAGAAGCGCGAAATCGATGGAATACTGCTTCTCTCCGCGGGTGCAGCCCGGCAAGGTTTGCCTATCCGCTATCCGGCAAAACTTGCCTGCATCGACTCTATGCCCCCATCTCCTTTGCGAATTGTCCGAATGGAGCACTGATTATAAGCGAGTTAGTGGAACTAAATGAGCGAGGCTGTGGGGTTTCCGTTTGGACCGGCAAGTGCTTATAGATAGGCGTGATCGCGAAAACAACTTTCGAAGAATTGCCTGTTCAGCCTTCAGGATTGCCGAGAGGCGCACCGCCGGCAAAGATGGGCGATCCGTTGCCGCAGGCATTCAGCGATTCGTTGCGAACGGCTTCGAAGGCATCTCTCGAAGTCCATCATATTGCGGAGAGTAACACCAGGGGCGGGTTGAGCGAGAACTCAAATCCAGAGAGTTCGAAAGTGCAGGGCGATATCCAGGACGGAGTTTCGGGCTTGGCGGCGTTTCTCTTCCAGCGGGCGGCGCTTCCAATGCAGGTCAGCTCCGCGTCCTCAATTCCCAATCGCACGCTTGCAGCCACGCAAGACTCGGCTTCCCTTGAAGATGTATCGACCGAAGAAGCCACGCAGCCAGTTATTGCTTTCCGGCCGGAAACGCCTTCGGAGGTACAGGCTGTTGCGGCTCAGGCCGGGACTTTCAAAGCATCGGCGGTTCTTGCAAGTCACGACCAGTTGTCGTGGTCCGGCTTTCAATCGGCATCCCAACGGGCTGTTGCCTCGGTTCATCGCAGGCAAGATTCCGTAGCTCTCACCCCGAGTTCGGAATTCAATCCTCTTCTTGTAGTCGACGCGACTGCGGTCCAGGGTCCTCAGGCCTTGCAGCGGAGTTCGATGGGCGGTGCGGTTTACTGTGACGAGCGGAGTTCGCTATCGGACGATTTCCTGAATGCGCACTTAAATCCAGTTTCGAGCCGGTTCGCTGGCACGGCTTCGACTGCGATTTCGACCGCCCCTTCCAATTTGTTGAGGAATCCAGTCCCCATCACAGTCGCCAGCCGCGTACGAACTTCAACTGCCAGCTCAGTCTTGATGCCTGTTCCATTTCCGCTGCCTGAGGCGGAATCAAAGTTGAGTTTGACCGCGGCTTCCGATGCCGGGTCGGCTTCAGTTGCCGGTCTGGTCGCCGGCGGGGAGCGGACTTCCTATCTGACCAGAGCCGTGTACCCCGATCCGAACCCGCAGTCGAATGTGGCTCCGAATGTGATCTCAACCGGCGCTTCGAATGCAGCCCCGACTTTGGACTCTCTTACAGGGTCCACCGTGGGTTCGGCCCAGATCCCCACCTCCGTTTTCGCTTCCGCCATGGCACTGAGTCCAGCGCCCAATCCGGTCGCCGCGAGCGGACAGACTGAAACTCCAGGCGCATTGGCGGATTCTATTTCGAAGCCGCAGACCAGCTTTGCCGCAACTGCGATTTCGGCCCCAGATTTTGCCGGAGCGCCGGCTCCAGTCGCCAACGCGTCCCTTGGCAAGTCGCAGATATTGGCTACCAGCGGCGTGAACCCAGTTTCAAAGGCGCAATCCAGCGTTGTCTCAGGCTTCACCTCGTGCGCCGTCCCGGAAGTGTTGCCGCAGACCGGTGCTTTCACGGCTCCGTGCAACGCGGCAGAGGTCATCCAAAATCCCGCACCTGGAGTGGTTCCGGGTGCGGTTCCAAGTGTCCTGTCTCCGATTGCAGGCCTTCCTCAGAACCCGAATCATGTTCCATCGGAATCGCCGAAGGCTGTGCCCAGTGTCCCAGCTCAGAACGAACTTTCGCCGGTGCGACCGTGGATGGCTCAGTTGATTTCTCAGACGGTTGCGCCGGGGTACTCTCCCATGATTGCGCTCTCCGATACCACGGGTGTTTCAACCGGCCAACTCCTACCGCCGAGTGAAACCGCTCCGACGACTCAAGGCGGCGGAGTCACGGCAACCGGGCTGGGACGCGAAACAGGCAAGGACGCCTCACTGGCCGGAGCGTCGTCCACAACGCCGGCCAATTCCGCGGAAGACGGAAGGGATGCCGCGGGGCTGAAGATGCGCGCCACATCCGGCCCCGGCCAGCCGCGAATCAAAGAAGGCTTGCAAGATGCGCCCCCATCGGGAAGTCAGAGCCAGGGAGCAGGGTCGATGCCGGGAGCGGCATCAACGCAGAGCCAGCTCGACCCAGCGAACCGCACGCTTGCCGCGATTCCCCACACCGTGAGTGTCGGTTCCGTCTCCGCCGGGCAAGTTTTGCCAGCGGCGCCAGCTTCGGCGACGGACCTCGGCCACGGCGCGAAGATGCCAGAGACTACTTTGACGGCCCCGGCGGCACCACCGGTAGCGCTGCCTGTCATCAACACAGCGAAGCTGATCCAAACCATGGGTCAGTCTGAGATGCGCGTCGGAATGCATTCCAACGAGTTTGGCAATATTTCGATTACCACTTCCTCTGTTCGGGATCTGGTCTCAGCCCAGATTTCGCTCGACCACGGCGAGTTGGCCAAGGCAATCGCGATGCATCTGCCGGAGATGCAAGCCAGGTTGGGCGGCAATTCGGCAATGGATGTGCGGATCGACATGAATGGGCAGGCGGCAGGGACATCCGGGGGGATGCCAAATGGTTCGGCGGACGAATCGCGCAACGCCAAGCAACAGACGGCCAGCGCGGCCGCAGGTGGTTTAAGGGAGAGCGTTGCGGAGCGCCCGTTCCTCACGGCCGTTTCGGCCAAAACAACAAGCAGCGGCAGGCTTGACGCCCGCCTCGACATCCGAGTTTAGCCAAGGATTCAGAACAAAACAAATTCAGGAGGACAGATCATGCACCAAGTTTCAGCAAACTTTACCATGCCGACGATTTTGAACTCACTCCAGCCAAGCGCTGCGAAGGGGCTCTCGAAGAACACGAATCTGAAGGCCAATCCGGCCGTTGCGACAAACACAAGCAGTTCAACATCAAGCACAAGTTCGGCTGGAGGCCTGGGAACCACCTTTCTGACCCTCCTGGCACAGGAGTTGCAGAATCAAGACCCGACCGCTCCTGTTGACCCGACCGCGATGGTCGGCCAGATGATTTCGCTCAACCAGTTGGAGCAGTTGATTACGATCAACCAGACTCTCAGCGGCCCCATCGCCACAACGCCGACTGGGGGCGCGACGCCCAGCGCGTCGGCTGCCTCGTCTGTTCTGGGTGGAATCGCCGGGGCGCTTTCACCTTCGGCCGCGGGTGCGGCCACCAGCCAACTGCCCTTTGACCCGAACACCATGATGCCCCTGGCGTCGGGCAATTCCGCGGCGGTGGCTGCCTCGATCAACTCTTCCATGAACGCCGCAACGATGGGCTTTTCCGGAACCAACAACAACAACGCCTCAGGAGGCAAATAATGGGCTCTTTCTCATCTCCGCTCTCAGGACTTTTGGCTGCTCAGGATCAACTGCAGTCCGTATCCAACAACCTTGCGAACATCGACACGAACGGCTACAAGGACCAAACGCTGGCCTTCAGCGATATATTTTCGCAGACCTCGTCCACAAACGGCAGCGGCAATCCGCTCCAGGTGGGGTTTGGTGTTTCGGTCGCTTCGACGGATTCGAATTTCACCGAGGGCAATCTGAACTCGACAGGCGCGCCCGGGAACATGGCTCTGAATGGCAATGGCTTCTTTGTGACGCAAGGCGCGAACGGTTCACAGGATTACACGCGTGCCGGTGACTTTACCACCAACAACGCGGGAGAGCTTACCACGCCAAGCGGGCAACTGCTGCTCGGATATCCGGCAGTGAATGGAGTGGTGAACAATTCGGCGGGCTTGCAGCCGATGCAGGTTGGCAATATCACGAGTCCGGCCTCGGCAAGCACAACTGTCGACGTCACGGCCAATCTCAGTTCCGCGACCGCGATCGGCGGTTCCGGTGGCAGCAGTTCCCTCGCGGTCTTCGACTCGCTGGGAACTCAGCATAACCTGACGGTTTCCTACACCAAGACGGCGGCGAATACCTGGACCTACTCGGTCACCGTGCCGTCAGCCGATATTGCGGGCGGAGTGGGAGCCACGACCGTCGTCGGTTCTGGAACGCTGAACTTCAACAGTTCCGGCGTCCTCACCTCCACAACGGCTGTCACCCCAATCAGCATCCCCACCCTCGCCGATGGCGCGGCTTCTCCTCTGGCCCTTGCCGGGCCTTTTGGAACGACTCTCGCACCGACGATCACCCAGACTGCGTCCGCAAACTCCACGGACGCCAGCAGCACGGACGGGTTTGCCAGCGGCGCCCTGCAAAGCTACGCCGTTCAGCCGGACGGCACCATCGAAGGCACATTCGCAGGCGGGAACACGATGGCGCTTGGACAGGTTGCGGTTGCATCGTTCGCCAACGTCCAGGGGCTCACCAACACCGGGAACAACAATTACCAGCCGACCGCGGCCTCCGGAGGAGCTGTGATTGGAGTTGCCGGAACCGGGGGACGGGCCACGGTTGTCGGAGGCGCTGTCGAACAGTCGAACGTCAACATCGCCACTGAATTCGCCAAGCTGATTGTTGCGCAGCAGGCTTACTCGGCGAATGCGAAGTCAGTGACCACCATGCAGCAGGTCTCGCAGGCAACCATCGCAATGCTCCAGTAACCAATCGCTGCTCGAGTTTCTGAGTATTGCATTAAGGGCCAGTCCGTTCAGCGCACTTGCTGAGCGGACTGGCCCTGCTTCAATGAGTATGTCTCATGTGGGTCTCACGAAGCCTCCACCGTTGTTGGTTTCCGTCCTCACCCGAAAACCGGACCGAACGCGACAAGACCTTGCTTCCCCATATTTAGCAATGATTTAGCCATATTTCGCGCGCAACGTACATAACCTGTCCCGTTCTTTGGCGAACGGTCTCTCGATTGCTTTAACCCTAGTCGTACGGCCAACCCAAGTGGCCAGCGGCAGCAACGAAAGAGAGACCCATGAAGACTGCAATCAGTACCGCGCGGCTAGCGCTGGAGTCGAATTCGCCAAAGGAGACACTGTTAGCCGAAAAACCTCTGGAGTTGATACCGGGTGAGGCTTTGCCCTGGCTCCCTTGCACTCTTGCGCTGGATATTCCGGTCGTGAAGTTTACGGTTGGAGATCTCCTGGGTCTTGTCAATGGTTCCATCGTTGAGACTTCTTACCATCAGAGCAGTGACCTTCCGCTCCGCGTGAACGGACAGCTTGTCGGCTGGACCGAATTCGAAGTTGTAGGTGAGCGCCTCGCCGTACGCCTTACGGACCTCTCGTGAGAACTACTTCCTCAAATGCATCCGATGCGGTCATGGCATTGCGAGGCCTATCCGCGCGCTCCTGGCTTCCGCAGCAGGAACGCCGTGAACCGACACGCCCGCCGATCCTTCTTTGCAAGGAGAACCAGACCTCCTCCCGCCCGGTAAAGCAAGAGGCGAGGCCAAAACCATCTGTCTTGAAAAAGCATCCGTTCAAGGTCGTCCTCCGGTTTCCGGAGCTGACGGGCGGGAGTGGATTGAAGGTTCTCCAGAACGCCTCCGGCCTCCTTTCTCGTGCACTGAATTGGATTCGGGAACGCCAATCTGGCCGGTCCGGCGGCAGGCGCCTGAAGGTGACCGAAACCGTATCTCTGGGTGAGAAGCGTTTCGTCGCCGTCATCCAGGTGGACGGAAATCAGTACCTCGTGGGGGGCGGGGCGACAAACGTCGCCCTGCTAGCGCAACTCAAGGGAAATGAATCGTTTAACGATCTGCTCAAGGGTACTCTTTCTGTTTCTGAGAGGCAGACGTTCAAGCCCACAATTGAGCAAATGAAGGAACAGGCGTGAAGCAATCCATACTTACCCGAGCCATGATTTGCCTGCCGCTGCTGGTTGCCGCAACCTGCGCAGAGGCGTTCTCGTTGCCGAGTGGAGGGGCTTCCGCGCCAAAATCGATCATTCGGCCTTCGGTCCTGGCCATCGGAGTCATCAGGGAAAGCCAGTTTATCCAGGGAGTTGGTCAGCAAAGTTTGCCGCCGTTGACCGATGCACCGAACCAGTCGAGCGGTGTGCCGTTTCTCGATTCCCCCGATCAATCAGGCGCGCAACCGCCCTCACGAGGCCCGATTCGATTAGGCCCCGCGCCGGCGAATGGAAATGAATTGCGGATTTCGGGGCTGGGTGCGGGATCGGCGCAGTGGACCATCGTCATCCTGCTCACGTTCCTGACGATTATTCCTTCCATCCTGATATGCATGACGCCGTTTGCACGGCTCTTGATTGTCTTTCATTTTCTCAGGCAGGCGCTTGGGTTGCAGACCACGCCGTCCAACCAGACGCTCATCGGGCTGTCGGTCATCATGACGTTTTTTCTGATGCAGCCGGTTGGCGCGGCTATCTACAAGGACGCAGTCGTGCCGCTGCAAGCGGGCCAGATCACCGCCCTGGAGGCAGTTGCGCGGGGCGGAGTGCCGATGCGCCAGTTTATGTCGCATTATGTACGCGAAAAGGATGTCGCTCTGTTTCTTGAGATGGCCAAAGAGCCCCGTCCCGCGGATATCAACGATGTTTCTTTCCGCGTCCTGCTTCCGGCTTACATTCTCTCCGAACTGAAAGCCGGCTTCCAGATTGGCGCGGTGCTCTTTCTGCCCTTCCTGGTGGTCGACATGGTCGTTGCCTCGATTACCACGTCCGTTGGCATGATGCAGTTGCCACCGGTTGTCATTTCCACGCCGCTCAAGCTTCTGCTGTTTCTGATGGTGGATGGCTGGCATTTACTTATCGGCGCACTGATGAGGAGTTTCAACTGATGGGCGTAGATGAAGTAGTTATGATGGCGCGGTCGATGCTTCAGGAGGTCGTGATACTGATCGCGCCGATCCTGGCGGCCGCCATCATTATCAGTCTGCTGGTGAACGTTGTGCAGGTGCTCACATCGCTTCAGGATCAGACCCTGTCGCACGTGCCGCGCCTGCTTGTAACGGGAGCAACGCTTTTCGTCATGATGCCATGGATGTGGCGGCATCTGTCGCACTACACAATTGGCCTTCTATCCGACTTTCACAGGGTGCTGCAATAGTGAATATTTCTCTGGTTCAGGTGTTCGGAGCATTGCTGACGATCGGCGTCCGGCTGACAGGCATCATGCTGTTCGCGCCCTTTTTCGGCAGCATGGTCATTCCGGCGCGCGTAAAAGCGGTGCTGGTTCTGGCTTTGACCGCGCTCCTGTATCCGATGCTTTCTGGCAAGATCCCGGCAATGACGATCAGCCATTGGCCCTTGATGGTTTTCAGCGAGTTGATGATTGGCATCGCCCTCGGGGTGGCGACCAACGTTGTTTTCGACGGCGTACAGATGGCCGGGCAGATATTGAGCGTGCAAATGGGGTATTCGCTGGTGAACATTCTCGATCCG
>Ga0302275_10004057_pt1 | contig 14598 bp, 17 predicted proteins | sample III_Bog_N2_2_FD_200229 | JGI IMG/M metagenome (GOLD analysis project Ga0302275, IMG submission 200229) | Peat permafrost microbial communities from Stordalen Mire near Abisko, Sweden - III_Bog_N2_2 | ecosystem: Environmental > Terrestrial > Soil > Wetlands > Peat | place: Sweden: Abisko...
GTTGTTCCGTTTATTGACGATCCGGTGGTGGCACTGCTTGTGGCCGGTCCAACCGCTGCTGAGCTACCGCCGGTAGAACCGCCACTCTGTGCTAGCGCGAAGCTACTTGTAAGTGCCAGCGCCGCGGCGAGCCCGATACTTGTAAACCTCATGGTTTTCTTCCTTATCCTGGCGACAAAGGACAAGCTGTTGCATCGAGATATGTTCCATCACCGCCTAAGGAGTGCTGCCGCGCAACATCTGTCGTTGTACCGCCAAGCGGGACGCTATGCTCTGAAAGGGTTCCCGGAAATGACCAGTTGTCAGGCTACCGGTGCGGCTGGCGCTGCTAACGCCATCAAAAGTGGCCTGGGCCTCTTTCGTTCTCTACAACGCAAGATGTTCTTTTCCATGTCAGTATCCAACCCAACCTGTCCGAATTCGGATTGAGTACCGGCCCATGAGCGGCACAATTTGTCTCGCTTTGGCGGTCTTCATGAACAAAAGTGAACGCCGCCCCAGTTGGCAGCTTCCTTTTTGTCCAGTCTAAGTCGCCGCCAAGTCGACGCGAGACGGAGCCGATAACTTTGATTCTTCGACAAAATCGACCATACCCTCATTCTCTACCGCGTAGCATCGCTCGCCGTTCATCGTCGTGAAGATAGCGCGGATCATGCCGACGCCGCCCTTGGCCTTTATCACCATCTCGCCGATCTTGAATTTCGTCATACCAAGGCCCTGCTCGTTGATCGTGGAACAACGACTCAACGCTAAGGAACGATTCGGATGAATGTATGAACGGGCCACGAATAATTTCTGTTTCCAGTTCCAGAGGAGAACCCGACGAAACACAAGCCTTCCCACGATGGAGATAGTGCGGAACGCTTGAATTTAAAAGGGTCAGGCAACAGAGCGTTGGAATAATTGACGCTGCGGCTATGGGCCTTCCTCGATCCATCGATCGATTTCCGAGAACGCAATGAGGCGTCGTCTCGGCCGGTGAGGACTGAGGGTGCCGGCGGTGACCTTAAGACCTTCGGATAGCATCGCTTTGGCGAATTGCTTGGCGTCGATCTCGTTCGGAAATGCCCTTGTCCGTCTTGGAGACGGTGCCCGCGATGTCGCATGCCGCCACTCACTCGGCGCCTCTGTCGAAACGTACCAATGGTTGTTGATCAAGCGCATCTGGATTCCGGAAAGGAGCAATCACAAGGCGGCGGACTGGCAGCTGAAACGGTTACCGATGATCACCCTTTGACTTGCGGAGCGTCTCGTCGATCTTGACCTGGGCGCGGCGTGAGGCGATGCCGCGAAGCGTGGTTTGGGTCGTTCCGGTCGTGACCTTGTCGCCGATCCTGAACTGCCAACGCCAAACGTTGGGTTTGAGATCCGGAACGACGGTGAAATCGACACCCCTGTGGTTCATCTTTGCTTGTTGAGAGGTGGATCCTTCGCCTCCTCCTCTGCGAGAAGCTTCACGATGACCTTGCGGGTGGTCTCGTCTTGCAATTCCGCGAGGCGCCTTTTGAGCAGGGCCAAGTTCTCGCGGTGGATGTATCTCTCCATGCGGCGTTCCTTCCGTCTTCGTCGTGACCTCGATGTGATTGCACTTGTTGCACTGGACATTGTCGTGATCAGACACGCGCAGATCCGATCTGAAGCTTTCCCGTTCCAGGATGCCTGACCGGCACTTCGGGCAAAGGGACTCGTCGATCGGTGTGATATCGGCGGGTCGCCTTTTCGGGCATATGCGCTTCCCGTTGTATCAGGCGGGAGCACCACACTCTCAGTCACCGATGGATGCCGAGCCTGGGACGGTGATGGCATTATAATGCCATGTCCGATACCGGACATAAAGCCGAAATTTCGTAGCGCTCTAGCTACTTTCCGGCGCAAAATTCAGCCTGGCTGGCCTTGGGGTAGACTCGCGCGGGATGCGGAAAACTGCAAGGTCGGACGGAAGCGGAATTGACGTCGGTTGCTTTGGCTGATTCATTCTTATGGATGATTCGAGAGCAAGCCCTGCGAGTGCGCCAAAAGCTGGTCGGCAAATTGCCGATCACCGGCGAAATACTTCGTGGCTCGCTGCTGGAGCGCACGGTCCGACATACCAAAGATTGCCCGAAATGCGCGCGCGGCGAAGGGCACCGGGTCTTCGTTCTGACGGTGAGCTACGCCGGCGGAGGCACCCGGCAAATCAGTGTGCGTCGCGAACGGGTCGCCGAGGTTCGCCGTTGGCTGGATAATTATCAGAAACTGAAGGCGGCGATCGAGACAATCTGCGAGATCAACCATGATTTGCTGCGTCCGGAGAAAACCGCGGCAAAGCGCGGGGGGAAGAGCCGTGATTAAGATGCGACGCGCGCAGCTCAGCTTCGGTGATGGATTGATCGCTGAGGAAGTGAGCGATCTCCGCGAAAGCTGGATGGCACACGCCGATCAGGTGCTGGCGGACGAACAAATCGTGGCTGCCGTGTACGAAGCGCTGATGAAGCGACATCCCAAGAGCCGCAGCCGTGGCCGGCCGGGCGCTCCGGCCGAAGTGGTGCTGCGCTTGTTGATCCTCAAGCATATCCGAAACTGGAGCTATGGCGTGCTGGAGCGCGAGGTGCGCGCTAATCTGGTGTACCGCGACTTTACCCGCGTGGGCGCCGCCAAGACGCCCGATGCCAAGACCATGGGCCGCTGGGGAGTGGCGGTGGGGCCGGACGTGGTCAAACAGATTCACGAAAGACTTGTAAGGCTTGCACGGGATAAGGGGGCGATGGAAGGGCGCAGAATGCGCGTGGACACGACGGTGGTGGAGACCAACATCCACTATCCGACCGACTCGAGCCTGTTGGGAGATGGGGTTCGGGTGCTGATCCGTACCATGAAGAGAATCACGACGATCGCTGGCGAGGCTGGAGCCAGACTGAGCGACCGGAGTCGGACGGTGAAGCTGCGGGTGCTGGACATCGCGCGCGCGGCGCGCTCCAAAGCCAAGCAGAGCCGTGAGAAGCTCACCCAAGCGTACGGCAAATTGCTCAACTCGACCAGCCGGGTGGTGGGACAGGCGAAGCGGTTCTGCAAGGAGATCGCCGCAGGAGTGAAGCGCGCTTCGAGCATTCGCAAGCAGTTGGTGCTGGAGGGCCTGGGTCAGGAACTCGATGCGATGGTGCCGGTCATCAAGCAGGTGATGAAGCAGACCAGAGCGCGCATCTTCCGCGGCGATACGCGCGCGGAAGGCAAGATCTTCAGCCTGTTCGAGCCGTCGACAGAAATCATCCGCAAGGGCAAAGCGGGCAAGCCCAACGAGTTCGGTAAGATGGTGAAATTACAGGAGGCCGAAAACCAGATTATCATCGACTATGAAGTCTACGCTCAGCGACCGCACGATTCAGAGCTGCTGATCGCAGCCATCGAAACGCATCAAGCGATGCTCGGACGCGCACCGCGCTTGGTAGCTGCAGACGCCGCCTTTTACTCCGCAAAGAATGAGGCAGCCGCGAAAGAAAAAGGCGTCAAACGCGTTTGCATTCCCAACCGCTCGACCAAGAGCCTTGAACGCAGGCGCGAGCAGAAGAAGCGTTGGTTCCGCAACGGCCAGAAATGGCGGACCGGATGCGAGGGGCGCATCAGTGTGGCCAAGCGGCGGCATGGGCTTAACCGTTGTCGCTACAAAGGCGACGCCGGGATGAAGCGTTGGGTTGGCCTCGGTGTAATTGCCGACAACCTCATCAACATCGGCCGCGCAATGGAAAAGCGGGCTGCCCGGTAAATCCGCCCGCCCTCACCATCAGGTTCTGTAAAAAGTCCCCGCCGGTCGCCCCCGGCGGCTCTTGCGTTGCAGTGTGCCCTCGATCACTCTCCCCAAAACATCAATTTTGCGCCGGAAAGTAGCTACCCAAGACCTGGTTTGGCAGAGTCCGAGCGAAAAAGTGGCGCGATCTTCCACCCCAAAACACGTGCGAATGTCCCGGTCTGGGTCCTGGGATACAGCGCTTTCACGCATCACAGGCGCGGACTCTTAGCGCGCGTTCGCTAATGCCGGTCCGGGCGACACATCATGTTGCGACGAGGGAAAGCTTTTCGCCTCCTCGTTCGCCAGAAGCTGCAGGATGCCGAGCTTTGCCAACGCCCGTGCCCCGAGCGCCGATGCCAGGGTGAATGTCGCGGGTAGCGCCACCGGGATCGATGCGAGGACTGCCGTCAGGACGAGGGGAACGATCTCATCAACCGGCATCTCGAGAAACCAAGCGTAGATCACGAGCAGCGCGATGACCGCGCCGTTGAACGCGGCGAGATTGCGTACCACGCGCAACACAGCCTTTTGCTGAGAACTTACGACATGGGCGGTGCGCACGAGTTCCGCGGTGCGACCGAATTTGGTGTGCACCCCGGTCGCTGTGACCTCTGCCACCGCCTCGCCGCGGCGTACCAACGCCCCTGCAAAGGTCTGGACACCTGCGCCGGCTTCGATGGGCACCGATTCCCCGGTGAGCATGGATTGGTCAAGCAGGATTTCTCCCCCGGTAAGGTGCACATCCGCGGCAACCACGGCGCCGAGTGAAAGCTTCACCACGTCGCCCGGCACCAATTCGACGGCGGGTATGGTTTTCCAAGCACCGTCGCGCCGGACGGATGCATTCAGTGCAAGCCTCGATCTCAGGGCGGCGAGGGTCGCTTGGGCGCGGCTCTCCTGAAACAGCCCAAGTCCGGCATTGAATACCAGGAGAGCAGCGATGATCGCAGCCTCGACATACTTGCCGAGCACCAATTCGAGCACGATCGCAGCCTCAAGCATCCAAGGGACAGGCACCCAGAACTTTTCGAGCGCCATACGCAACGGATGGACCGACGTATCGGGCATCGCGTTTGGGCCGAGCGTTTGCAGCCGACGGCGGGCCTCATTACTCGTTAGGCCGCTCTGCAAGCCAACCTTGACCGCGCCCGTCGATTTCGAGGGTACGACACTTTCCGCGGGCCACCGGGTGGTCACGGACATAGGCGGAATCCCAATGCGGCGGCTGATGCCGGCTCGTCACGCACAAAAAGTCGGCGGTTAGGTTTGTTGCTTAGTTTATTTGTTGTTGTGGTCAATTCTGTGCCATGCCAGGGCAAGCTTGCGGGATGCTCTTTCGAAAGAGATTTTGGCGCTGTCCCAATCTTCCGAGCTTACAGTCTCCAGCCGACGGGATGCAGCCTCGGCTCGGGTCCATGCCTTGTTTAAATCGTCTCCGGCCGAATTATGCGCTTGTGTTGCCCTATCTTGAATTCTCTCGCCGAAGGCGTGCAGCTTTCGCTGCCATTCCTGCATATCGTCCCGCGCCTTCTGAGCATATGTTTCTCTGTCGGCTGTCGAACCGTACGCGGCGGCCAACCGAATTGAAGTGCCGGAGCCAGAACCGAGATTCGATTGGGCCGCGGCAGGAAATGCTGCCGCGAGGGCGAGCGCGGCGATGATCGGGGCGATGAAGACCTTCATGACCATTCCCTTTTGTTGCTCGTTCACTCAATTGATGTTTGGGGTTGCGCGGATCAGCCTGCGGTCGCTGCCGCAGGCGCCGCCGTCTTGACACCGTTGTGCACGTCGAGGCTCGAGGGGTTGACGGTGGCGAGGATGGTCTTGGCGCGCGCGACCTCCGCTGTGGGGCCGTGTGCCATCACCAGAAAGCGATCGGTCTTCAGTGCAGTCTCGTATTGCAACACGCTGTCCTTTGGAATGCCGATACTGTAGAGCGCCGCGCCGAGCGCGCTCAGCCCGCCGACCAACACGGCGTTCTCGATGCCACCCGCCACGATCGCGGCGAGATATCCAAGCACGACGACATGTCCCACAACAGGAACGGCCATGAACAGCCCACCGAGAAACAGGCCCCAGAAGCCGCCCCAGAATGCTCCGCGCGTGCCCCAAAACTTGATCCGATCGCCGATGTTGTAGAAGCCGACAACTTTCTCGTCGGTGTGATATCCTTTGCCGACAATGCTGAGATTCTTCATTTCGAAGCCGGCGGCGGTCAGTTTCTTGACCGCTGTTTCGGCGGCGGGATGGTCGGCGAAGACGGCAACGACTGTGTCGGTATTTTCCATCGGAATGCTCCTTGTGGATGAGCCAAAGCGCTTCGGGGCGTGTCAACTCACGGGGGGCAGGCGGAAGTAGCTAATTCAAATTGGGAAGTATCCTTGAAGGGAACGACTTCAAATAGGCAACTACCCACCGAGGGTTTAGTTCCACCTCGCGCGAAGAAGTAATGAATGGGAGAAGCAACGAATGGAGGAGTAGCGCCGAGTTTACGGTCGCGACGGGAGCAATAATTTGGTTGTATCTGCGGGGCCGCCAAAGCAACTGTAGAATAAGATTCGCCTAACACTCGATCAGAGAACTGTGGCTTCTTGAAAATCGGACTTGTAAATGATCATCGCTACAAACCACGCAGATTAGAGGGGAATACCCCGGCCTGCGCGAATGAGAGATACTCTCCGATGGCTGCATTGAGCCAGTGGTGCGCGACTGTGGCCTTCGTCTTGTATAAATCAGCTCACAAAATGATAGATTTCGTTCAGGCCACCTGCGCCCGCAACAATCAAATAAAGCGCGACAATAGTTTAAGAGGCTCGGAGCGACGAGAATCAAGAATCCTGCCAAAAGTGAGACCAGCGGTGTGATATGAGCTACGGTGAGGGTCACCGTCAAACTCCTCTCCAATAGTCGGCGAGGCGGTGGGATGGAATGCGGTCGGGCACGACCTAGTAGTTGGCAATAGCCGGTTCCTTGAAATGCTGCAGAGATAGCGCATTGATCAAACCTAAAGAGCCCAAACCCGTTCCGAACATTAAATCCTGGAAGCTTTGCGCAGCCAAACAAGCCCCGCTGTAATCTAACGATGCCAGGAAATCTCGTGAGGTGATTTGCGGCGGCCGAGCGCGTGCTGCCGACTTGAATGCCGAACGTGCCCGTAAGCGCCATAGAGGCCGTCCGTGAGCGGACCGCGCGGATGCTCTGCGCGTGGTCGATCCGGATGGAAGGCTTTGGCGATTCGACGTAGCGGCCGCCAACTATCGCCCAGTGTTCCGAATCGCGGGTACGGCTGGTTCGAAGCTAAATGCCGCCGGCGCGAAACCCACGCTAGCCTGCCGCTCGACGCCATCAGGCGGTCACTCGATACGCCGATCTGAAAATTCGTAGCCGGTCATGCATGTGATGGAACGAATAGGTGGCGTGGCTTCTTTAAATTGGATTCGTCTTCGAGACGAATGTTCAAAGCATAGGAGATTCTACCATCTATCTTCGAAGCGTGAGCTCGCGCGCCGTTGGGAAGGTCGCCGGCATTTCGTTGTCCAATGTGGCCAGCCGATGATCGATGGCCGCCACGACCCGACCTGAAAAAGGCCCAAGATGCGCATAAGCCGCGATCATGGCCACGGCGATCCGCGCGGAGGACGAGTCCTTCTTTGCGCAATTCAGGAAGGTCTGCCAAAACGCGTCATGCGCTTCTGGAATCGCCGTGACGACACGGTGCACGATCTCCAATGCGCGTACATTGTTTCGCATATCGCCAGCGGGCAGATCGCGACGCTGCCTCGATCGGTCGAGCATCGTCATCAGCCGGTCCAGGCGTTTCGCATAGGCGGCAGGGCGGTAGATGCTCTCCAGAATTAGCTTGTAGTCCATGAGGATGTCACGCAGCGGCCGTAGCGGATCGAAATTTATGCCATCCGTGCATTGATCGCCGCCGGTCGTCGACGCATAGTCATGATTGGGATGCAGCCGACCTTCGCCGGCAAGCCGGCGTGTGAGCTGGGTATTGGGCAGGGCGTAAAGCAGGCCGACCATGCAGACCGGAATCGCAGATTCTTCGATGAATTCGATCATGGCATCCGCGATGGACGCTTTCTCGCTGTCGAAACCCACGATGAAGCCTGCCGTGACGAACATTCCAGCGCCATAAATCTTGTGAATGCTCTCGGCAATATTTCGGCGGGTGTTCTGCTTCTTCTTCATCGCGACCAAGGTTGCGGGGTCTGGGCTTTCAATTCCAACGAAGACGGCGAAGAAGTTGGCCTCGGCCATCATTTTCATGAGCGCCGCATCGTCGGCCAGATTGACCGAAGCCTCGGTAGAGAACTCAAACGGATAGTCGTGCGCCCGCTGCCACGCCGCGAGCTCTGGGATGAACCCCTTGAGCGCCTTCTTGTTACCGATAAAATTATCGTCGACGAAGTCGAGATGGCCGCGATAACCCAAATCGTACAGGGCGTCGAGCTCGGCGAGCATCTGCGGCGTCGTCTTGGTGCGCGGCACCCGTCCGTAAAGCTCAATGATGTCGCAGAATTCGCAGGTGAACGGACAGCCGCGCGAATATTGCACACCGACATATAGGTAGTGGCTGAAGTTGAGAAGATCGAAGCGGGGCACCGGCGTCTTGGTTACATCGGCCTGGAATTTGGGCGCGGTGAATACTCCGGACCGCGCGCCGCTCTCCCAGCAGGCAACGAATTCGTCGAGGATCCCTTCCGCTTCGCCGAGCACCTGGAAGTCGGCTGCGCCGTATATATGGGGGCTCGAAGTGGCATCGGGGCCACCGACGGCGACCGGCTTCCCGTGCGAGTGGCAGAGGTCGATCAATCGCAGCGTGTCGGCCTGCTGCGGCAACATACCGCCGGTAAAAACCAGATCGGCCCAGGCAAAATCGTCGCTGGTAACCGTCTCGGTGTTGCAGTCGATGAGGCGGGTCGTCCAGCCGGCAGGCAGCATCGCAGCGACGGTGATCAGGCCCAGGGGGGCGGCCGGACGGCGAACTCCCATGAGATTGCACGATTCGGCAAAGCTCCAGAACGATTCCGCGACGAAGAGCGGATAGAGCATGAGTACGTTGCGGCGGCGCGGAGTGTTCATGGTTCTTTCCGGACGCGATTGCCGGCCCACCTTGGCACATCGCGGTTCATTTTGCACCTCTGGCGTACCGGTCAGACCGAACGACTCATCGCCCTGGTGGCCCGTCGCCTGCCATATAAATTCCAGTTCGACGAAAACCTCTTGCGACGCACGGCCGCACCATAGATGTGGGCCATGAACTGACCTCAAGCAATGCGCGTGCTGATTGACCTTAGTGTTGCCTTGGGGTTAAACTCAGACATCGGGGCGGATCTGAGCTAGGTCCGTTCTTCCCTTAACAACAGACGTGAGGCGACTGCTTCGGCATGTCCGTTCGGTGCCAATCGGCGACATTCGGGCAGCGAGAACGCCCAGCACCGAGGCTGACCTTCAATCATTTCCGGAATCATAAGAGTTCTTTGCCAATCGGTAGTGACCGCCTGCGGCTCATCACTATCCCGACAGGTCGTGCACATAACCTTGCGCCTAAATAGTTTTCAGTTTGCCAGCAATCCAATCGAGAATTTGTGTCGATGCTACCGTTTTCTTCGGCGTATGGGGATTCAAGGTCCCAGCAATTGCGCTCCAGCCATCCTTGATTATCTCTTCGGCAAATTGCTTGGCCTCGGCTTCTGCCTTGAATTTGCGGGTCGCGCGAGCGGACCTGCGCTCTCCATCGTCGCGCTTGGACGTAATGTTCGTACGATAGGAAACGTACCAGATATCGTGATCTCTCAAGTGCCCACCTCAAACAAGCAAACAGAGCTGCTCGGTTGTGCCGATATTGCACACACTTGGTTTGGAATGGAAGAGGTCGCCAATAAAAGTGGCCCACCTTAGGGGGATACTGAGCGGGGCGTTTACACTGAACTGCGGAGGGGCGCGGCCACCCAATGTAACTCAATCCTTAGGGGCGGTTGCTCGATGCAGATGAGCGCGGCTTGAGGGTTCCATTTTCGGGAGGGTTCTTTCGCCTGCTGATCCGTCAGCAACCTCATGAGCATTTCTCGCTCCGCGTCTGTGTGCGGCTCCGCGAGACGCTTCTTGAACAGGTCCAGATTTTGTTGGCGAATGAACTCCTCCATTAGCGAACCTCCCTGATTGTGCGCAAAGCTACTTTTTGGGGCGGGAAGCACCTGCAATCCACCCCCTCCAAGCCATCGACTTGATGGGGTCTTCCGAGCTTCCAACCGCCTTGATGACGTGCATGGCCTTTGGGCATCCCTCGCACCCGGGAAACTCAAACACGCAGAACTCATGGCTCGAATCCACGTCTGCTGCGGTCATTGCGAATCGGCACCGCACACCGACGGGCGGATGCTGGACGGACTGAATTGCGGGCATGTGATGCACCCCAGATCAGGCGGGACCACAACACTCTCAGTCACCGATAGAAGCCGAGGTCAGGACGGTGATGGAAATCAGTATGCCGTGCCCGGTTCCCGACATAAAGCTAAAGTTTCAACGCAATACGAAATGGCTGCATTGTTCAAAACCGTATTCGTCTTTTGTCTAATTCCTATCGGCAACGACGTCCTCTGTGTGGGACACTGCCCCTTCAGCGCAGAGACGTTGACGCAGATCAATGTCGTCCGGGTTACGTGCGATATCTGACATATACTATTGGTCGGGTAGATCGGCAGCGAACTCCGCTTTGAGCAGCGACGATAATGCAAGCTGTTCACGGTACTGTTAGCAACACATCTGAGACCACATCTTCGAAGCGGCCGTCGCCACTATCCGCGCCATATCATGGCGTTTCCTCAGAACCAAAGGATTGTCGCATGTCTCTCATTCGAATTGCAGCAACTGCCGGTGCCGGCCTGTTCCTCGGCTTCGCGCCCGCTTCGGCCGCACCGATCAATCCGGCCGGACCGCAAATGATCAGGCCCCACGCCTCCGTCGAGCAGATTTATTATCGGCGTTACTACAATCCCCTGGCTATTCCGGGGGCAATCGTTGGCGGCATCATGTCTGGTGTGATCGGTGGCGCGCTTGGCGGCAGCTGCTACTACAACGACTGCGGCTACGGCGACGGTTACTACGGCGGCGGCGGATATGTTGGCGGCGGCGGTGGTGGTGGTGGTGGTTATCGCGGCGGACACGGCGGTGGCGGTCATGCCGGCGGTGGCGGTCATGCCGGCGGTCGTGGTCATGCCGGCGGTGGACACGGCAAGCGTTAGCAGCTCGGACCGCGCGTCATCGCATGTCGGTCCCTGATTGGCCGACGGTCTGCGATGGCCGAGACCCTCGATCGAAATCCCATAACCGCTTTGTTCATTCCAGCATTGGAGCTTCACATGCAATACCTGAATGTTTCCGCTCTCGTCGTCGCATCGGCGATTCTCGTCGCCGGCTTCGGTCCAGCCCAGGCCGAGAAGGACAACAGGGGCGGCGGGTCGGTCTATGATCGCATTTGCGCGGCGCCGACTGAGCACGGCCATCACTACAAGCTGGCGGACCGACTGGCCAAGCACCTTAATCTCACCGACGTGCAGAAGGCCGCCTACAAGGAGTTCGTCGATGCGCGCACCAAGGCCGTCGACGACATGAAGACTACCCTTTGCGCCACCAAGCCGGATCTCTCGACGTACGATTCCCGGCTCACGTTCCACCAGAATATGCTCGAGGCACGGCTCGCCGCGCTAAAAGAGGAAAACCCGAAGCTGCTGGCGTTCTACAAGAGCCTCGACGCAGACCAAAAAGAGAAGTTCGACCAGTTCCGTAGCGACCGGGATCGCGAATAGCACCAGCTATCTTCGTGCGCCCGAGGCCTGCAATGCGCCGGTTTAGCGCTTGGACGAACGGAGGTGTCAGACATCAACCGCATTTCGTCGCGCTGGCAGATAAGCCGAGCCTTTTGAAAGAGGGGCTCGGTCGCGCTTGCATGCGTCAATGACCGACACCCGCACCATCTCGCAGCTTGAGACCCAGGGCTGTCCTTGGATCGGATGCGAGTGCTGCAAGGGCACGATATCGGTGCCGTTCAAAATGATCCGGCAGAAGGTTCGGGGAGCGGACGCGCAAACCTTTCCCTCCCAATTTTTTGAGCAATTTGGCTCCACGGGCTGTTGGAACATTGATTGATATCAAGCTTCCGCTTTTTCTTCACGTGTCCGCTCTCCGACATAGGAGTGATTTCGCAGCCGAACCAAGGCTTGATATGGCGCAATGCGTCGTAGAGTTATTCCATCATGCTGGCTGCATGATTTCGCGAATGGCCTCGTTCCTTTTTGCAATAGTGGCATCAGCCTGACAGCAGGAGACTCTTATGTCTGCCAATAGCAGCACTGATAATCTCGCTTCTGCTGTTCGATATGCGTTGGAGACCACCCGTGCGACAGCGATTTGCCCATTCCACGAAAATGTAACTGTTCGTGTCGGTGATGACGCTGCGGAAACCCGTGCCTATCTTCGCGCCTGTAACGTTATCAAAAGTGACGGCACGACATGGGAGCGGGAAGTTCTGCGCGAAGAGGTTAAGCATCAACTTGGCGATGCGGCAGATGGTGCTTGCCCTGAGTGTGCAGCACTTGCCCATAGCTTTAAACGATCCGTAAGGTGCTGAGAGCGGGCGGCCGGAACGCCGCTGTCCGCCGCTAACCATGGTCCGGGTCGTCTCCAAGAAGTGTCACGGCAACCGTCAAAACGGCCTACCGCTGAAGCAACGTGAATTCAATCAAGCAATCGGCAGGAGGGAGACAGGAGACGCTTGAGGGAGACCGCCCCGAAGTACGCGAGCAAGCGTGAATTGGTCGCCCGTGTCTCTTGTGGGTCAAAAGACGCAATGCTCTCTCCGAGCGCATATGGTCCGTTTTTCCTCCGATAGCGGACTCAAGTCGACATCGCAGGTGGTCCGGTTCCTACCATTAGCGAAAGTAGTCGATGAGCGACTAGGCATGCGCCTTAGATTATTTGGGTCTCCTTTTGGCATCCCTCGCCATTTCCAGACACGTCAGCAACTCGACATAGCTCGGGGTGCCGTCCATGGAGGTTTCACCGACGCAAGAGGCTTTGTCAGCCGCACTGGATTGAATCCATAGCGGTTGGAGCTGGTCACGCGCTACCGACTCATCCTCGATGCATTTTTCCAGCATGGCCTTCGCCCCGCCTTCGGACCGACACTCCGCCGCTATGTCGAATTTCGGCTGACTATCTGCGATCGTGATGAACGGTAGAGAAGCAAATAGAAAAACTTGGACCGGATTGAACATTGTTATTTCTCCGAACCGAGGAGTATGTTTGGCGCGGAACGCGCTAACGTGCGACGAGCCCAACTTGGAGAAGATATGCCGAGAAGCTCTCATAGTTGCCGGCGAGGTTATGGACGACCTGACTGAGGTCATCCAGCGTGTAACTTGTATCGTCCGATGATCCACGTCCCTCACGAAGCGTTTCGATTGCCGGCGCCTGTCGCAGGATCCAGTTTGGCTGAATGGAATTCGGCAAAGGCGAGTTAACCCAGTTTGCATGCGCGATATCGTTGCGAAGGCTGACTAGGCCATGCGGTACGGCAAGATAGGCATAGACCCGCTCCCATTGGTCGCTTGGAACCGCTTTCACGTGGAGAAGATCGAGCAGGGCCAAGCGTTTCTCGCTGAAGTCTAGGGTCCGCGTCAAAACGGTGATGCAGGCCAGATCGTTACCTGCAAGTCGGGCCATGACCTTCTGAACCAGCACTTCGTACTGCGCGAACCAGTGCACGGTGGAACCGAATAGAAAAATATGCCGTTCCGTGAGACAATCCTGCTCAGAGTCATTCATGACCACTCTCCCGCCGATCTCTTATCGGCGTCGGCGCAACGCACAAAGAGTACATTCGTTGCTTGGCGAAGCTCGAAGATCAAACTCTATCTTTCGTCTCGCCGTTTTGAGGGAAATCAATCTTTTTTCGGGGGATGTCCCGGTCGATGTTGAAATTGGAGGGCAGGCGTTGCTCACCTTGAGCCTGTAGGCTCGGGGTGTCGAATCCGCAAAGGAGAGCAACGCCATGAAGAAATCTACCACATCTCCCGCCGCCGTGCCGACGGCAATCGTTGAAGAGGCTTGGCAACAGGTCAGCGTCAGCTTCGAGCGGTTTTGCCTGACGGCGGGCATCGCCACTTTGACCCGCATGATGGAGGAGGACGCCGACGGGCTCTGCGGTCCCCGCTATGATCATGGTGATGGCAAGGACGGTCACCGCTGGGGCAAGACCAAGGGCAAGGTCGGCTTCCACGGCGGCAAAGTCGAGGTCGAGCGCCCCCGTGTCCGCACCCGCCAGGGCGGAGAGATAAGTCTGCCGAGTTGGGAAGCCGCCCAGTCCGAAGACCTGCTGAGCAAGTGGGCGCTGTCCCAGATGCTGATCAACATTTCGACGCGCAAGTTCGGGCGATCTGTTCGTTTGCCGGAGGGTGACATTCCTGTCGTCAAGGGCACTGGCGTGTCCAAGTCGGCGGTGTCGCGCCGGTTTGTGGCGTTGTCGGCGGAACGCTTGAAGGATTGGATGGCGGCGGACCTGTCCAGACTGGACCTGCTGATCATCCAGATCGACGGCATCCACATCGAGGAGGATTTGATGCTGCTGGCCGCAGTCGGCATCGACGGCGGGGGAGTGAAGCATCCGCTGGGCGTGCTGGAGGGGGCGACGGAGAACACCGCCGTGGTGCAGGCCCTGCTCGACAACTTGATCGAGCGAGGTCTCGACCCTGCCGTCTGCCGCCTGTTTGTCGTCGATGGAGCCAAGGCGCTGACCAAGGCGATCCGTAACACCTTCGGAAAGC